>Ga0207655_1000125_pt1 | contig 152896 bp, 129 predicted proteins | sample KBSM44metaG_FD_184398 | JGI IMG/M metagenome (GOLD analysis project Ga0207655, IMG submission 184398) | Miscanthus rhizosphere microbial communities from Kellogg Biological Station, Michigan, USA - KBS M4-4 metaG (SPAdes) (version 2) | ecosystem: Host-associated > Plants > Roots > Rhizosphere...
ATCGTTGGTCGCCAGTACCGTTTCGTCCACCGTCAGGGTCGGTTCCGTGCCGGTGGTGCTGATGCTCGGCCCATCATCCTCGAAGATCATCTTGGAGCCGATTTCGGCGGTTGACGTGCTGGACTGCAGCACCTTGAAGCCGCCAATGTCGAAGTCAGCGTGCGTCTTGTCGCCGTTCTTGTCGGTCAGCAACCCGGCGTTCTCGATCATCACGCGGTTGTGGTCGGTCGCCGTGCTGTAGGTGATCTGCGAGTCGGTCGGAACGCCGGTGATCAGCACCGTGCCGTCGGCGTTGTAGGTGATGACGGCGGTGCTGACGGTGGCGCCCGCGAACGTCTTCACGGTGACGCTGCCGTTGGTGATCGCGACCTTTTCGGTGCTGTCGTTGGCGTAGCTGTTGACGAAGTTGACACCGCTCTGCGACCCGCTGACGTTGTCGGCGTTCTTGACGGCGGTGAGCAAGAGCTTCGCAGTCGTGCCGCCCGTCTCCTGCACGATCTTGAAGGTCGCGGAGCGGGCGCCGAAGTACTGGGTGAAGTCGATGTTCTGTTCGACACCCGCTTCGCCCGGGCTCAGGTTGGGGACTGTGAAGTCCGCCTTGGCACCGGTGACGAAGCTGAAGCGCAGGCCTTCCTGTTCGGTGATCGCCTGGTTGTTGGTGCCCAGGGTTGTGCTGCCGCCGCCCTGGCTGCTGTTAACCGTGTCGGCGCTGGTGATGGCAGCACTGCTTGCCGACTGATCCAGCGGATCCCTGCCGGTGACGACGATCGAGACGCCGGGAATCCGGCCGTTCGCATCGGCCGTCGCGCCCGCGGTCGTGAACATCAGGAACAACTGCTGGCCCGACGGCGCATTGGCCAGACTGAATTCCGCGTCCTGACCGGCTCCGATGAACACCTTATTCAGCAGATTGACCGCATCGTCGGGGTTCGTCGCATCTGGATGCTTGAGCGGTTGGTACTCCACGGTCCAGATCTTGCCGCCCGAGAGTGGCGATCCGGTTTCTTCGATATAGGCCGCGAACACGATTGCGCCGCTTGCGCTCCCGGCTCGGCCCACCAGGATGTTGTCGTTGCTCGTATCGGTATAGAGAAGGATGCTGGTGCCATCGAGGGTGTCCAGTCCGCTGTCCACGCCATTGAGCAGTGCGCCAGTGCTGTCGACGAAGCTGACGTTGGTAATGGTTGCTCCAGGGTCGGCGGTGACGCTGAACGCATTGCTGCCGGTATTGCCCACGGCGCCGGTATAGCCACTCAAGGCCGCACCCATTGCGGTACCTGCACCCAGTGCGGTCAAACGGGTAGAGAAAGTCGAGGGCAGGGAGGCCAGCAAAATGTCGTTGTCGTCAGCGTCTCCCGCGGGGCTTGGCGTGGCGGTGCTGTTTTGCAACCCGGCCGTTTCGTCCAGCGTAACGCTCGCGCCAGAGGTCACAACGCTGAGAGCGTTGACCACTGAGTCGAGGGTCGGAATGTATAGGGGGGTCGGATCGCCCGTTAGCGATGAATTTTGCTCGCCGGTAGCCATGACTTTCTCCAGAGCAATTGCGGTCATCGAGGCCTGACCGTTGACCTTTGGTCGCAACTATGGAGAAGCGCCGGGGATTGCGCATCGGCCGAAACTCCCATGCGGGATGGGAGTTTCAGACTACTTGGGAGGGGAAAGAGGAGGAGGGCGCGAAGGAGTAACGTCGTATATTACGTTTGTGAATGAGCACAAGACGGCGGCGGGGGCGACCTCATGAGCTGGTTCCTCCACGCCGAATCACGATGGGCTGCTCGATCAGCCGCAGTTCGAGCTCGCCCGAGGCGGGCACGAAGCGCGGGCCAGTGCTTTCAGGCGTTGCCCGCAACCTCCAGGTGCGCTGCACCTTCGCCAGTTTGGCGACTCCCGACGCCACGGACCAGCGCCGGCAGACCTTCTCCAGCTTGAGCGGGTAAATGGTGAGTTGGTCGCCGTTGAAGTGCATGCGCAGGAAGCATTTATGGTCGGCGATGCGTTGCGAGGAAAAAACCACCTCGCTATGCAGCCCCCATAAAGTGTTGGCCATCACCATCCAGGCACCGAATAGCAGGCCTCCCAAACTACCACCGAGCACCAGTGTCCCCACCAGGAACAACAAGACCTGGAGCAGGTTTTCTACCTCGAACTGCAAGTAGTGGATGTTGATACGGCCCATGAGCCACAGCAGCCCGATCGCCAGTCCCAGATGAAGCAACCCGTGAACGGCCCCGACGCCATAGGCAAGCTTTCGGGTGCGTTTGACCCCGGCGGCTGAGAGCACTGCGCAGCCCAGCACAATGGTCACGGCGAGCATCACCGACGAAGGACTGTGTGCCAGAACCAGGACCAGCTGTCGCCATACCTCGCGCAGGTTGGGAATAGATACTTCGAGGCCAGACAATACCTCGACCAGGCTGCGATTATCGCGCGCCGGATGGGGCACCTTGCTGGCGCTTTCTACCATCCAGTCGAACAGCAAGTACAAGATCGCCAGCATGCCGCAGAACGAGAGGTTGTGGGTGGGTAGCCGCCATGCCCGGTTACGCAGCTGCTCGGAGGTTTTTTTATCCGGGTAGGTTGCCGCCAGCTCGTAGTGCTGCGGCGTTCCGCCGACGCTGATCGGCTCGGGCGGATCTGGAAGTTGATGAGTGCCATGCAGGAAGGCGCCACCGCCTCCGCAGGTGATGCGTTGCGGTGCCTGGCTGCCGGCTTTTGGCTGGTAGCGCGCGTAGTGGTGCGAGTCTCCGGCCAGGACCACCGCCAAGTGGTCACCCAAGAGCTGCTCGATCTCGCGCAGACTGCTGAAGCGCAAGGTCTGGGTCTCGATCGAGGGCAGGGTCTTGCGCCCCACGCGTGCGAGTCGTTCGGCCTCATCCACCCAGCTCGGCTCGGGTGTACAGAGGATCACGCGGTCGCCTGGCTGCAGTTTGGCGCGCATCTCTTCGAAGTACTGCTTCTGCTGGCGGTCGATCATCGACTCCAATTGCAGGTCCAGGCCCCAGATCCACCAGCCATTGGGCAGCTGCAGCACGTAGTAACTGGTGTGTTGACGGGTTTCCCAGCCGCCGATGGGCTTCTGCTCGCAAAACAGTTGGGAGAACCCGCGCAGGCCGTCATACCAATCGTGGTTGCCGGGCGTCGCCACCATCCACGGTGCACCCGGCTGCGGCACGGGCTGGTCCTGCTCATTCGGGCGAACCTTGGGGACCGGCGCGGGGAAGGCGGCGCGGAAGGGATCAAGGAAGCGGGTGCGATAGCCGGATTGGGCCGGTGTGGGGTAGACCTGATCGCCGCCGAGCAGCAGCACGTCGCCGCGCGGCAGCGTGAGCTCCGGCAACTTGACATCCTGGCTGACGCACAGCGCCATGGAATAGGTGGAGTCCCAGCCATCGCCGGTATCCGCCAGATAGTCGATCCACACATCACCGTCGGCAGCCACCTGAATGGGTGGGTTAGAGCCCCGGGGGTTGAGCATGGCCAACACATCGCGTGGGTCTGCGAAGGCACCCATGGTGGTGGCCGCGGCCGATTGCATGCCCGTGCGCATGAGCTGAAACGGGCCTAACCAGTTGACCATCGACTCCTGGGTGTAGAGCTCGATGCGGCTATTGGTCGTGGAAGATTGGGTGGCGTGGGTCATGGCGAGGAGCGCAGAGTGCCCCTCTTCAAAGTGTCCCTCTCCAGGGCGGAACTCAATCGATTGCTCCTTCATCGCCTAGCCTCCATTGCTGTAAAGAGTCCGGGTACATCAGGTGGGGTTTGACTTCTTGTCGGTTGATTCAGAATAGGTCAGTTATGCGATAGCCGTCGGTTCATGGCAAGACGATCAAAACGATGGACCCGCCAGAATGGCGGGTCCGGAAGGGGGATCAGAGTGTCGGCAACTGCCCGATGCGACCCATCATCTCGGTCACGATCTGCAGGTCCAGCAGGAACTGGTCGACGGTCTTGAACTCGTTGTCGTTGTGGCCGGTGTACTTGAGCTCGGGCCTGGCCAAACCGAACTGCACGCCGTTGGGCAGCTCATGGACCGAAGTGGCGCCGGCTGAGGTACCGAACTTGTGTTCCATGCCAAGGTTCTCGCTGGCCACCGCCAACAGCGCCTTGACCCATTCACCTTCGGGGTTGCGGTACATCGGCTCGGCGATCTTGTAGTCGAAAGCCACTGCAATGTGAGTCTTCTTGCTCCAGGCACCCAGCTTTTCGGCGATTTCAGCCTTGAGCGCTTCCGGGGACTTGCCCTTCGGCACGCGCAGGTTGACCGCAAGCTTGAAGGCTTTTTCATCCATCCCGACATAGGTCAGGGAGGTGGTCAGCGGCCCCATGAAGGCATCGGAAAAACCGACCCCCAACTTGCCGCCCAGGTAGTCCAGTCCCCAGTTGTCGACGGCATAACGGGCGGCGTCGGTAATGTGGTTGTGCTTGAGCGCGACCTTGCCGTCGAGGCTGTTGATGAAGCCCAGCATCCGTGCCACCGGGTTGATGCCTGACTCGGGCTCGGAGGAGTGGGCGGAAACGCCGGTGACCGTGAGCTTGACGTCCTTGCCGACGACCTTGGCGGTCACCTCGAAGTTGCCGCCATTGCGCTTGGCATAATCGCTACCTGCCTTCTGCAGGCTGGCGGCCAGTTCGGCGGGCTTGTCAGTCACAAGGGTAGCGACCGACGTTGACGGAATCTGGTTGGTTGCCAGGCCGCCGGTCATTGAGGTGATTTCGGCGCCCTTGCCCTGAGCGCTCCGCAGGGCAAAGTTCGCCATGACGGTGCCGTAGCCTTTCTCGGCAATCACCACCGGGTAGCCGCCATCCAGCGCCAGGTTGTAGTTGGGTGTCGGGTTGTGTTCGAAGTAATAGGGGATGGCGTCGCCGGTGGTTTCCTCGGTGGTGTCTACCAGCAGCTTGAAATGGCGAGCCAGCGGCAGCTTCTCTTCCTTGATGATCTTCATGGCGTAGAGCGCGACCACGATGCCGTTTTTGTCATCTTCGGTGCCTCGGCCATACATACGGTCGCCGACCAGGGTGACCTTGAACGGGTCGAGGCGGGTGCCGTCTTTCAAGACCCAGTTCTCCGGCGTCACGGGCACCACATCGGCATGTGCGTGAATGCCCACGATTTCGTCGCCAGCCCCTTCGAGGGATATTTCATAGACTCGGTTGTCGATATTGCGAAAGTTCAGGTTGAAGGCCTGGGCCAGGCCCTTGAGCTTGTCGCCGATCTTGATGAATTCAGGGTTGTCGTGTTGGGCCACGCCGTCCACGCGGAAGGTCGGGATGGCCACCAGTTCGCGCAGGGTCTCGGTAGCCGCGTTGCCGTACTTCACCCGCGCATAGAGGCCAAGCAGGCGATGAATCTCGTTCTGCTGTTCAGCGGAAAGGGGCTTGTTGCCCTGGAAAGCACTGATTGCCGGGCCGAGGTTACCGGTTTTGGCAAGCTCGCTCTTGGCCAGGCGTTCCAGGAACTGCCTGAAATCCGTTACCGATGCATCGCTGAAGGTCTTGAGGATGGTCGCGCTCTGTTGCGGGGTAATGTTGGCGTGCGCTGAGGTGGTGAACGACGAAAGGCTGGCCAGCATCAGGGTTGTCGCGGCCAGTTGCTTAAGTGAAAAGTCCATTGCTGGGGGCATTCCTTTGCAGGTGGTTGGTAGGAAATATCTGATTGATTAGTCAGAAACTTTTCCAAACTAACACCAAGAGGGAGTAGTACGGGAGTACCTGAAGTGCGATCTGTCGCACAGAAATGCAAAAGCGACGCAGAAATGAAAAAGCCTACCAACGCAACTCGAAGGCATTTTGCGCGCCCGTCTGGAGGCTGCTGCCCAAGCGTTTGCACTCGCGAGAAAGGGTGTCTTGCAGCCATTGACGGTCATCCCCTTCGGCGCGACAGAGGCGAAAGCGCTGCAGGCGAGTGGGTATCAGCTCCAGCGTCTGCAGGCGTCCGTCCGGGGCCAGCGAGACAAAGTACAGAAGCCCCAGGTCGCCGCGATAATCTGCGTGGCCCTCGATGCCTTCGTAATCGTTCAGCAGATCCCCGCAGCCATAGAGAATCAGGCGCTCGCGGTACACCTCGATGCCTTTGACGTGGTGCGAGGAATGGCCATGCACCACGTCAACTCCGGCCTCATCGATCAGGGCATGGGCGAACCGGACCTGCTCCTGCGGGATCTCGAACCCCCAGTTGCCGCCCCAATGAATGGAGGCCACCACCCGATCCCCCGGATTTTTGTACTTGAGAATTCGTTCGGCCACAGGGCGCAGGCTTTGCATCGACAGATCTTCCAGCCGCGCGACGCCCGCGCGGCTATCCGTGGCGGCCCACTGCGGTGGAATGCCGCTGTCGGGAGCGCCGAGGCCAAACACCAGCAAGCGCTGTCCGCCAGACAACGGCAGCACGGCGGGCGCTTCGGCAGATTGTCGGTTGAGCCCGGCGCCGGCACTGCACATGCCGTTGTTCGCCAGGGTGGCCAGCGTATCGGCCAGGCCAGGCACGCCCCAGTCCAGCACATGGTTGTTGGACAGCACGCAGCAGTCGATGCCGGCGGCACTGATGGCCGGGAAGTTCTCCGGGCTCATGCGGTAATTGATGCCCTTTGGCTCCGGTCGTCCGCGTCGGGATACCGCTGTTTCCAGGTTGATGATGCGTGCGTGTGGCTGGCGAAGTTCGAACTCATCCAGCGCAACGCCCCAGATATAGGTGAAATCGACCGGGCGGGGAATCGGGCCATTGCGTCGTTCCGCCAACCGGACGTAATCGCCGGCTTTCTTGACGTAGTCTTCGTAAAGCCGTGGATCGCCAGGATGCGGCAGCACTGCGTCGATGCCTCGGGCGGTCATGACATCGCCGGTGAGAAACAGCTTCAGCGTATCGGTAACGGCTGCCATGGCACCCTCCGGATATCCCGAATAGCCTGGATCAACAGTAAATCTCTGTTTTAAAACAAATTAGTTTGTTTTTGGGCTTCCCAGATGCAGCGAAAGTTGATAAATTTCCGCGCGTTCTTGCAGAGGCCCTTACGGGGCTTGCAGCGTAGGGACGCAGCAGCTCGATATTGCTCGCAAGCTGCACATTCAGAAAGAGAGTGCCAGGCACTCATCGCAACAGCTACAGGGGCGTCGCCAAGCGGTAAGGCAGCAGGTTTTGATCCTGCCATGCGTTGGTTCGAATCCAGCCGCCCCTGCCATTTTCCTTACACTCATCCAGTCATGACTCAGTCGGCAGTATTGCGCGAGTCCAGGATGGTCGTGTTTACGAGAAACGCCAGTGCCGATCCGGCCTGGCGTTTTTTTGTGTCGGTTAAATACCCCTCTTGGTGTAATGCTGTTCACTTAAGCAATTTCAGCCGCGACGCATTCCTTGTAGCAGCTGCCGAGCTCGCGAGGCTGCGTTCGGCTGCGAAGCAGTCGTAAACCCTGAATGCACGGTGCGCCTGACGGACCGCAGTGCCTGATTTTACGACTGCTGCGCAGCCGAACGCAGCCTCGCGAGCTCGGCAGCTGCTACAGGCCGAACGCAGGCTTCGGCAGCTGCTACAGATCGCATTACGGCTTAAGTGAACAGCGAGCGCGACGCCGTGGCGGCGCGCTCGCCCGTCACTCAGTGGGGCGCGCGTGGGATGGTCTTGAGCAGGTCTTCAGGGCTGATGTGCCCGACAACCTGCTGCACGCTGCCCGGTTGCGGCAGACCAAGGATGTGCCCCTTCATCTTGCCGATCACGTGCATCTCGCAAGGCTTGCAGTCGAACTTCAGTGTCAGCACTTCGTCACCGTGCACCAGCTGCATCGGCGCGACCTTGGTGCGCACGCCGGTGACGCCCTTGGCCTGCTTGGGGCAGAGGTTGAAGGAGAAACGCAGGCAGTGCTTGGTGATCATCACCGGCACCTCGCCGGTCTCCTCGTGAGCCTCATAGGCCGCGTCGATCAGCTTGACGCCGTGACGGTGATAGAAGTCGCGGGCTTTCTGGTTGTAGACGTTGGCCAGGAACGACAGGTGGGACTCCGGGTACACCGGTGGCGGATTGGTCTCGGCCTTGCGACCACCCCGTGGGTGGGCTTCGATGCGGGCCGCGGTCAGCGCTTCGATGACTTCGCGGCGCAAGGCCTTGAGCTGCGAGTTCGGGATGAAATACGCCTGCGGTGCATCCAGCTTGATATCCGTGGCATGGTACTGCGTGGTGCCCAACTGGCCGAGCAAGTCGTGCAGTTGCTCCAGGGCCTGTTCCGGCTTGTTGGCCAGGCCGAATGGACCGTCCAGGGCGACATTGGCGCTGACACCTTCCTCGCTGGTGACGGTCAGTTCGAGGCGATCCTCACGCAGGCGAGCGACCCAGGCCAGACCCACCCGGCGCTCGGCGGAGGTCTTGAGCAGGGCTTGCTGCCAGTTGTGGTCGAGGTTGCGGCTCAGCGGGTGATTCGGCCGCAACTGGTGCAGCCCCTTCGGCATTTCGTTGGGCTCGACACGGTAGCGGTAGCGCTTTTCACCGTCTTCTTCGAACTCACCCTTGGGCTCGGCGATGTTGGTACGCCAGCCCACCACCTCGCGCTTGACCAGCACATTGAGGCCGTCGCCGTTGGACAGCGGTTCGTGGGTGACCACCAGCAGGTCGCGCTTGCCGACTTTCTCCACCACGCCCACCGGCAGGCCGGTGAAGGTCGGCGAGTCGAAGGCGCCGATGTCGATCTTGCGCTCGCTGACGAAGTAGTCGGTGCTGCCACGATGGAAAGTCTTGTCCGGATCGGGCAGGAAGAAGTGCGCGGTGCGGCCGCTGGAAGCGCGAGCCAGGTCCGGACGGTCTTCGAGAACGTCGTCCAGGCGCTGGCGATAGTAGGCGGTGATGTTCTTCACATAGCCCATGTCCTTGTAGCGCCCCTCGATCTTGAACGAGCGTACACCGGCTTCCACCAGCGCGCGGATGTTGGCGCTCTGGTTATTGTCCTTCATCGACAGCAGGTGTTTTTCGTAGGCGATCACACCGCCTTTTTCATCCTTGAGGGTGTAGGGCAGGCGGCAGGCCTGGGAGCAGTCGCCACGGTTGGCGCTACGGCCGGTCTGCGCATGGGAGATGTTGCACTGGCCGGAGAACGCCACGCACAGCGCGCCATGGATGAAAAACTCGATGGCCGCGTCGGTCTCGTCGGCAATGGCGCGGATCTCCTGGAGGTTCAGCTCGCGGGCCAGTACCAGTTGCGAGAAACCGGCCTGATCGAGGAACTTCGCCCGCGCCAGGGTGCGGATATCGGTCTGGGTGCTGGCGTGCAGCTCGATCGGTGGAATGTCCAGCTCCATCACGCCCAGATCCTGGACGATCAGCGCATCGACGCCGGCGTCGTACAACTGGTGGATCAGCTTGCGCGCCGGCTCCAGCTCGTTGTCATGCAGGATTGTGTTGATGGTGGTGAACACCCGCGCGTGATAGCGACGGGCGAATTCCACCAATTGGGCGATATCGCTCACCTCGTTACAGGCGTTGTGGCGGGCGCCGAAGCTCGGGCCGCCGATGTACACCGCGTCGGCGCCATGCAGGATGGCCTCGCGGGCGATGGCCACGTCACGGGCGGGGCTGAGCAATTCCAGGTGATGCTTGGGTAGGGACATGTTTTTTTAGTCTGGCTTGTCACGGTCAAGGTGCGCATTGTAGCGGCGAAACGCCTGACCGGCACCCATGTGCTGCCCGATGGCGTTTGTCCGCTGAGCAACACGAATAACCATCGGCTTCATCCCTTGGCCGAATCCGATGGCTGATGTAGTGAATCTGCCGCTGAGCAAGGATGGAAGGGGAAGGATCAAATTCAAAGACGCTGGATCAAGACCCGGCTATCGACCGCGCCGCCACACCTTGAGGTAGTCCACGCTGAATGTGGAGGGCAGATCGGCGTCGTCGACAACGCCGAACCAATTCCACATGGCCTCGCTGTCAAAGTTGATTTGCATCGGGAAGAACCAGTGGGTGTTCTTGGCCTCTCGCACCAGGACGCCGTCTACGTACCAGCGCAAGGTGTCGGGTTGCCAGTCAAAACCGTAGACATGAAAGTCGCTGGCCAGTCGCCACGGGGCGATCCAGCTGCTGCCGTCGCTGAGGTGGGCGGTGCTCTGTGGCGTGGCCCAGACATGGGCGTTCATGTTGTATAGGCGGTCGAAGGCGGCGCCCTTGGTCTTGCCGCCGATCTCGAATATGTCGATCTCCGTGGCATTGTCGGCAAGCCCCGTCCACGCTAGCCAGAAGGCGCTGGAACCCGCCGATTCCATGGGTTTGGCGCGGGCTTCGTAGTAGCCGTAAAAACTGCGCTCGATCGTGCGGACCATCGCCGAGCTATAGCCTTGGTAACCCAGCCGAACGTACTTTTGCGGCACGTTTTCCTTGCGGAAAACGATGTTCAGATGGCCATCACTCAGGTAGGCATTGTTCGGCGTGAACAGCGCCGGTTTACGCCCGAGCGATTCGGTGCCCGTGGCATTGTTGACGTGCCAGCGACTGGTGTTAAGGGTCGCACCGTTGAAGTCGTCGGAAAATTGGCTGTCCACCCTCCATTGGCCGACATTGGCCTGATCGGACAACGGCAGTTCGGCATTGATCCGCTGCGGTACAGCGTCCAGGGGGCCGATACGGGTCCAGGAATTGGCAGCCTTGGGGATAGCGACGGACCACTTTTGCGCCAGATACTGAAACACGCGCTGCCGTTCCTCCAGAGAGGCCAGGTGACGGTCGTACACCAACACTTCCGCGATGTCGCCACGCAAGTCTTCAGTGCTACCGACCACATTGCGCCCCACCGCAAACGGGCCTATAGGCACGTCGTTGAGTTCCAGAACGAAGAGGGCCGGGGCGTAGGCGGAGGGCTGTTGCACGCTGATCGCGAAATTTGGTGCCACGTTGTCGTTTTCAGCGATCCACGGGCGCGAGCTGAACAGCCGCTGCCAGGTCTCGCCGCCGCTTTGCCCGTTCAGTCTGCGTGACACGATCAATAAGGTCATGGGGCCTTTTGCGGCACGAATTGTCTTGCCAAGGAACGCCGACGAGCCACTCAAACGCACCACCGAATGGCCATTCATGGCGTCCTCCACACGCAGCGGAAGTGCGGCGCCTGCGGCATCGTCTACGGTAACGTCATTGGATTTGCCGGACTTGTCGTGCCACCGCAGGAGGTGGTTCTGGGCATCGAAGGTCATTTTTGAAGCATCGGCAGCGTCGAGCCACAGCACCAGGCCGTTGGCCAGCGGCGGGGGAGTGCCCCCCGACACGTAGCACACAACCGATACCAGGGCTGCCAAAAGGATGTACCTGCTCATACCCATTGCTTTAACACAATCGATGCGGCCAATCCGGGTTGGGAGCGGTATCCGTGCGGATTACACATTTGCCATCGCCAGGTGTCGATGATCATCTGCATCAGGTCGCGCTGTGCGTACCAGCCCAGATCACGCCCCGCCTTGGTGGGGTCGGCCCAACATTCGGCGATATCGCCGACACGGCGCGGCGCGAACCGGAACGGGATGGTAATACCGGTAATGTCCTCGAAGCTGCGGATGATTTGCAGCACGCTGTGGCCAATGCCTGTTCCCAGGTTCCAGACGTGGATACCGTTTCTGTTCTGCAACGCCCGCAACGCTTTGAGATGGCCTTCGGCAAGGTCGACCACATGGACGTAATCGCGCACGCACGTTCCGTCGACAGTGGGATAGTCGCTGCCGTATACGGTGAGTTCGGGCATTTGCCTCATCGCGACTCGTGTCAGGCAAGGCAGCAGATTGTTGGGCTTGCCATTGGGGTTTTCCCCGATCAGCCCGCTATCGTGAGCACCAATCGGGTTGAAGTAGCGCAGCACCGCAATGCTCCACTGCGGATCGGACAGGCACAGGTCGGTGAGCAACTCTTCGATCAGCAGCTTGGTACGACCATAGGGATTGATCGGTTTGCCTGTGCCCAGATCTTCAATGAGCGGTATCTGTCGGGGAATGCCATACACCGTGGCCGATGAGCTGAACACCAGTTTGAAGACCTCGAATCGGGCCATCGCATGGCAAAGATTGAGCGTACCAATGACATTGTTGGCGTAATAGTCGAGCGGCTTTCGAATGCTTTCCTCCACGGATTTGAGACCGGCAAAGTGCACCACGGCATCGATGTCGTAGCGGCTGAAGATATCATCGAGCAGGTGGTTATCGCGGATATCACCTTCAATGAAGTCGACTCGCTTGCGAGTCAGATACTCCAGGCGCGCGAGCGATTCGCGGCAGCTGTTACACAAGTTATCGAGGACCAGCACCTGTTGACCGGCGTCAATCAGGGTCAGGGTGGTATGCGAGCCGATGTATCCGGCCCCGCCGGTAATCAACGTGGTTTTGTGCATGATGAGGCGTTCCTGTCACAAGGAAATTGCGCGAGTCAGGAGAATGTGGGCCGGGTAGGAGAAAGGTTGTCGGGTGCGTCCTCTCAGCGGGTGGTGAAAACCGATTTGAATTCTTGCAGCCAGCGCGGATGCATCACGCTGTACGCCACGGCATAGCTCAGCGCGCCAACCACGATGCTGCAGAACAGGTGCAGGTAGCCTTGAACACTCAATCGGAAAGAAACCATCAGGACGATCGCAGCCATGACCAACGAGGCAACCACGCTGCGATAGTTGGTTTCGAAAAACAGCCGCCAGTCATAGCCGATTGCGCGGTTCAACCCACGGATTTGCAGTGGCGTGATGATCGCCATCCGGGCTAGCAGGGCGAGGGCGGCGGCCATGCCGCCATAAAGGCTGCCGAAGCTATAGACCAGCGCCAGTGCCAGTACGGTGGTTGCCACTTCGGCCTTGATGGTCAGGTGGCTGCAATTGACCGCGACCAGTGCGGTTGTGGCGTACATGGCGGTATTGCCGATGGCTGCCGTGCACGCAAGCACTTGCAGCAGGGGAATGGCCTCGGTCCATTTGGCGCCGAAGATCAACAGGATCAGGTCATGCGCCGTGAGTGCGATGCCGATGAACAGGGGCGTCAGCAGGAAGCCGCTGACGGCGGTCGAATCGCTGATGATCGCGCGCAACCGCGAGGGATCGGCGCTGCGCCGGGCAAACACCGGCAGCGCATAGCTGATCAGGCCGTGATAGATCGCCGTGCGCGGCAGATCGATGATGCGCATCGCCATGTTGAACATGCCCACCGCGTTGCTACCGGCCGTCATGCCCAGGATGACGGTGACCCCGCGCTGTAGCGTTTGCGAACTCAGCGCGTTGATGGCAACCGGTGCACCGGCCTTCAACAGTTCGCGCAGGAGCGGGCCGTCAATGCTAAAGGCAATGCGGCGCGGGTCTGCACGCATCAATACGACAATGGACACGAACTCCATGATCAGTACCTGGGCAATGACCGCCCAGGCCCCCAACCCCCAAAGCGCGACAGCGATGCCACCCACGCCACCACATACTTTGCCCAGTAACGTGCGCGACGCCAACATCCTGAAGTTGCCGCTACGGCGCATTTGCGCCACATAGACCCGCGCCATCATGGTGAACAGGATTTTCACCGAGGCCACCGCTGTCATCCATCGCAGCACCGGGTCGGGTGTGTACAGCGTTACCGCGCCCGAGATGACGACGATGGACAGCAGGCTGACGAGTACCGACGCCCAGAAGGCTGTGGCGATGTGTTTGTCTTCCAGTCGTTCGAGTCGTACCAGCGGGTCTTCCAGAACCGAGGAATAAATCATCCCGATCAACTCGACGACGGCAATGATGACCGTGCCCACACCCAACTCTGTGGGCGACAGCAGCCTGGCATACGCGACAAAGGTAATCATCGACAGGAAAATCAGGCCGAATTTCTCGGTGAAAATCCAGATCAATTTAACCAGACGATGATTGGCCATGGCGGATACCGGCTCAATGAGCGGTGGTGGACGCAGGTGCCTTGCGCAATGATTGGACGCATGCATAGAGGAAGCGCAATGTCGGTTTGCCGTTCCTGAAGATCAGCGCTTGCCAGGAATACTCCAGCATTCGCCGGTACACACCGATCACTTGGGCATGCTCTCCTCTGCGGGAAAACAGTTCGAGAAAGTCGGAGAGGCTGCCCAGCGCGAAATCGATCCGTTGCTGCTTGCTGAGCTGCGGGCCAAAGTGGGCGAGGTACTCTTCGATGAACCTGATCTTGTGCGGGTAGTACCTTGTCGGTTGCGCGGTCATGTTGGCGCTGTTGACCATGCGCTGCAGCAGCACCTCTGGCACCGTATGGACCTCCCAGTGTTCGGCGATCCGGGTCCACATGAAGCGGTCTTCGGAGTAACGCAGGCTGGCATTGAAGCCGCCGAGTTGCATGATCACGTCGCGTCTGACCATCGCGGAGGACACGCCATTGAGGACGTTGGCGCGGATGAAATCGTCGAAATGCCTACCGTTTTTTTGCCGGTCTTCCAGTATTCGCCTGCCATCGCTGTAGTCGTTATGCACGTAGCAATCTATCAGCCCCACCGGCCGTCCCTGACGATCCAGTTCTTCAAACAGTGCCACTTGTTGCTCCAGCTTTCGCGGATACCATCTGTCATCGGCATCGAGAAACGCCACAAGAGTCTCTTCGGTGTGCTGCAGTCCGTGGTTGCGGGCGCTGGCCTGGCCTTCGTTGGCTTGATGCAACAGCGTCAGGCGAAACGGCGCCGCGAAGTCCCTGACCCGTTGGGGTCCATCATCGGTGGAACCATCGTCGATGACGATGACGTGATCGGGCAGTCGCGTTTGCCCGGCCACGGACGCCAGTGTTTGCTCAATGCTGTCGGCGCCGTTGTACATCGCGATTATGACGCACACGGTATTGGGTGAAGGGTGGGCTTGGTCTGGCATGGTTATTTCTCCTTTCGTTACGCCTTGGCTGAATCGCGCGGCAATGCCTCGCCGGACGGACGCTGACGCAGGGTTGCTGCTGACAACACGGGGTATTTCGCGTGGTGATGCCGAAAGGACAGGGCCAGGACGCAGAACACCAGAAACTCCGCCGAGCGGTAGTTGGGCACGACATACGCTACATAGTTGGTGAGCATGAATGATCCGACGATGACCATCGCGCTGACATGAAACCGTGCCGATTGGTCCGCCATCACGGCCCGATAGTGTTTTAGCAGTGCCTCGATCAGCATGAGGAGCAGCGCTATCAACTGAACGATACCGCCGTTCAGCAAGGTTTCGATGTAGCCGTTGTGGGCATTACCGATGTAACCCCAGCGGCTGATAAAGACCTCGGCGCTGGGGCTGGACCAGAAGGCGCCGAAGCCGTAACCCTTGAGGAACTCGGCGTCGATCAGCGGTGTGAGCAGGTCCCAGATCAACGTGCGGTCGGTGAGTGATGGATCGCGACCGGTCAGCTCCAGCAGCAGCGTGTAGTTGCCGTAGAGAAAGAAACAGATCAGCAAATAGACGATCGTCGTGCCGAGGAATGCGGGCCATGAACGGTTGATGTGCAAACGGATCAGCGTGAGGAAGTACCAGTAGCTCACGGTGCCGGCAACAATCAGTGCTGTGGCGGTGGCGGATTGGGCCAGTGCAATCGCGATCAGCGAGAACAACGAGCAGATGATGGCCCAGGGATTGCCCTGACGGATCATCGGCAGCAGTAGCAAAATGGCGATCGCGTTGATCCGGGCGCCGGCATTTTTATCCGGGAAAATCCCTTTGAATGCACCCTCGCGAACACCGCCGTTAATGAAGGCGACATCGGGCCTGACAAGCGCCAGTATCAAGCCGAACAACGCAGCGGCGCCGATGAGACAGCCGAGCATGAAGGCGATTTTCTCGAGGCTGTAGTTGTAGGCGATGAAACCCGCAAAGAAGACCACGCTGATCAGCGCCACAAAACGTTTGAAACTTAACATCGGGTCGTGGGACCAACTGATCGATACCGCCAGGCAGAGTATGAACACCAGCAAGAAGGCGTTGTTCCTGTAAAAGCTTTTGCTGAGGAAGACCTTGTTGCGGATGAAGAAGAACAGCGGTACCAGCAGGGTGATCAGACCGCAAATCTGATTGACCGCGTTGCCTTCGAGGTCTTTTTCGGCCAAGTCCAGATTTGACGTATCCGCCAGCCCGGAAAAAAATCCGATCACCTGGATGTAGAACAGCACACCGAACAGCGTGAAGGCGTTGCGCAGCGTGCTGTACCTGACTTCCAGTGTGTTCATCACGACTGGCTCCCGAGTAGCGCATCGAGATAAGTTTTCGCCGCGCAAGCGCTCACGAAACGGGCGGCGGCATCGATGCGGGCCTGGCGATTTACATCACGCGGTAACGTCAGCTGCATCGTGATGGCCTGCGCCAGCGCGTCAGGGTCGTCGACGGCCACCAGCGGAGCGATCGCGCCATTACCGAGAATCTCTTGCGGTCCATAGGGGCAGTGAGTCGATACCACCGGAGTGCCAGTGGCCATGGCCTCGACCAGTGCGTTGGGGCTGCCCTCGAAACGCGACGACAGGACAAAGCAATCGGCCGCCGCCACTTCTGCCATCGGATCACTGGTATAGCCTGGTAAATCGAACCGGTCGGCCACGCCCACAGCGACCGCTTGTTCGAGCAATTGGGCCCTGAGCGCGCCTTCGCCGAAAATGATCAATCGGGCACTGGGATCGGGCAGTCGGGCGAAGGCGTCGATCAATACGTCAAAGCCTTTTTGTCGCGCCAGGCGGCCCACGGCGACAATCACCGGGGTGGACTTTTCCTGCAGCCAGCGGTGGTTTGGACGCGCCGGTGCCTTGTCGCGAAAATCGTTGTCGAGCACCGGATTGTCGGCGATGGTGACATCCTGGGGGCGGGTGATGGTGGTGTCGATCAGATCCTGGGCGACGCCGCGCGAGACGCAGATCACCGGATTGGGGATCAGTCGATACAGCAATGGTGCCAGCAGATACGCTGTGCGCACCTTCAACGCAGGGTTGACATATTTGTCATGGGAAAACGCGTTGCGCTCGCTGACATGCAGGCGCGCCAGCGTACCTGACAGCGCGGCGGCAGCGATGGCCACGACGTTGACGTGGGTGAGGGCGGCCAGTAGCGCGTCGAAGCGATTGTGGCGAAGAAAGCGTGCCAGCGCCGGCACGGCCCTGGAGCTGCGCGCGCTGTGCAACTCGACCTGTTTTACCCGTGGGTCGAGGTGCGCCGAGTTCACGCCGGTGCCAGTGAGCATCAGTAAAGTCACGTCATTGCCAGCGTCAGTCAGCGCTCCAGCGAGGCGCGCCATCATTTTTTCGGCACCGCCTCCACCCAAGTCCTGCAGAATAATCAGCAATTTTTTCATTGATTCCATACCTGGTAATACGCCTGCGCGGCGTATTGACTGGTGTACTGGCGGACTGCATCAGCGGCCACTTGTGCGTTTGGCGCAGCCTGGTCTTGTGAGGCCAGGCTGCGCAGCATTCCTTCGGCCAGTGCCGGTACATCATTGACCTTGACCAGTTGGCCGAGTCGGCCGTTATCAAGCAGCTCCCTGGGCCCGGTCTCGCAGTCGCAGGCCAGCACGGGCGTACCCAGCGCCAGGGCCTCGATCAGGACGGTCGGCAAGCCTTCATGAAAGGAACTCAGGATCAGCAGTCGTGCATGCCTGATCAATGGGTAGGGATTGCTCAGGAAACCAGTGAAATGCACACGGTCCTTGATGCCCAGGTGGTTTGCCTGCAATGTCAGCGCGGCGAGTTGCGGACCATCGCCAATGATCACCAGATCCGGTAGCGCGGCGCTGCTCAAGGCCATGGCATAGGCATCGAGCAGCAAATGGAAGCCCTTCGGTTCCACCAGCCGGCCCACTGCCAACCAGAACTCGGTCGGCAACCCTCTGAGCAGGGGCGTCTGCGCGGCGCTGAGCAGTTGTTCGGTGACCACCGCATTGGGGCAATAACGGATACGCTGGCGACCCCAGGGCACCAGATCGGCGAGGGCCTGATGCAGGCCTTTGGATACCGCCACCACCTGATCGTTGCCGCAGAGGTACAACCCATAGAGCAGGCGCAGGGTAGTGAGGCCTATTCTCTGCTCGCCGCAATCCAGTGCCGCGTGACGGGCGTAGATGACCTTGCATGAGCGACCCAGGGTGGCAAACCAGGTGCAGAGGTTGGCCTGTTCCTTGGCGGCGATAAGGTGGGTCACACGCTCGCGGCGGATAAGGCGACGCAGCACTCCGATCGACTTGAGCAGACCGAAGAATCCATTGCCGCCACCATTGAAGGTGGCCGCTTCTTCATCGTCCGCAATATCGCCGTTCATGACGAAATAGCTGACCCGCTGGCCATCCTTGAGAAACTGCCGGGCCAGGCGCTGCTGGACACGCTCCAGGCCGCCATCGGGCTTGAAGTCCTTGAGGATGAACAGGATATGCATGGTTGGCGCTCAGGGATAAGTGATATGGATCGTCACTTGGCGCCGGACGATCATCGCCAGCAGATGAACAAAATTGGTCGGGTAATCGACCAGGTAGCGCTTGATGGTGTGGGGTTCGCGGTACATCCGATAGAACGCGCGCAGATGCAGACGGTTGATCAGCTCAGGGTAGTAATGGTGTGTGGCCGTCGCCTCTTGGCGTATGAAGCCGCCACAGGTGAATGCCACACCGTTGAAGCCGGCACGCAGGGCATCCTGTTCGAACTGCTCTTGAAGCCCGGCGCCCAGACCGACGATCAGGATGTTGGCTTCACTGCGGCAGATGTCCGCCTGAATGCACGCGGCCTGCGGTGCATCGAAATAGCCGTTGTGATGACCGGCGATAAGCAACGCCGGGTAGCGCCCCTTGATCTTGTTGATGAACAGGTCCAGTTCGGTTTGCCTGGCACCGACAAAATAGATTCGCTTGCCTTGTTTCTCGGCACAACTGAAGACAGCGTCGGCGATGGACGTGAAGTCGAAGCTGACCCGACCGATCGTCCGGCCGGTGATGCGCGACATGAAGGTAGACATCAACATTCCATCGCAAAAATAGGCGATGGACGTCGGACTCCGATCGAACAGACTGCCGATGGACGCAAAGTTAATGAAGGAAAATGCTTTGTTGGCGTCCAGCAGGTTCGGTGCGAAATGCCCGATCAGTTCCAGATCTATCATGGCTGACTCCTTAATAAATGTCCTTTGAGAACAACGTGAAAGGGGTCTTGACGAGAATCTTGATGTCCAGCCACAGCGACCATTGGTTGATGTAGTTGAGGTCCTGGGCGACGCGTTGCTGCATTTTTTCCAGCGTCTGGGTTTCACCGCGATGCCCGGTGATCTGGGCCAGCCCGGTGATGCCTGGCTTGAGGCGATGACGGGCCATGTAGGCGCGTACTTTGCCGGTGTAGTAAATATTGTGAGTGACCGCGTGCGGTCGCGGGCCGACAAGGGCCATTTCACCGAACAGCACGTTGAAGAGCTGCGGTAGCTCATCGATCGAACTACGGCGCAAAAAGCGCCCGAGCGGGGTGATGCGTTCATCTTCGCGAGAGGCTTGGCGCACTTCGCTGTCGTCATGCACATGCATCGAGCGGAACTTCCAGACCTTGATCACCTCGGCGTTACAGCCGTAACGATCTTGTTTGAACAACACCGGGCCGGGCGAAGAGAGCTTGACCGCTGCCGCCACGATCAGCAGCAAGGGGCTGAGCACAATAATGGCCACGGCGGCCAGGCTACGTTCGAACAGCTCTTTGCAGAGCAGGCTGCCGGGGTGCGAACTGATGAGGCTTTCATTGAGGTAGATGGCCGGCATTCGCTCTATTTCCGAGATCGATTGATTGAGCAACACCATGCTGCCGAAATCAGGAATCCAGACCACGTCGACATTCATGTCCAGAAGGTCGATGTACAGGGCTTCAATGATGGCTGCCTGCGCCAACGGCAGGACGATGTAGACCCGGCGTACGTGCAGGTGGGTGATGATTTCGCGAATTTCGTCGATGCGGCCCAGCAGCGGCAAAATGCTCGGTGCCGGGCCGGTATGTTCGGCGGTCGCGATAAACCCCAGTACGGGTACGCGGTTCGGTCTGGACAGTTTCCTTGCAAGCCGGCATGCGGTCGGGCAAGTACCGATGATTACCGCGCGGCGTTCGTTACAGAGCTTGCGCGAGTGCAATCGAGCCAGGTAATGCAAGGGCAGGAAGCTTGCAGCCTGGATCAGGTAACCCAACACGGTCCAGACGATGATCACTTGACGCGAAAAAATCGCGCTGGTCTGGGTGACAAAGGCGATGCTGATCAGAACGGCCAGTAGAATCAGCCAGGCCGCCAGCAAACGACCGAGCCCCGACAACCACTCATGACGCTTGTGGTAAACCTGCATGACGCTGTAGATCGGAATCGAGCCGAGCACAGTGAGAACCATCAGAATGCGGTATTCACTGGTCAGGCTGCCGATCCTCCAATGCACCAGCGATATCAATAGCAGGTTGACCAGGCTGAGCGCACACACCCATTGGCCCCAGAAAGTCAGACCTCGCCGGTGCATCATTTGAGCGGTATATAGCGATGTCATCGGCTCAACCTCCAGGCATGGGTTGGACATCGGCGTCGAATTCTGCACGCCCTCGTTCCCGCACGCTGGTATCGATCGACTGGGATGAAGCAGTTTTTGGTGTTTGTTGGAAAGAAGCGACTCAAGAGACAGGCGCAAGGGTTTACCGGGTCAGATAGTCGTAGTTCTGGAACGTATCGCTATGGCTGTAGCCCTGCTTGCGCGCCTTGCGCAGGTCAACCTGGTTGAGCACTACACCGAACACCGGCGCGTGGCTCTGTTGCAGAATGGCGAGGCATTTCTGCACCTGGCTGACCGGTGTGCTTTCGGCTTTGATCACGTAGATCACCGCGTCCGAATGCTTGGCCAGCAATAGCGCGTCGCTGACCATTTGCGCAGGCGGGGAGTCGATGATGATGCGCTGGTAACGCGACTTCAGCGCTTCGAGCAGGGGCGCCAGGCACGGCGAACTAAGTAGATCAAGCGGCGGGGGCGCAAGCTTGCCGGCTGGCAACATGTCTAGATTGCCGACAGTCCGGATACAGTCTTCGAGTCGGGCGGTACCCGCCAGGACATTGGCCAGCCCCGGGCTGTCTGCCGGAAAATCGAAATTGAGCGAAAGGCTGGATCGGCGCATGTCGGCATCGATCAACAGGACCCGCTCCAGCAATGCAAGCGAGTAAGCCAGGTTGTTGGCAATGGTGCTTTTACCTTCATCGGCCATGGTCGAGGCAACGAGCACTACCTGCGACGGCTTTTCTCCACTGTGCAACATCAGCCAGGTGCGCAAGTTGCGAATGGTCTCGCAAAAACGCGGATGCTCGTTGTCGTCGAACAATCGCGCCAGTTGCCGGCGGCTTCTCTTCGTGACCAGCGGCACCACACTGAGCAGGGGGATATTAAGCATGCTTTCGACCGCTTCGTCGGTCTTGAAGGTTTTGTTCCGGGCTTCGGATATTAATGCCAGCGCCATGCCGATCAGCGCGGCCGCGATGGCGACAATCACCATGATCAGTGTTTTACGGGGTTTGCTCGGTTCCAAAGGCACAATCGCTGGGTCGACGATACGCGCTTTGGTGGAATCCATGTCTGAGGTGGCCGCAGTTTCCTTCAAGCGAGTGATGAAGGTCTCATACAACGCGCGACTGCTGTCGACTTCTCGCTGTAACTCACGCAGCTGGAACTCCTTGCGCGAGATATCCTGTATCTGCGTCTTGTTGCTGTTGAATGATTTATGCAGTGAGCTTTCACTGGCCTTGGCTAGCTGGTAATCCTGTTCGATGCTGGCAACCACCTGTCGAACCTGTAGACGCAAACTGTCGGTGGCCGTACGCAACTCGGCGAGGGCGGCGATCAGGGTCGGATGTTTTGGACCGTAACGCCCGGACAATTCTTCGACCTTGGCTTGAGCCTTGGCCTGTTGTGCCTGGAATTTCTGCACCAAAGCGTTGCTCAAGACGGCGGGCACACTGGAGAGTCTGCTCAGATCGCCATTGCTCAGGGCCTGGACCTGACGGTACCGGCTCTCGGCTTCCGCCAGGTTACGGCGGGCATCGATCATGCGGTTGCCGGTCATTTCCAGTTCGTTGGCGCTGATGGTGGCGACACCGCCGACATCGACCAGGCCTTGTTCTTCCCGATAAGCCTGAAGCTTGTCTTCGGCAATGCGCAGGTTATTGCGCAATTCGACCAGGCGTGAATTCATCCAACTGGCGTTGGTCTGCGAGGACTTCAGGCTATTGTCGAACTGGCTATCAATGAAGCCTTGGGCAATCGCATTGGCGGTTGCGGCCGCCAGGTCAGGGTCGGGCAGCAACACCTCTATGTTGAGCAGTTGGCTCTTGCCGACGAATTTGACGTCGGTGCGCTTCATGAGATTCTGCGTGACCTCATTGAAAATGTCGGTTTCAGTGGGCGTTACCTGTTGGGGTATCAAAAAGTCCAGTGCCGGCCACCACTGGCCAAGATCAAGGTTTGCCAACCATTCGCGTGGCGTAAACCATGACTGCGGTTGCTGGCGGGGATCGGTCACCGGGTTAGTGGTGAGGTTGAGCTTTTTGACGGCGCGTTCGGCCAAGTCCCGCGATTGCAGAAGCGCCAATTGCGTCTGCAAGTAATCGACGGTACCGGAGCTTGAGTCCGTGACTTGCTGGAAGGTCAGCAGTGGTGGCGTTTTTTCTTTGATCAGCAGGGTGGCGCTGCCGATGTACTGCGCGGGAATGAATGACAGAATGGCCATCGCAAGCGCACAGGCAAGCAGCACCAACCAAGCGATTTTCCAATGAGCACGCCAGATCACCCTCCAGAATTTGAGCAGGTCAATGGTGTCCTTCTCCTCGCCATGCTGCTGGTGCTGAGGCAGATGCGCCTGGAGCGGACGTTCAACGTAGATGCTTGGGCTGTTATCCATGATTTAGAAAAAGCCTTGTGCAATGGAGATGGTGTCACCGGGAGCGATGGCGGTGCTGCGCGTGACCGTATCGGTCAATGGTGGTGAGCCATCGCCGCGCACGATGGTCACTCGCTTGATCGAGGCCCGTTCGGTCAGGCCACCGCCCAGTGCAATAGCTTTTTCCAGTGTCAGCCCGGGCTCGTATGGATAGCTGCCGGGCTTTTGTACTTCGCCATTGATGTAGAACGAGCGGTAGACGATCAGGTTGAGGCTGACCTTGGGGTCGACCAGGTAACCTTGCTTGAGCCCGTCGACGATGATCTTTTCCACCTGATTGGGGGTGAGCCCCTTGGCGGAGATCTCACCCAGGAACGGATAGGAAAATGTACCGGCGTCATTGAGGCGGATTTTGTCGAAGCTTAAATCCCGTTCTCCGAATACGGTGATGCGCAATACATCGCCGGCCGCCAGTTTGTACTGGGCGCCGGTGTCCGCTGCAAAAGTCACGGGCAACAGCCACGGCACGAACAACAAGGCAAGCATTCGCGAGTTCATGGGGGGAAACCTCTTAGAGACTTACGTTGAAGCTGAGCAGGAAGATGTTGCGTTCAAAACTATGGTTGTCGGCATCGGAATTGTCGTTGCGGTGGCGATAGCCCAATTCGATATCCAGCCAGCGGCGCATCTGGTATTCCACGGCGAAGTTGTAGTCGCGAAGGTTGTCGGTGCGGTTCTGCCCCTCGTACTCATAGCGGGCCAGCCCTGCTTCGGCCACCGTTGTGATCCGCTCGGTCCAGCCATGACGCCAGCCGAACAGCGCAGAGCTGGTCTTGACGGCGTCAGCACCGTCGTCGCCCTCGGCCAGCGCCTGGCGAGCAACGAACGAAAAGGTCGAGTAGGTTCGTGGCTTCCATCGCAGGTCCACCTGCCAGGTCGGGTTACTGAGGTCTTTGACACTGCTGTCATCAAAGTTCTTGCGCTCATAACCAAGGCGTACTTTGCCGGTGGTGCGTGCGGTGAAGTCCCACTCGGCACCGGCCAGGACCGCATTGGATGTGCTGTTGAGACGGCTGTCGGAGAGCAGGTAGTCGAAGACGGTATGGTCGTACTCCAGCAAGCCGCGGGTGTTGCTGCCTATACGGTGGTACCAGGTGGTGGTCAGGCCGGTGGTATTGCGCTCTTTGTCTTTATTGATGCCGTCGGAGTTGTCGTAACGAAGTTGAGCGTAACTTGCGCCCAGATCGATCTGATTGGCAGCGCTCTTGGCGCCGTAGGTATAGAGACCATTGACGCGATTAGTGCGAATCTTGTCATTGATGCCATCGACAGCAGTCGATGTCGTGCGTTCGTATTTACGCGCTTCCCCTTCAAGTTTCAGGCGATGGCGGTCGGTGAACTCCATGATGCTGTCGAGCCGCACACGTTGTGCCGTATTCGAGGCATCCGGATGATCATGATAAATGTAGCGGGTAGGCTGCCAGATAAGTCGCGTGGCACTGTTTCGATCTTCGGCCTTGAGTTCGAAAGAGGGCGCCACCTTGGTCACCATGGAAGACTGACGTCCCCGATCCAGCTCCCGGAAGTTGTCATCGTAGCTCTCTGAAAATAACAACGTGGGTGTGAAGTCGAATCCGTAGATGTTAATGGCCTGGGGGTCGAGACTCCAGGCCGCTCCGGGATATAGAGAGATCACTATCAGTGCGAAGGGGCCATGGGTCTTAAGGGTCATATCATTGCTCCTTGGGGATGAATCCAATGACTATAGACCGGAAAAACAGGGCCGAATGTGCGCGATGTAATATCGGCTGATGTCAGTGATTTCTTCATGCGAATGGAGTCCGTAAGTGTGAGTAATCACTCGCCTGGAAACAATCCATGAAATAAAAAAAAGGCATAAATTTTTGTTTGAATTTAAAGTTGGGTGAATGTGTTCAGGTTTTGTTATTGAAGTAAGTTGAATAGGGGCTTATAGATGGAGGCGTGCTCGCTCAATATCAGTCAGTGGAATACGAACCGGCTGCTCTCTATTCAGAAAGTGAAGCAGGATCATAACTCGCTCGTCACCTAACATGGTCATGAAAATACCTTCGAGTGTCGACAGCGGTCCTCGGGTTATTTGCAGTTTTTCACCGGGCTTGAACGTGTGAGGTGCAAGAATTTCCGGTGGTTTATAACACCGCTCTTGCAAGTGTGTGATGACATCGTCAGGGACCATTGCCGGGCCGTGATTAAAATCGACGATTCGGCTGACGCCACGTGTAGAACGCAAAGGGGCCCACTTGTCGTCACGGCCTAGCTGAATGAAAAGGTACCCCGGGAAGAGCGGCTCAAGGGATTGATGGGGGCTACCATGTATCCTGCGTTGGCTAACGGTTTGCGGGCAAAATATGACATAGTTTTGCCGCAATAAATTGATTTTCGCCCGTTCGTCCTGACGTGGCTTGCACTGCAAAAGATACCAGTTAGAGGCTTGGGTAGTCGTCAGCATACTGGCAAGCTCCGTAACGTTGGTTTAAGCATGCCTGTTGCGTATCAGCGATGCCGTTATCCTTCCAGTGAACGCAATGAGGTTGTGGAAGTCGCGAAAGTGTTAAGCTTTTAAAACGGTGTATCAATGATGAAGCATGTAACGCCAGGGAAACGGTAAAGTGATTTCAAAGTGATTGCAAAGTGGAATGTGTAAACCTTAATTAACGCTGTGCATGATGTCGCCTTCAGGCACGAAATGAAGCCGATACTTTGCGATGGCCAAAGCTACCGCACGGTCCGAACCTTCGGCCCTTTAAAAATAAGTACTTTTGTTCGTAAGCCTTATTTGCAATGCAGTCAGCAATGGATATTCATCCACTAGATCGTCGCCTTTGTCAGGTGTCGACCCTGTTAGGTATTGATCACTCAAGGTGGCCTGTCAAATGTTACTAGTCAAAAATATAGCCTTCTGTCCAATAAGTTATTAAGGTTGTCCAACTAATTGTTTTAAAAATGTTTTATGGCAATTGGCATGATTCTGCGGCCCGACGGGTTCGCGGCCAACGTGATGACCTGCGCAAGGCGCCGGGTGGCGGACTCAATGTCTTCGGCACTGAAACCGCCCAAACCCAGAATCAATCCCGAACGGCCATTGCCACCGGCATACATCGGCGACACGGCACGTACCGATACCTGAGCTTCGGAAGCTTTGGCGGCGACCCACTGATCGTCGATAACTTCCGCCAGCCAAAGCACCAGATGCATGCCCTGATCGCTCGGTTCCAGCCACGCAAGTTCGCGAGGAATCAGCCTGGCAACCGCCTCGATGATTTGCCTGTGGATGTCTGCGTATACGCCGCGAATTCGCCGGATGTGCCGATCCAGATGTCCTTCTGCGATGAATGCTGCGAGTACGTGCTGATCGGCGTTGGCGGGATGCCGATCCATCAGGACCCGCGCACCGCAGAAGGCTTGCACCAGATAAGGCGGAACGATTGCGTAGCCGAGTCGTAACGAGGGGAACAGTATTTTGCTGAACGTCCCCAGGTAGATAACCCGGTCGGGGTCCAGCCCCTGCAAGGATGGAAAAGGGTGGCCGGCGTAACGCAGTTCACTGTCGTAATCGTCCTCGACGATCCAGGCATCGGACGCCCGGGCCCATGCCAGCAAGGCATCGCGCCTGGCCATGCTCATTGGCATGCCGAGTGGATATTGATGTGACGAGGTCACGAAGGCTGCCCGTGCCTGGGGGCATTGCGCTATGCCGTTTTCAACATTCAGCCCCTCGGCATCAACCGGGACGCGGATCATTTGATTTGTATGGCCTGCGCTTTCCAGAATTCCTGTGATACCCCGGTAGGCCGGATCCTCCACCCACGCAAAATCCCCCACATCGAGCAGCACCTGACAGGCGAGATACAGGCCCTGTTGCGTGCCGGATGTAATGATGACCTGGCTCGCTTCACAGCGCACAGAGCGTGACTTGCGCACGTAATCCGCTACCGCTTCCCGTAACTCAAGCGTACCTTGTGGATCGCCGTATCCCGAGGGCGCTCCAGCCCCTCGCGCCCTGATGCGATTGCCAAGGCGACGCCAGATATCGTCAGGCGCCGCTTTGCCAATCGGCACCGAGACCGAGAACGGAATCTGCGCAGCCGCTCTAAATTGCTGGGCCACCTGAGCGAACCGTTCGATTCGGGAAGAGGGCGTCCACGACCTGGTTTCAGTTGGCCGGCCTTGCTCCTGCCGGGTGGTTGGCGACGCTTCTGCCAAAGAGCGGGCCACCCGCGTGCCTGCTCTGCCTTGGGATTCCAGGAAGCCCTCGGCGATCAACTGCTCAAAAGCCTCGATAACGGTGCCTCGGGCAATCGTCAGCGATTTGCCGAGAATGCGCGTCGATGGCAGCAGCTCACCAGGCTTGAGGTCGCCCCTGCGGATCGCGGACCTAAGCGCTTGAGCAAGCTGTCGTCCCAATTGACCGGCGGTTCGATCCAGCGTGCCCAGCGATGGAATTTCAACAACGTTGGCTTTACGTGCCATCAATTCTGGCTCAGTGATTATGTTGGATATTGGCTCTATACCATGGGCCAGTTCATCCACACAATTCACACGAAGGCCACCTCACCACTGGCGCGCTGTCCCCACCCTTGAACGATTGAAGGAGTTGATATGTACGTACCTGCCCATTTTGATGAGCCTCGCGCCGAAGCCCTTCATGAACTGATCGTGCAGCACCCGCTGGGCATTCTGTTTACCAACGGTGAAAGCGGACTGGATGCCAACCACATTCCTTTCGAGTTGAAGGCTGCGCAGGGGCAGTTCGGTGTTCTCCAGGCGCACGTCGCGCGCGCCAATCCGGTCTGGCAAGACGTTAAAAATGGCGACGAAGTCTTGGTGGTTTTTCGCGGTGCCGAGGCTTACATCTCGCCCACCTGGTATCCGAGCAAGCACGAAACACATAAACAGGTTCCGACCTGGAACTACAAGGTGGTGCACGCCCATGGGAGGATCACCCTTCACGATGATGAGCGCTATGTCCGTGGGTTGGTGGCGCTCCTGACCCGAACCCATGAGTCCTCCCAGCCCGAGCCATGGAAAATGACGGACGCCCCGAAGGACTACATCGCCTCGATGCTTAAAGCGATCGTTGGGGTAGAGATCGAGATCACTCGCCTGGTCGGTAAGTTCAAGCTGGGCCAGAATAAGGAAGCGAGAGACATCCGTGGTGCAGGTCAGGCACTCAAGGACAGCGGGAAAATCGTATTGGGAGAGGCAATGCTCGCGGGTGTCGATGCCGAATCCTGAGGCACCTCGTGCACAGGCTGGTCTGCGGCGCTCGCACTCATAGCGACGCCCTGACCACCAATGGACAATCAACCGGCTGGGCTCCCTCTACCTCAAGGGCTTCGATCAGATGCCGGGCAGCCCGGCGACCGATCTCATAGTACGGCAGTTGCACCGTGGTCAGCGGCGGGATGAACAGTTCGGCGATACCGATCATGTTGTCGTAGCCGAGCACGGCGACATCGCCGGGAATTTTCAGGCCTCGGCTCAACAACAGCTGATAGGCACAAAACGCGATGCGGTCGTTGCCACAGATCAGAATGTCGAATTGTGGGCGACCCTCAACAATGTGCCGATCGAGGATGGCTGCGGTTTCACCGTAGGCGTCATGCTCGGAAAGGTCGTATTGCAGAAGCGCGTCAGGCGCCAGCCCGAATGCCTGACAGGCGCGCAGCAGGCCTTCTTGTCGCAGCCCCCAGGCCAGGCTCTGTTTTGGCAGATTGATGCACAGCGGGCGCCGATAGCCTTGGCTCAACGCGTGATGCACGGCGCGATACTGCCCCGTTTCGTCGTCCGGTACGTAACTGACCAGGCGACTGTCATCGGCCAGGCAATTGGCGAGTACCAGCGGTTTGCTCTTCAAGCGCTCGGGAATGCTGACGTGGCGAAAGCCCATGGCGCTGAAGATCAGCCCGTCAGGGCGATGCGACAGCATCAGGTCGATGTTCTGGTCAGTGGGCGGGTTGCTTAACAGGTTAAGGATGAAGACATTCCAGCCGGCCTGTTGCGCGGTCTGTTCGATGGACAGCAGCAGCTCCACCGCGAACGGTGTGGTCGCGGTGTCCAGCGCGAACACACCGATGGTGCGCGACTGGAGGTTGTCGCCGCGCATCTTGCGCGCCGACAGGCTCGGTACGAATTGCAGTTCATCAATGGCGCGACGCACCCGCTGAAGGGTTTCGGGGCTCAGTTTTTCCGGGTTGTTGAGCGCTCGAGAAACCGTCATCAAGGACACGCCGGCCAGCTGTGCAACGTCTTTCACTGAAGTCATGCGAGGCGAGCCCGGTCAGGTTGACGCAGAATCATGACACAGGGCCCGGGTTTCTCGCGACTCGAATGACAACGCTCATACCCAACCTGAAGCGAGAGGCCACGCCCTGGGAATCGAAGCACGCCCGCCACTGCCGTGGTTAAACAACTTCACGCCCAGACTGTCGGGCCGCGGATAGAGGCGACTGCTGAGGCTGAAGCGGCCGTTTTCGTCGAACACCTCGATGGACGAGCGATCGAGAAACACGCGCAGTTCCAGTCGCTCTTGTGTCGGGTCTATCGACACGCTGCGCTGGCCGCTGACTTGCGCACCCGAGCGGCTGCGGTCCAGCACCAGGCGCTGTAATGCCGCATCGTAATAGAGCAGGGTTTCTTCACGGCCATCGTTGCTGCAGCGCAAGGCGATGCCCAGGTGGCCGTCGGTGCAGCCGCGTAAATCCAGATGCACATGGATTTCCAGCAGGTCGCCATTCACTTCCGGCACCCAACAGGTTCCCGACTCATCCCGCCAAGGCGTACTCGGCAATGGCGCCTCGCGCAGCGCGGTGAGCTCCCGTGCCGGATACACGCAAAGGCGATCGTCATGCAGTTCAAGTTCGCGCGGTAAACCGAGCATGCCGCACCAGTGATGGGCCTGGCTCGGCATCGGGCTTTCCCACATGTCGAGCCACGCCCACACCAGGCGCCGACCATCGGCGGCCACCAGCGTTTGCGCGGCATAGAAATCGTGGCCGTTATCCAGCTCGATAAAAGGCCCGCCGGTGAAGTGCCATTGGCTGTCGAGTTGGCCCACTCGATAACCGGTCTGGTATTTGTTGAGCCGTTCGTAACCGTGGGGTTGCATGCCCTGAGGGGAGTACAGCAGCACGTCGCGCCCGTTCAGGCGAAACAGATCCGGGCACTCCCACATATAGCCATCGCCCTCGCTGCCGCTGGCTACATAATCGAGGAACTCCCAGGTGTGCAGATCGGTGGAACGATACAGCGGCAGCAGCGGTTGATCGCCCAGACGTGCGCCGGCAATCAGGTACCAATAGTCGTCCGCTTGCCAGACCTTGGGGTCACGAAAATGCATGATCGAGTCTTGCGGCGCGGTCTCGATGACAGCGCCATGCTTGACGAAGCGAATGCCGTCGACACTGGTGGCCAGGCACTGGACTTGACGGATCGAGCTTTCATCACCCACGTCTTTCAGCCAGGTGTGCCCGGTGTAGATCAGCGCCAGGGTGTCTCCACACACTACCGCGCTACCGGAAAAACAACCGTCGCGGTCGAAGTCATCGCCGGGCGCCAGGGCAATGGGCAGATGCTGCCAATGGACCAGGTCGGCGCTCTTGGCATGCCCCCAATACATCGGGCCCCACTTGGCGTCAAAGGGGTGGTGTTGATAGAAAACGTGATACTCGCCACGGAAGTACACCACCCCGTTAGGGTCGTTCATCCAGCCTGTCGGGGGGGCAATGTGATAACCGGGGCGGTAATCGTGGATGACCCGAGACAGGCCGTCACTCAGCGCCTGTTGCGCAAGGTCAAGGGAGTCAGGCATTGGATCGCTCATGGTATTCAAAGACAAAGTCATAGGGCGCCTGCTCGTGCCGGGCGCAGAGGGACGGTTTCAATGGCATGTGGGTGACGCTTCAAGGCTGTGCCGTCAGCGTCGAACAGGTGCAGGTTGTCGATGTCCAGCAGCAGCTCGACCCGGTCGCCCGCCTGCCATCCGGCGTGGACTTCACAACGACAGATCAGTGGCTCGTCCTGACCTGTCTCGAGGTGCACATAAGTTTCACTGCCCAGGTATTCGACCGCAGTCACCACGATGCCGGCGGCTCCTTCCGCTGCCTTGAGCGACACGTGTTCCGGGCGAATGCCCAGGCTCAGCAGCGTGCCCGCCGCCAGGTTCGAGCTGTCGAAGGGCAGGGACGTCATCCCCAACACGGGGCTGTCGACCAAGCTGGTTTCGCCCGGCGCCTGCAAGCGCGCCAGCAGAAAGTTCATTCTGGGTGAACCGAGAAAGCCGGCGACAAAGCGACTGGCCGGGCGCTCATAGAGTTCGCGCGGTGAGCCGACCTGTTCGACGCGACCGCCATTGAGCACGACAATTTTGTCGGCCAGGGTCATCGCTTCAACCTGATCGTGGGTGACGTAGATCATGGTCGAGCCCAGCCGGGCATGCAGCCGGGCGATTTCGTTGCGCATCTGCACCCGCAAGGACGCATCCAGGTTGGAGAGCGGCTCATCGAACAACAGAATGTCCGGTTCCCGCGCCATGGCTCTGCCCATGGCGACACGCTGACGCTGCCCACCGGACAATTCCTTTGGCTTGCGTTGCAGCAGCTTGTCCAATTGCAGGATTTGCGCGGTTTTCAGCACGCGTTCGCGCAGGCTGGTCTTTTCAGTCTTGGCCAGCTTCAGACCAAAACTGATGTTGTCGTAGACGCTCATGTGCGGGTACAGAGCATAAGACTGAAATACCATGCCGACGCCACGCTCGCGCGGCTCCAGGTCGTTGACCCGACGCCCGTCGATCAGCAGGTCGCCGGCGCAGATCGAATCCAGTCCAGCGATAAGGCGCAGCAGGGTCGACTTTCCGCAGCCCGAAGGGCCGACGAATACCACGAACTCACCCGCCGCGATCTCCAGGTTGACGTCGCGCAGAATCCGCGCACCGCCCAATTGTTTGTTCACGTTATCCAGTTTCAACTTGATCACGATGCTGTTCCTTGTAGTTGTCGGGCATCAACCCTTTAACGCGCCGGTAGTGAGGCCGGAAACGATTCGGCGCTGGAAGATCAGCACCAGAATCACCAGTGGGACGGTGACCAGCACCGATGCCGCCATCAACAACCCCCAAGGCAACTCATGGGGGCTGCCGCCGGAAATCAGGGCGATGGCCACTGGCACCGTGCGTTGGGTGTCGGTGAGGGTGAAGGTCAGGGCAAACAGGAACTCGTTCCACGCCGCGATGAAAGCCAGCAAGCCAGTGGTGACCAGGGCGGGCCAGAGCAGCGGCAACAGCACCCGGGTCAGCGTGATCCAGGGTGAGGCGCCATCCATGATTGCCGCTTCTTCCAGTTCATGGGGCAGTTGACCCATGAACGTGGTCAGCACCCAAACGGTGAAGGGCAGGGTGAAAATCGTGTAGCTGAGAATCAACGCCCAGGACGTGTTGTACAGGCCCAAGGCACGGATCACCTCGAACAGCCCCGACAGCACCGCGACCTGGGGAAACATCGACACCCCAAGGACCATCATCAACACCGTGCCACGCCCACGGAATTTCACCCGGCCCAAGGCATAAGCAGCGGTCAGGCTGAGGAACAGCGCCAGCGTCACTACGCTAAGCGCGACCACCAGTGAATTACCGATAGCCCGCAGGAATGAGGCTTGGTTAAGCACCGCCGCGTAATTGGAGAAGTCGGGTTTTTTGATCCAGTAACTCACCTCGAACAAGGCGCTGGACGGCTTCAGCGACGTGACGATGGCGTAGTAGAAAGGGAACACCGCATACAGCAGCAACACCCCGATCAGGCACCAGAAACCGAAGCGCAACAGTGCTTTTTTCAGTAGGCGAGGGCTCATGACCGGACCTCCAGTTGACGGCGTCCGAGGTAGAGATAAAGCATGGCGATCACTGCAACCACCAGAAACAGCAGGGTCGAGGCGGCGCTGCCGTAACCGACGTCCTGGAACTCCACCAGGTGTTGGCGGGCGTAGACCGACATGCTCATGGTGCTCGATGAGTTCGAGGTCAGCACATAAATCACGTCGAACACCCGCAGGGAGTCGAGGATGCGGAAAATCGCCGCCACCAGCAATGCGGGCATCAGCAGTGGCAGCGTGACCCGCCAGAACACCTTCAGTGGATGAATGCCATCGACCCTGGCGGCTTCGTAGCAGTCACTCGGCAACATCTGCAAGGCGGCGAGCATCAGCAGGGTGACAAACGGCACGGTCTTCCAGACGTCGACGATAATCACCGCCCACATCGACAGATCGGCATCTGCGGTCCAGGCCAGAGGCGCGGTAATCAGGCCGAGGCTGAGCATCAGGTGATTGATGATGCCGAACTGGTCATTGAGCATCCACGACCAGATCTTCGCCGAGACAATGGTCGGAATCGCCCACGGAATCAGAATCAACGCTCGCACCAGGGAACGGCCGGCGAACTGGATGTTCAGCAGCAAAGCCACCAGCAGCCCCAGCACGACTTCCAGCCCCACCGACACCACGGTGAAATGCAAGGTGTTGCGCACTGCATTCCACCATTGTGGATCGACCAGGATGCCCGACCAGCTGGAACCGTTGTGGAACAGATAATTGCTCAGGCCAACGAAGGTGCCGCCAGCGGTGTCCGCGAGGTTAGCGTCGGTCAGGCTGAACCAGAATGTCCGCAGCAACGGCCAGGCCGCTACCAGGGCCAGACACAGCAACATCGGCGTCAGAAACAGCCAGGCAGCGCGCACTCGGCGGCGCTGTACCGGCGTTTCCCTGGCGAGCAGGAGCTCGTCACAGGGAGCATGGGTAGTAGAGACAGACATGGTGATTTTCTTCCTTGTGGCTTACCAGTTCCGGTGTTTGATACGCGTGAGTTCGCCTTCCAGTTCGGTCAGCGCCTGATCGACCGGCAACTCGCCGGCCAGCACGCCATGCACTTGATCGAAGAACGCATTGGTGACCCGTGGATAACGAGCGGCGGTGATTGAAGCGGGGCGCATGACGCCATCGTTGAGAATGCTGTGCAGCTGACTGTAATAAGGCATGGCCGCGAGCAGCTCGGGATCCTGGTAGAGCGACTCGATCACCGGGTTATAGGCGCCAATCAACGCACGATGTTTTTGCTGTTGAGCGCTGGTCAGGTAGCTCACCAGTTCGGCGGCAAGCTTCGGGTTGGCGCTGTAACGCGATACCGCCAAACCCCACCCGCCGAGGGTGGAGGCATGGGTGCCGGTGCTGCCGCCGCGGGGCAGGGGAGCGACCCCGACCTTGTCTTTTACCGCACTGTCCTGGCTTTGCACCAGGGCCCAGACATAAGGCCAATTACGCATGAACAACGCATTGCCCGACTGGAATACGCCGCGTCCTTCTTCCTCGGTGTAATTGAGCACGCCACGCGGGGAGATGTCGCCTACCCAGCTTTTGGCCAGGGTCAACGCCGCTCTTGAGGCCTGGCTGTTGACCACGATGTCGCCTCGTGGATTGACCAGCCCTCCGTCCGGTTGGCTGCTGATCCATTCCAGCGCATTACACGTCAGGCCTTCGTAGGCACGCCCTTGAAAGATGTACCCCCAGGCGTTGGCGTTGCCGGCATTGCGCTCGGCCTGTTGTACATCCTTGGCGGTAGCGGTCATTTCCTCCCAAGTCTGGGGGACTTGCTTGTTGTATTTCTCGAGCAAGTCCTTGCGGTAATACAGCAGGCCCGAGTCGGTGAACCACGGCATCGTCACCAGCCGTCCGTTCACCGTGGCGTTGTCCACCTGTGCCTGGAAGTAGCCTTGGGTTGCGTCGGCGGGCAGCACCTCGCGCAGATCCAGCAGATGTTTGGCCAACATCCCCGGCCACACCATGTCGATCTGAATGATGTCGATGTCGCTGGACTGCGCACTGAGGATCTGTTGATAGAACGACAACCGCTCGGTTGCCGAGTTAGGCGTGGACACCACCTCGACGTGATTGCCGGTCTGTTGAGACCACGCCTCGACGGCCTCTTTGCACAGTTGTAATTCCGCACCCACCGCACCGCAGGAAATCGTCAGATTGGCTGCGCTGGAGAGGGATGGAAGCCCGGCGCAAAGGGCAAGCAGTGCTGCTGGAAAGAGTGATTTGAGCTGTTTCATAAAGCCCTCTTTATTTTTGTTTTTAGAAAAGTTAACGTTAACATCGCCAAATGTAGCAGCGTATTTGCGATGAGGCATCCTTTTTTTCGTGGATTTTGACAATTAACAATTCACGAAAAAAAGGCCGGTCGCAGGACAAAAAATAAAAACAAAACAGGAAATCCCCCATGCAGAAAGCATCAAGCTGGCTACTCGCAGGCGTACTCGGCACCTCGGCGGCCACTGCTCAGGCCGCGACTCTGGAAGAACGCATGGCCGCGTTTGAAGCCCGCGCCAGCGCTGCGGAAAAACGTGCAGCCGCCGCCGAACAACAAACCCAGGCGCTCGCCAGGGAATTGCAGCAGCTCAAACAGTCCACTCCCGCTTTGCAGCCTGTTGCGTCCACTGCGACCGCCACTGCGGCGCCCACTTTGGATACGCGGTTGGCAAAACTCGAAGCCCGTCAGCAAAGCCTGGAGAAGGAGGGCAGTACCGGACACCTCACCGACGGGTTCAGCTTCAAGGGCTACGCCCGCTCGGGATTGCTGATCAACGATGGCCTGGGGGGCGGGCGGGGCGGTCCTTATACAACGCCTGCCGGTTCAGTCGGTGGTGCAGTCGGGCGACTGGGTAATGAAGACGATACTTACATGCGTATAGACCTGTCGAAAGAAGCCTATGCGCAGAACGGCACCCATTCCAAATTCACGGTTTCCATCGCCGATGGAGTGGAAAGCTCCAATGACTGGACGGCCGCCGAAAGTAACCTGAATGTGCGCCAGGTATTTACGGAACTCGATCATCTCGCCGCATTCAAGGGCAATTCGACGTTCGAGAACGCCACCCTGTGGGCAGGCAAGCGATTCGACAGGGACAACTTCGATATCCATTGGCTGGACTCGGACGTCGTCTTTCTGGCCGGCACCGGGGGTGGTATCTACGACGTGCAGATGAACAAGAACTGGCGCTCGAATTACTCGTTGATCGGGCGTAACTACGGGGATTTCAGTGAGGGCGGTGTCAATGCCGATGTGGAAAGCTACATCCTCACCTCCAACCAGTTCTTCGATAATGGTCAGTGGCAGTGGATGTTCAATGGCATTGGCTCAAAGAAAAACGACTTTAGCACTCGCACCAATGAAGCGGGCCTGAAGCCTGCGGACTCCGGCTTGCACAGCATGATCGCAAATCATCAGAAAAACTTTTTCGGCAGGGAAGGCTTCTTCAAGACGGCGCTGCTCTACGGGCAAGGGCTGGGGGCCGAGGTCAAGAACATCGGCTCGGACGGCGAACTGATCGACGACGCCCGTGCGCTGCGCCTGGCGCTGTACGGCGAGACACCGATTGCACCCCACTGGCGCATCGGTCCAAGTCTGCTGGCCGAACAAAGCAAGGATCGCTACGTCAAGGGTGACGACTACCGCTGGATGACCCTGAACATGCGGTTGGCCAATGAAATCAACAGCAATTTCGAGATGGCCTACGAAATGAGCTGGCAAACCATGAACCTCGATCCCAAGGGTTACCTGCAACGTAATGCGGTGGACGGCAACTTCTGGAAATTCACCATCGCCCCGACCTTCAAACCCGACGTTGGAGACCTGCTCACACGCCCCGAGTTGCGAGTGTTCGCCAGCTTCATGAACTGGTCTTCGGACCTGGACCGATACAGCTCCACAGACAACTTCGGCAAGACCGACTTCAACGCCGGCGGTGTGTGGCAATACGGGATACAGATGGAAACCTGGTTTTAATAGCCGGGGCTTGCTCCCACATTTATTCGATGCCGTTCACCAATACTGTGATCGATGCAAGTCCATTGTGCTGTCCGGTGGCCAACGCTCATTAAGCGGGGCCGCCGGATGAACTCGTGGTCAGCCCCTGCCAGGCATGTCGATGCCATGTTGATGCACCCGTCGATACAGCGTTGCCCGGGAGATGCCCAAAGCCTTGGCCGCGGGGGTGGGTTTCCAGCGATGACGCACGAGGGCATCGATGAGTGCCTCGCGTTCCGGACTGGCGCAGCGTTCCAAGGCGTCAGCTGAAGCCGGATCGTTGAGTCGACGGCCGGGCAGATGCTCAGGCAAGTCACTCATTAGAATCAAGTCGGTCTCGCACACCGCGCAGGCGTAACGCAATACGTGCCGCAGTTCGCGCACATTTCCCGGCCAGCGATAGCCGAGCAGGCATTCCAGTGCGGCGCTTCCCAGTTGCATCGCCATTGCGCAGGCCGATGATTCTTCCTCGAGTATCCGGTTGATCAATGCCAGTCGATCACTGCGTTCGCGCAACGGCGGCAATTGGAATCGCGCACCACTGAGGCGGAAGTACAGGTCCTCGCGAAACTCGCCGCTGGCCACCAGGGCTTCCAGATCGCGGTGGCTGGCGCAGACCACCTGAATGTCTATCGCCTTGCTTCTTGACGCTCCCAGGGGCGCCACTTCGCCCTCGGCTAAAACCCGCAGTAGCCGGGTTTGCAGGGTCAGGGGCATATCGCCGATTTCATCGAGAAACAGGGTGCCGCCATCGGCCTGTTCCAGCAGGCCTTGCATGCCTTTATTCGAAGCACCAGTGAAGGCGCCGGCTGCATAACCAAACAGCTCGCTTTCGATCAGGTTTTCGGGAATCGCTGCGCAGTTCACCGCAATAAAAGGTCGATCACGGCGCAGACTGGCCTGGTGCAGCTGGCGGGCGAAGACTTCCTTGCCGGAACCGGTTTCGCCGTGGATCAGCACCGGCAGATTACGGTCTTTGACCCGAACCGCAAGGCGCAAACTTTCTTCCAGTCGCGGGTCGAGTTCGGCGGGTGACAGTACCCGCCGAGCCGGGCTGCGTTTCACTTGCCGTGGCGCGCTGAGTCGCCCATGCAAGACATGGCGGCCACCCCGGCAGTGAAACAGGCAGAGTGATTCGTCTTTGGCGCGATGCAATAACTGCTGATCGAACACTTGGCCGATGTGGTCCGGCAGGTGACCAAAACTTTGCGACAGCCACTGCCGCGCCGCGGGGTTGAGTGCCTGCAGTTGGCCGTCGTCGTCCCAGGCGAGCAGGTAGTCGGGCTGGCTGTCGACGTAGCCCGGGCTGTTGTGGGCCCGCAGCACCCAGTAACCCTGGGCACTGTTCATGAAAAACGCCTGTTCTATTTCCCGTGCGCTCTGCACCACCATCTGCCGGATCAGATGCTGCGAACGACGGTCGTCCGGCGAACGCACCGCAGACACATCGAGCACCCCGAGCAGTTCCCCCCGAGGGTCAAAGACCGGAGCGGCGGAGCAGGTGAGTCCGATAAAAGCCGCGCGGAAGTGATCCCGCTTGTGCACCGTAACCGGTGTTCGTGCGGTCAGCACCGCAGCCACCCCGCAGGTGCCTTCCTCGCCCTCTGACCAGCAGGTGCCCAGGTACAGGCCTGCTTTGCGGCAATCATTACGGATGGAGGTTTCCACGCGATAGTCGATGGTCTGGCCCTGGGCGTCGGTGAGCAACACGCAATAGTCGGCATCGCGCACACGACCATGGAGTCGGGCGACTTCTTCGCTGGCGATGCGCAGGAACAGTTCGGAGCGTTCTCGACACTCTTGCAGCACGTTCTGGGACAGGATCCGCGGCCCTTGTAATGAGCCAGGGTCCAAGTGGTGTTGCTCCATGGAACGGCGCCAGGAATCCAGGATCAAGTCCGGCACGGGCAGTTGCGGCAGGTGCGCTGCGTTCTTCAAAACACGGCTGACGCAATCCACATGCGCCTTCGAGTGTGCGGAAAGCATTAGGGCCTCCGGTTCGATCTTCTTTTAGTTGTGCGGGCTATTAAGCGCCGTTCACGGACGGTCGACAAGCATCGGTTCACCCCACTGCGAAGCTGAGACGCGACGTCTCAAGGTCTGGCCGCTAACCCGTGCAGGCTGACATGGGACGTCTCAATCGAGCGGGATCCCATCACTTGGAAATGTAGTCAAAACCGCTCTGGAACGGGCTTTATGGCGATCTTTTGCGATTCTGGCACCGGCCTTGCTCTAACCCTGGCAACCAGCACGACTGGCAACCCGATAATAACAAGAGGTGCCCTATGTCCTCCTGCCGAGGCTTTTACTCTGCCGTACCCGTGGTGGCGACATGAGTCGCTTGCCCCTGACCGTCGGCATCATTGCCAATCCGGCGTCCGGCCGGGACGTAAGGCGCCTGACGGCGAATGCCGGGCTGTTTTCCAGCACCGACAAGGTCTCGGTGATCCAACGGCTGCTGGCGGCTTTTGGCGCCACCGGTGTCGAGCGCGTGCTGATGCCCACCGACATGACCGGCATCGCGGCGGCGGTGAAGAAGAACAGTCATGGCCGCCAGGCGCGTGACAGCCACTGGCCAACTCTGGAATTCCTGGAACTGACCTTGCGCCAGAGCGTGGCGGACACTCGCCAGGCCGCGCGCTGGATGGCTGAACGCGGCGTGTCGCTGATTGCCGTGCTCGGCGGTGACGGCACCCACAAAGCGGTGGCTGCCGAAGTCGGCGACATTCCGCTGCTGACCCTGTCGACGGGGACCAACAATGCCTTCCCGGAACTGCGTGAGGCCACCAGCGCCGGGCTGGCCGGCGGGCTATTCGCCAGCGGCCGGATCCCACCCGAAATTGCCTTGCGTCGCAATAAACGCCTGCTGGTGCGGATTCCGAGCCGCGACCTGTGCGAAGTGGCGCTGGTGGACGTGGCAGTGTCCCCGCTGCCCTTCATCGGCGCCCGTGCAATCAGCCGTGGGATCGATCTGGCGGAGGTGTTCGTCACCTTCGCGGAACCTCAGTCCATTGGCATATCGGCCCTCTGCGGCTTGTGGTTTCCGGTCTCGCGCCAAGCCCCCAACGGTGCCTGGATGCGCCTTGATCCGCAATCGTCCGAAGCCTTGCTGGTGCCCCTGGCGCCCGGCCTGTTGCAAGGCTGCGGCGTACTCGCGGCCGGCAGCCTTGAACCCGGTGTTGCCCATCGCCTGTGCCTGAGCAGCGGCACCCTGGCCCTGGATGGCGAACGGGAAATCGAATTCAACGCCGATGACTTGCCCACCGTGACCCTCGACTCCGGCGGCCCGTTGAGCATCGATGTCAATGCGGCGCTGGCCTATGCCGCGCAAGAGCGGCTGCTGGCCATCGGTCGTGAACACCCGCAACACCCTTTGAACCTTGCACTTTGAAACTTGAGCCTCAAGACACCCTGGAGAATAAAAATGTCGACACAGCTGACTGCTGATCAATTGCTGCATGCCTATCGGGTGATGCGCACCATCCGCGTCTTTGAAGAGCGCCTGCACGTGGAGTTCGCCACCGGCGAGATTCCCGGTTTCGTCCATCTTTATGCCGGTGAAGAGGCCTCGGCCGCCGGTGTCATGGCTCACCTGAGGGATGACGACTGCATCGCCTCCAACCACCGTGGCCACGGTCATTGCATCGCCAAGGGCGTTGATGTGCACGGGATGATGGCCGAAATCTACGGTAAGAAAACCGGAGTCTGTCAGGGCAAGGGCGGCTCCATGCACATCGCCGATTTCGAGAAAGGCATGCTCGGCGCCAATGGCATCGTCGGTGCCGGTGCACCGCTGGTGGTAGGGGCGGCCCTGGCCGCCAAGCTCAAGGGGACCGATGGCGTCGCCGTCGCGTTCTTCGGCGACGGCGGTTCCAACGAAGGGGCCGTGTTCGAAGCGATGAACATGGCCTCGGTGTGGAACCTGCCGTGCCTGTTCATTGCCGAGAACAACGGTTACGCCGAGGCCACTGCGTCCAACTGGTCGGTGGCCTGCGATCACATCGCCGACCGCGCAGCCGGTTTCGGCATGCCTGGGGTCACCGTCGACGGCTTCGATTTTTTCGCCGTTCACGAAGCCGCCGGTGCCGCGGTGGCGCGCGCCCGAGCCGGTGAAGGACCGTCGTTGATCGAGGTCAAGTTGACCCGCTACTACGGTCACTTTGAAGGCGACGCCCAGACCTATCGGGCACCGGACGAGGTCAAGTATTTCCGCGAACACAACGACTGCTTGATGCAGTTTCGCGAGCGCACCACCCGGACCGGTTTGATCGATGCCAGCCAGTTGGACCAGATCGATGGCGAAGTGGACCTGTTGATCGAAAATGCCGTGCGCAAGGCCAAGTCCGACCCCAAGCCAAGCGCCGCCGACCTGCTCACCGACGTCTACGTTTCCTATCCCTGAACGCCCCCTATAACAAGAATCGAGACCTTTATCATGGCGAGAAAAATCAGTTATCAGCAGGCAATCAACGAAGCCCTGGCTCAGGAAATGCGCCGCGACCCCAGCGTGTTCATCATGGGGGAAGACGTCGCCGGCGGTGCCGGTGCTCCCGGTGAAAACGACGCCTGGGGCGGGGTATTGGGCGTGACCAAGGGCCTCTACCACCAATTTCCCGGCCGCGTGCTGGACACGCCGCTGTCGGAATTGGGTTATGTCGGTGCCGCGGTAGGCGCAGCGACCTGCGGCGTGCGCCCGGTGTGTGAGTTGATGTTCGTCGACTTCGCCGGCTGCTGCCTGGACCAGATCCTCAATCAGGCGGCCAAGTTTCGCTACATGTTCGGGGGCAAGGCTTCCACCCCGTTGGTGATTCGCACCATGGTCGGCGCGGGCCTGCGGGCCGCCGCCCAACACTCGCAAATGCTCACGTCGCTGTGGACCCACATCCCCGGCCTGAAAGTTGTCTGCCCGTCATCCCCTTATGACGCCAAGGGCCTGTTGATCCAGGCCATCCGCGACAACGATCCGGTCATCTTCTGCGAACACAAACTGCTCTACAGCATGCAGGGCGAGGTGCCGGAAGAGCTCTATACCATCCCGTTCGGCGAGGCCAACTTCCTGCGCGACGGCAAGGACGTGACCCTGGTTTCCTATGGGCGCACGGTCAATACGGCGATGGATGCAGCCCGCAGCCTGGCAGGGCGGGGGATTGACTGCGAGGTCATTGACCTGCGCACCACCAGCCCGCTGGACGAAGACAGCATTCTGGAAAGCGTGGAAAAGACCGGGCGCCTGGTGGTGATCGACGAAGCCAACCCGCGCTGTTCCATGGCCACCGACATCTCGGCCCTGGTGGCGCAAAAAGCGTTCGCCTCGCTCAAGGCGCCCATCGAGATGGTCACCGCGCCGCACACGCCGGTGCCGTTCTCCGACTCTCTGGAAGACCTCTATATCCCCGACGCGGCGAAGATCGAAAGCGCCGTGCTCAAGCTGATCGAGTGGAGCAAGCGTTCATGAGCCAGATCCATACCCTGACCATGCCCAAGTGGGGCTTGTCCATGACCGAAGGCCGGGTCGATGTCTGGCTCAAGGAGGAGGGCCAGGCGATCGCCAAGGGCGATGAAGTGCTCGACGTAGAAACCGACAAAATTTCCAGCAGTGTCGAAGCGCCGTTTTCCGGTGTGCTGCGCCGGCAGATCGCGCGCCAGGATGAAACCCTCGCGGTCGGTGCATTGCTCGGCATCGTGGTCGACGGCGAAGCCAGCGAGGCCGAGATCGATGCGGTGATCGAGCAGTTCCAGGCCGCGTTCGTGCCAGGTGACGGTGCCGAGGAAGACAGTGGGCCAAAGCCGCAGAAGGTCGAACTGGACGGGCGACTGATCCGTTACTTCGAGCGCGGCGAAGGCGGGGTGCCGTTGGTGCTGGTGCACGGGTTCGGCGGTGACCTGAATAACTGGATGTTCAATCATGAAGCATTGGCCGCCGGGCGCCGGGTGATTGCTCTGGATCTGCCGGGCCATGGCGAGTCGGGCAAACAGTTGGAGCACGGAACTCTGGATGAGTTGAGCGGGGTGCTGCTGGCTCTGCTCGATCATCTGGATGTTCCCGTGGCGCATCTGGTGGGGCATTCCATGGGCGGGGCGGTGTCGCTGAACACGGCGCGCCTGGCTCCCCAGCGGGTGCGTTCCCTGAGCTTGATCGGCAGCGCCGGCCTGGGTGCGGAAATCAACGGCGATTACCTGCAAGGTTTTGTCGAGGCAGCCAGCCGCAATGCCCTCAAGCCACAATTGGTGAAACTGTTCTCCGACCCCGAACTGGTCAATCGGCAGATGCTCGAAGACATGCTCAAGTACAAGCGTCTGGAAGGGGTGGATGCGGCCCTGCGCCTGCTGGTTGCGGGGCTGTTCAAAGAAGGGCGGCAACAACTCGATCTGCGCGGCGTGGTGCAAGAAAACCGGCAACCGGTGTTGCTGATCTGGGGCAGTGACGACGCGATCATTCCTGCGACCCACAGCGCTGGCCTGGCTGCTCAGGTCGAAATCCTGCCGGGTCAGGCGCACATGGTGCAGATGGAAGCGGCCGAGCAGGTCAATCGGCTGATTCTGGACTTTGTCCAACAACACTGATGCCTCCCTTGGCGGCCGGCCATTTGCCGGGCGCCAAGGCCAACGATTTCAAGGAGATTCCAACATGAGCCTTCCAATTGATCCGACCCGCAGCATGCGTGCCGCTGTCTGGCATGGTCGTCACGATATCCGCGTCGAAGATGTGCCGTTGCCCGTCTCGCCACCGGCGGGCTGGGTGCAGATTCGCGTGCAATGGTGCGGTATTTGCGGCTCCGACTTGCATGAATACGTGGCCGGGCCAGTGTTCATTCCGGTGGATGCGCCGCACCCGCTGACCGGCATCAAGGGGCAGTGCATTCTCGGTCATGAGTTCTGTGGCGAGATCGTCGAAATCGGCGCCGGGGTCCAGGGGTTCAGTGTGGGCGAACCGGTGGCAGCCGATGCCTGTCAGCACTGTGGCACTTGTTATTACTGCACCCATGGGCTGTACAACATTTGCGAGAACCTGGCGTTCACCGGGCTGATGAACAATGGCGCGTTCGCCGAGTTGGTCAACGTACCGGCCAACCTGCTTTACAAGTTGCCGGCCAACTTTCCCGCCGAAGCCGGGGCGTTGATCGAACCGCTGGCAGTGGGCATGCACGCGGTGAAAAAGGCCGGGAGTTTGCTGGGGAAAAATGTGGTGGTGGTTGGCGCGGGAACCATCGGCCTGTGCACCATCATGTGCGCCAAGGCGGCTGGCGCGGCCCAGGTCATTGCTCTGGAAATGTCGGGAGCGCGCAAGGCCAAGGCCCTGGAGGTGGGGGCGAGCCAGGTGCTGGACCCCAATGAGTGCGATGCTTTGGCAGAGGTGCGGCGACTGACCGGTGGGCTGGGCGCTGATGTCAGTTTCGAATGCATCGGCAACAAACACACGGCCAAGCTCGCCATCGACCTGATCCGCAAGGCCGGCACGTGTGTATTGGTGGGCATCTTCGAGGAGCCCAGCGAGTTCAATTTCTTCGAGCTGGTCGCCACCGAAAAACAGGTGCTGGGTGCACTCGCCTATAACGGGGAGTTCGCAGACGTGATCGCCTTTATCGCCGACGGTCGGCTGGACATCACGCCGCTGATAACCGGGCGTATTCAGCTGGAACAGATTGTCGGGCAGGGCTTTGAGCAATTGGTTAACAACAAGGAGCACAACGTGAAAATCATCGTGTCACCCGCTCGAATCCGAGACGCCTCAGAAAGCGATTGACGCGAACCGAGCCTGAACATTCCTGCCGAACTCGGGGCAGGTAATGTTCAGGCAACTTGTGGCCCACTTTTTCAGAGCTGCACCCGCCGCAGCCTGCCGCTCAACGGGACGACGGTGTTGTCTGGCATGGGCAGTGGCCGGCCGGTCAAACCCATGCCTTCGCTCACCAGTACCGCATCCTCCAGCAGACACAGGTTGGAAGGGGTATCCAGGTCGCGGGCGAGCACGGCGACCTGGGCGGTATGCAAGTTGCAGCTCAGCAGTCGCCCGGTAAAACGGGTAAAGCCGCCATGCAGCGGTTCGCCGTTCCAGTCGGGTGGCAAGGGTTGCTGCAGGCGGTCGCAGAGTTCCAGGACCAGCACGTTGCCCTTCGGACACAGCGCCAGTCCGGTGGGCAGTTGCAGGCCGCGAATCAGGAGCTCGACTTGCCCACTGTCAGGCCAGACCCGAATCACCTGGCCGGCCTTCTCGGCGAAGTCGATGCCCTTGCGCGTCGGGTCGCCCTGCAACTCTCCGGAAAACAGACTGATCAGCACTGCGTCGGTCGCCGGTTCGTACACCAGGGTCACCGGGACGGCTTCCTGGCCCTGGTCCAGTTCGGGCAACCGGACCAGCACGCGTTCGTCCTGTCCGCTGGTGAATTCCACCAACTGATTGGTATCGGGCTTGACCGCCAGCCAACTGCGGCGGGTCGGGTGGTAACACAGCGCATTCAGATTGCCACGGCTGTGAAACACCGGTTCGGGCGGTGTGAATTGCAGGTCCAGCAGTTTGGAACCCTCGACGTAATCGGTCTGGCTGACCAGACAGCGCCCGTCACCGCAGGCGATGTCCGACAGCCCCATGATTTCATCGCGCAGCATGCGAGCCTGCATGTTCATGGCGCGAAAACCTTGCGCCAGTATCTCGCCGGGCAGATAGGCGCCGGGCTTGTGCGGATCCGGTCGCAGTCGACTGATACGACCGCTGAAGGGCTGTTCCGGCAGGCCCGAGCCGGCTTCGGTCAGCAGCAGGCTGCCATCGGCCTGCACGCAAATGCCCCGAGGGTTCAGCAGGCCTTCGGCGATGATGGTGCTCGGGCACAGGGTTTCGCTGGGCCGCGCAGGGATATTAATGGGAATGGGCATAGGGCTCTCTCCATGAATAACGGGTGGATGCGGTTACTGCGGCGGTTGCCACGGTTCACCGGTGAGATAAGCCCGGAGCAGCGCCCGCTGGCAGGGCGACATCGAGCGCACCACGGGCATGAACAGCGTGGTGCCTTTGTACGCATCCGAAGTTCGGGCGAGGATGGGGTTCTTGGCGCCCATGACCGCGTCGGGCTGATTGAGCGGGATGTAGCGCGACATGGCGGGGAAGGCCAGGTAGTGAAAGCGCAGGACGTTCGGGTACATCAGCTCCCAGGTGATGTGGGTGCCCGCGGGGATGCCGAAGTCGGTCTGTGCGTATTTGCGAAAGCTGGTGAAGTAGCCACTGCTTGGAAGGCCATTGGCTGTGTAGGTCAAGGCGACAAAACCCGCCTGGGCGGCAGAACCCGCTTTGACGGTGACCGGGAAACTGATCGCGAGCTGGCCAGGGTTAACGGTCAGCGATGCAGGAAAATCGAGGAAATCCCAGTATTGCGGTTCATCGTACACAGCAGGAGCAGCAGCCTGCAGGTCGATTTCGGTGGCTTTGGGGACCGGACCGCCCAAGTACCTGACCTGCAAGGTGATTGACAGGCCATTGGGGTAGTCCTCCAGGTAGACGTTGCGCTGATCGGCATACACCCGATAGGTCGATTCGGTGGCTTGCAACGTGGTACCGGCGACCTTGCCGGGCGCGTTGATCGCCAGGGCGGCGGTCTGCACTGCCTGTAGCTGGTTGGCGGTCAGGGGCAGGTCGACGATGCCGCCATACACGTAGTAGTCGAATAAAAAGCGGTTGGTCGGGTCCAGGGTGGCCAGTTCAGTGGTGCCTGCGGTGATGGTGACGGGGCCGTAGTTCGCGTTCGGTCCGATAGGGCTGGTGATATCGTCCCTGACGGCCCTGAAGGTTTGCTTCGGAATGACGTTCACCATGTCGATGCTCAGGTAACCGTTGCCGCCCAGGTCGGCATAGCCGGCATTCCCCGTACTCTGGTTGACCAGTTGCCGGCCCGGCTGGCAGTTCAGCGGCTCGTCGGCGAAGGCCGGGGCCAGTGTACCGATGACCCTGCCGATGCTCGGGTTGGGGGTGTATCGGCCGGCGGCATAATCGGCGTCCAGTTGTTCCGTGGTCATCGTGGGGCACATTTCGAACATGACGAAACGCAGGACAATGCCGGTCGCACCCGGCGCCTGGATGATCGAGCGCAGGCCACTGCTGTTCTGGTTCCAGCTGACGATGCTGCTCAAAGGGAAGGTCAGTTGAAACGTACCGCTGGCGTGGAAAGATCCCGGCGCATCCATTTTCGCGGGCAACAGCACACGTCCCGCCACGTCGAAACTGCTGCACACGGTATTACTGCGAATCAGCAACTGGATGTCGCTGTTACCACCAATCTGCAGGCCGCCGACGAATATCTGGGTGGTCGTTGAGGAGGTGGGGTCCAGGTCCACCATCATCGGGCCGGAGACGGGGCCTTGTCCGGTCACCGGGTCCACCGAGCCGAGCAGATAAACCGGCTGGCCCACCATGTCGCCGGTGGTGCTGATGCTGCCCGGATTACCCTGGGAACTGATCAAGGCGTTCTGCATGTCGACGACATGCTGCCCATAGTGATTCCAGCCGCCGGCGGTGTAGTAGTCGCCGTCGGGCGCGTTGATCATGTTGTTCAGCTGATCGTCGGTGTAAGACTGCGCAGTCGGTGCCAGGGTCGAGGTGGTCAGGTCGAAGAGCGGCCATTCATCATTGCCGTCGTAAGGGATGGTGGGGGAGTTGTTCGGCAGGCTGACGTCCGTGCGGATGCCGCCCCAGAAATTCAGGCGTGGTCCATTGAGAATGCTCATGATCTATTCCTCGTCCTTGGTGGTTTTGCCGACAGGCGCGTTGGCGAATTTGAACATGTAGGAGAAATCGGCCTTGTAGGGGCTCTTGACCGGTGTCGCCATGGAGTGGCAATTCATGCAGCTGCTGTTGGGCTGGATGTAGCTCTCCATGGTGACGTTGGCCGAGAGCGACGGGGTCGGCTGGCCCAGTGGATTGCTGGGGTTGTCCGGCATCAGCGGGCGCTGGGTGGTGATGAGCTGGTAGTACTTCAACACGCTTTTTTGCACGTCCGGGTTGGTGCGGTAATTGGTGTTTACCCCGTTGGTGATCTCGGCAATCGGGGTGACCCGGTTCAGTGGGTTCGGGGTCTGGAACGTGGTGCCGGGTTTGGGCACGCAGACCAGTTGTCCACCCTGAGTCTGCCAGTCGCAGGGTGACTGGTTGAGGCTGACGAGGGGCGCGGTGGGGTTGAAGTAGGAGTAGGTTGTGCCGGGTGTCGGCTGATCGACCCACTGACCGTGCACCAGCTCCTTGGGCGGAACGTTGTCGATCTGCTCGAAGGTCGACCAGATCCACTGTGGGTAGCCATTGACCTTGGTGATGATGTGCAGGCCCACCAGGCCCAGGTAGGCCTCGGTGACACCGCTGCGCTGGCCCTGGTCGTTGAACGTGGCTACGCGCGCCAGCATGGTCAGGTAGTGGCTGGCATTGTCGTTGGGGGTGAGGATGCGCCAGCTCGACTTGACCTCGATGACCCCATTGGGGAAGTTGATGTTATTGGCTTTGGAAACGACGTCGGCGTTATAGAAGTTGTTGTTGACGATGTAGTCGTAGGACGTCTCGTTGGCCGAGATGTCGTAGTAGGTCGGGTTACCTGCCTGGTCGATCAGCCAGCCGCCGACGGCCTGGTCGACGGCATTCACCTGGGTGCTGTTCTTCAGCGCGGCGATGTTGATGATGCCCAGGCTTTTGGCGGTCTGCGGGGTATTCCACGGGCCAGGATTGGCACCCCTCGGCAGAAAGATTTCCTCCACGGTCTTGTAGGTTTGCCAAACGGTGTAGCCGGGATCCCCAAGCTGTTTGGCGCAGTCGGGATCACCTCGTTGCCCATCCTGTGCGGGCCAGTTCAAAGCGATGAACATCTGCCAGCTGTATTGATCGAACTGGTCCTGACTGGCGGTGGCGACCGGCGCGGTGCTGGGGGGTTGGCAACTCAGGTTACTGGCCTGCGTCGACGGCATGGCCTGTTCTCGGGCCAGGGCCTGCTCCAGGATCAAGGCCGGCAGACTGGCCAGGCCCACTAACATCACGCAGAAACGGAATGTGGTTTTCATGGCGATCCTTCGTCGTTATTCAGGGTTTGCGTTGCATGAGCTTGTTCCACTGCGCCTTTTGGCCGTTGCTCTGTGACGCCGGTGGCTCGAACAATTGGCAGGGCGGCGGATTCGCCGGGCACATGGCGGCCACTTGCGCCCAGGTCTGGGCCGGGTCCGGTTTGGCGATGCGGAAGTTGGTGTAGTTCTGGCTGACGATGGGGGCGTTGGCGACGCTGGCATCACCGGAGAAATAGAACGATTGCGGATGCCGGTAGGGCGGTTGTCCCGTGACGTTCTTGTAGAAGGCGTAGCCGAACAGGATCGGGCCTTGTGGCGAGTCGACATCCAGGGCATAGGCTTGCACGCTGCCATTGAGGTTCTGGCTGCGCGCGGCACTGTAGGGCAGGTGCTTGATGAAATCCTGCCGTGGTGGGTGGTTCATCGGCGAGAACATGCAGCAGGCCGGCATGTCCTTGGGACGGTCCTGGGGATAGGTCAGGAAGTAGGCCTTGTTGCCCAGCGACACGAAGGAGCAGGTGTAGTTGTTGTTCTTGATCGGGAAGATCGGCAGGCAGTATTTCTCGTAGTGTTCCATCATCGCGCCGAAGCCGTCGCCATCCGGCGGGATGTAGGCGGTGTCGTAGTAACTGGTGCCGCGAGAGACGGTGTAGTCCGCCGGGGTCAGGGTGGTGGGTGGATTGCTGTAGGGCGGCGGGTTTTTCTCGTAGTTGTGCATCACCCGGTACATGGTCCAGTCGCTGATCCAGTAGGCCGGGAAAAACGGATCGGAAGGCTCGCCCGGTGCTCGTGTTGCGATGCAATTACCGTTCTGTTCATTGCACCCCTCGGTGTTGTGCACCCCCATGGTGAAGTACACGGCACCGCTGTCTGCCTGGGCGAATAGAGCCGGGATGAGTAGCAGGGTCAACAGCAACAGCCGGTTCAAAATGCTGGCTTTCATATGACACTCCTGTGAAGTGCCGGGTGACAGACTCGTCACCCGGTGGTCCTGCTTGAGCGTTGTAGTTTTAGCTTTGTTCGTAGTCGCTCATGCTGAGCGGGATGGGCGGGTAATTGCGTTTCACCAGGGACTGCGCCCACAGCTCCAGTACGGCGCGTCGGCTTTGTGACATGTCGCGGGTGATGGGCATGGCGAGTGTGCTTTCCTCCTGGTACTCCTTGCTGATCAGCACAATCAGTTGGTCGATGGCGCCTTCAACTCGTGCCTGGGAGTTGAGCGGCATGAACTTGTTCATGATCGGGTACAGGTAATAGAAGGTCTGCAAGATGCGTGGGTAGATGAAGTTCTCCCACAACAGCGTCGCGGCGTTCTGACGCGTGCAGATGGAGTTCCAGTAGGTGATGAAGTCCTGTTGCAACTGAGGATCCAGTGGCAGGACGCGCATCGGGGCGAGGAAGTCTGTGTAGGCCTGGGTGTAGTTGAAACTGAAGGGGACGGCCGGGTTGTTGTGATCTTCCTGCACGAAGAACCGCAGAGTGGGAAAACCCGGGGCTCGAGCACTCACGCCCAGTTGGGCAATGCCGCTGGCGTTGGTGGTGATCTTTGCAACAGAGTAATTGACGATGCTGTTCTGAGCATCGCGCAGCGTCCCGGTTCGGGAGATGGCTGAGTCGAATGTCAGGCAAGGGCGCAAATTGACCGCGACTGGTTTGCCCAAGTCATGCAGGAACTGCTGATAATTTACCGGTATTCCCGAAGGCCCGGCATTCGACGTATCCACGGCCTGTAGGGCGATGAGTCCACGGCCGCTACCGGTAGCCAGGTGGCTTGATATCGCGAGCATGTCGTTGAATTGCGGCAGATTGGGCTTGTTCAATGTACGGTCTGCCGGATGGTCGTAGAACAGTGTGAAGTCGGCCGGATTACTGAATGCCAGATAGTAGTTGCTGGTGGTCACCGAGAAGGGGTTGCCATACTCCGCCACCCACAGCACGGTGTTGGCCGCTGGCTTGCCATCCTTTTGCACCATGATTTGCAGCGTCTTGTGATCACCCACGTCGATGAAACTGCCGCTTTCTATCACTTCGGCGGTCCACATCTGCTGAGTGGAAGCGATCTGGGGCGTTTGTGTGCCCTGTAGCTGCAGCTCCAGAGGGCCGGCCTGCAGGGTCGCCTTGTCTGCGTCGTTGAGCGTGAAGTCCAGAAGGCCGGAACGTTTGTCGAAGGCAGCTTGTCGATACTGCTCGAAACCGAAGTTGATCACCGGGTTGAACTGTCCATCCTTGCGTACGCCCAGTAGATAGTTGCCGGCATGGAATTTTTCGGCCGTCGGGATCGGGGCGTTGGAGTCCACTGGATAGAACGGAAAAGTGTTGCCCAGATCCAGCGACAGGGTGTTGCCGGTAATCTGGGCCGACATCACACCCAGTGTGATGCTTGTGGCATCGACAGGCTGGTTTGTTTTGAAAACAGGTACCGGATTGGCAGATACCAGGCGCCGGCCGGCGGGTGCGGTGGGGTATTCGTCGGCAAACCAGAGACCCAAGGTCGCTGCGGTGCGGCTGTAGGCGGGGTTGAAGAATATATCGGAAACGTTGTCCAGGCCCTTCTGATACATCGCTTGCACTTTGGCCATGTCCGCGGCTGTCGTGGAGTGGGTATTGATCGGCGGGAAATCGTTGAAAATGCCGTTCTTGTCATAGTAGGTCAGGTAGGTGGAAAACCTGAACATCAAGCCACGAGCTCCTTGTTGCTTCATCTGCTGTTGAAGCTGACTCAGCAGCGCGGAGTTGCCGATAACCCATTCCAGGTTTTCCTGAGGAAAGCAGGTCTGCCAGGTGGTGGTGACATACTTCAGACCACCGAGGGCCCCCCAATTGAAGTTCAGGAATCGATCCAGCATCCGGTATTGCCGATTGAGGGTCAGGCCGCATTTATCATCCCCCAACATCAGCTTGTCGAAATACAACGCGGTGAAGGTGTTCTGCCACGGGCTGATGTCCACGAAGCGCGCGGCAGTAGGACTGGCGCTGCCAAAGGGGTTACCGAGCAATTGGTAGTTCTTGCCGACCAGCGCATCCTGGGCGATGTAGTTGTTGGCCTGCAGCTCGCCGCCGATGACCACGGAGCGGATATCGTCGTAGCTCACCGTGCCGCAGGCATTGTCGCCAAACAGATCCCATTCTGCGGGAATGTAGGGGGTCGGACTGCCATTGGTCGGCACCATCGACACATAGTCCGGGACGTTGTTCACGGGACTGATGACCCAGGGCATCAGCTTGTTGGGGGCGTTCTGGCGCGTGATGTCGTAGAAGTTCACAAACGGCCAGTTAATATCCATGTTGACCGCGTCATAGAGTGGAAACACATCGTTGTTGTTGGCTGTTGGCGGGTTCCAGAACATGTGGCCGTTGAGGTAGATACGGGGGAAATTCAATACGCTCATGTCATGCTCCTTAGCGTTGCCACTGGGCGTGTTTCAACGACCAGACAAAATCCAGTTTGTTGTAACCGGCGAAAGCCGAGTTCGGCAGCGGGGTGGTGGGGTAGACAATGCCGCCCTGTTCTTTCAGGGCGAAATTGAAGTAACCCTTTTGGTTCGAGTAGGCGGCGGTGCCGTGGCAGGCCAGGCAGGATGAGGTGTTCTGGAAGGCCGATTCCAGCTGGGAGTTGGCCAGCACCTGAGTGATGGGCTGGAATTCCACCCCGATCAGTTCGTACTTCGACAGGGAGGGATTAGCGGCCTGAAAGCTGGTATTGACCGATTGGGCAGCCGGTGTCGGTCCTGTGGTGTTGGTCATCGGGGTGGCCGGTACGGCATTGGTCACGGTGTACTTGCTGTTGTTGATGTTTTCGAAGGTGGTCCAGACCCAGTTGGCGTTCAGCTTGTTGACGACGTGTAAGCCGCTTAATGCTGCATAGCCGACCTTGTATTGACCGTTTTTCAGGTAATAGGCCTGGGCGATGTAGTAACCGTCTTTCTCCAGTTTCTGTTTGTAGGTCGCGTCGGAGCCGATCCACAGCCAGGAGGATTTCAGCTCCCAGGCAATGGGCGGAAACTCCAGATTGCTGGTCAGGGCGGCCTGGCCGTTCATGTTGTAGACCTGCTTCTGCACGATGTAATCGAACGTGCCCTGGCCCATCAGCAGCTGAAAGCGTACAGGGTTGCCTTTTTCTGTTGAGGGCACTGCGCCGCCCATCTGCAGAATCAAGCCATCGACCTGTTGGGTGGCATTGAGGTTATGGAAGGTTCGGGACATATCCATTCCTAGCGCCTTGGCCTGTGTAAGCACCGCGTTCGGCGGCGGCACAGCCGTGCCATAGGGGGCGGGCTTGGCGCCGTTGGGCAGGTAGACCTGATCGGAAGGCTTCATGGATTCCCACTCGCGGTTGGGGCTCCCCGCGGCAGCGGGCTGGTTCAGGCAGACGAACCAGTTCCAGGCCATGGTCTCGGGGCTCTGCGCAAACGCGGCCCGGGTCTTGTCGACGTCTCCTCCAAATTGCAGAAAGTTGCTGCAGTCAAAGGTGTTTGTGCTCTGAGCCTGAGCCAAACCGGCCAAGGCACTCAGAACTGTTATAGAAATGGCTCGCCGCATGGAAGCTCCTTGGCATTGGCCGGGTCGGTGTGTGAATGCCCCAGGAAGTGTTCCAGGAGCAGTTGCTTCACTGCCGTGGCCGCAAGGCGCTGGGGCAACGGCAGATCGCAATTGGTGATGAGCAGCGGGCCGGTGTTCTCGCTGTCGGGCAGGCGGCCATGGCTGCCACGGACCAGGCGGGTGTCCAGCGGAATCAGGTCCATGTAGTAGCGAAAGCCGAGCTTTTTCTGCAGCAGGCGGCGCGCCACTTTCAATTTGGGGAAGCGAATGGCCGGGTCGATGAACAGTTCCAGCGGGTCGTAGCCGGGCTTGCGATGGATGTCCACGGTGCGGGCAAAGTCGGGTGCCTTGTGATCGTCGAACCAGTAGTAGTAATCGAACCAGTAACCCGGCGCGGCCACGGTCACCAGCTCGCCGCTGCGCGGATGATCCAGTTGCCAGGCCCGTTGTTCGGCTTTATCCAGCACCTGCTCGATGCCGGGCTGGCGCTGCAGCAGCGCTTTGACGCGAGGAATGTCTTGCGCCTGCCTCACGTAGATGTGCGCGACCTGATGATCGGCCACGGCAAAGGCCGCGCTGGCGCCAGGGTCGAGCAACTCCCAGGTCAGCGATTGGCGCACCTGCAACAAGCCTTCCGAGCGCAACAGCCGGTTAATTGATATGGATTGCTGTACCGCTTCGATCCCATATTCGGACAACAGCATCACCGCCGCGCCTTGCTCCTGGGCAAAGGCCAGCAGGCGACCCACTTCACTGTCGATGGCCCGCACCTCGTCGGCAATCGACGGATGATCAGGGCCCAGTCGCTGCAGGCAATAGTCGAGATGCGGCAGGTAGACCAACTGCAGGTCCGGTCGATCGAGCTGGAATTCGGCGATGGCGCAGTCGACGATCCAGCGGCTCGATGCGATGCCGGCCGCCGGACCCCAGAAACCCGGAAACGGAAATTCACCGATCTGCTGCTCGATACGCTCATGCAACGAGGCCGGTGACGAATACAGGCCGAACAGCTTGCGGCCATCGGCCGGGTAGTGCGGGCGTGGGGTGATGGCCGCATCCACGTCCGCATACATGTTGTACCACCAGAACAACTGGCTGCAGCGGAACCCGGGGAGCTCACGCTTGAGCGCCTGCCAGACCTTTTCTCCCTGGATCAGTGCGTTGGGTTGCAGCCAGAATCGCACTTCGGCCTGGTCGCGAAAATACCAGCCATTGCCGACGATGCCGTGTTCCGACGGCGACAGGCCGGTGAGAATCGACGCCTGCACCGTCGATGTGACGGCCGGAAACACTGGTTGCAGGCTGGCCATTTTTGCGGTTTTCAGCAGGGCATTGATGTGCGGCGTTGCCGGCCCCAGCAGCGCGGGGGTCAGCCCGACCACGTTGATCAGCAGCAGCGGTTGACGCGGGTGATCAGAGGGCATCGGCGTACGCCTCCCGCACTTGGGGTTGTAGCAATTGACGCTGGCGCAGTTGTTCTTCGACCCAGTGCAGTTCTGCGGCGATTCCCTGCAGTTGGGCGTGCTCGGTGTCGGGCCGCAGTTGCGCGGGCAGCACGCCCCAGCTGTAGGTTTCCACTTCCAGCACGGGACGAAAATCCCCATGGTCTGCGAGATAGTCGAAAGTCTGCGACAGGGCGATCTGGCTGCCGCTGAGCTCAGGCAGCAGCAAGTGTTCGCTGAACAGCGGAATGTGGAAATGAATCCGCAGTTCGGGGTATTGCCCCAGGTTGTTGGCGCAATCGTCGAGGGCGGCGGGCAGGTCGGCCCAGCCCGATAACCGCGCCTGTGCATCGTGGGCTTTGACTTGATGCAGGTAGGTGGTTTCGGCGAAGTCGCTCAAGGTCTTGAGCACGTGTTCGCGCCGGTTGTGGTCTTCAGCGGGCAGGCGACAAATCAGCGCGTTGGACAGCTGGATCTTGCCGACAGGCACCCGGGCCTGGCGCAGCTTTTCCAGCGACTGATAGCAGTGTTCGAAAACCACGGCCTGGTGGCAGACATCAAAACACAGCGCCAGATAGTCATGGTGCGGGTCGCTGGCTTGGTAGCGGTGGAAGAAGGCGATGGCCTGGTCGGTGTTTTCCAGCACGCAGTCCGGCTCCATCTCCAGGCAGAACACGATCTTCTTGCCCGTCTCCCGATGCAGCCTGGCCAGTGAAGCCGTGAGTTGGCGCAGCAGATGTTCGGCACGCTGCTGTCGCCGCGGGTTCCAGTCGGCGGCATAGCCCAGCGGTACGGTGGAAATCACGCCTTGGGGGCAATCCGACGGCAGGGCGTGCGCCAGGATTCGGGCCAGATTCAGGCTGTACGCCAGCCGTTTCGGATCAGTCCAGTTGGGCAAATAGACGTTGGCTTTCACCGCGCCCTGATGAAATTGGCCATAGGGAAAGCCGTTAAGTGAAGTCAGCCGCAGCCCACTGCGTTGCAGCAGGCTGAGGAAATCCGCGCGAGCTGACGCCTGCTGTAGTTCGGCCGCGGCGAGGGCGCTGATCCACAGCCCACTGTCTTGCTCGTTCAGGCCGCGCAGGGTACGCACACCCCGGAAATGCCATTCGATGGATGACCGTAGCCCCGCCAGGTCACGGGTCGGGTGCACATTGCTGCAATAACCGACCTGCGCGGCAGCCCAACCCGTGCCGGCACTCATTTGATCACCGGTTCCTGGCCACGCAGGGCAGAGTTCTCCTGCCACTGCCGACGCTGGTCGATGGGCAGCGGGGTGCTGACCAGGGACTTGTCCAGTTGGCCGCTTTGGGCAAAAAAGTCCACGGGGTTGTGGAACAGCACCTGTTCGACCTGGCTTTCGCTGAAGCCGGCCGCCAGCATCGCTTCGCCCGTTTTCGGCACCTTGAGCGGATCGCTGATGCCCCAGTCGGCAGCGCTGTTGACCACCATTTTCTCGGTGCCGTACTGCTGCAACAGGGCGACCATGCGCTGTTCCGACATCTTGGTGTTGGGGTAGATCGAATGGCCGCGCCAGCAGTCGCTGTCCAGCACCAGCGGCAGGGTCAGTTCGTTGAGGTGGTCGATGATCACCAGGTGCTCGGCAATCCCGACTTCGCGAATCACCGCCAGGGTGCGTTTGGTGCCACCGATCTTGTCGCGGTGCGGGGTGTGCACCAGCACCGGCAAATTGAATTGTCTGGCCAGCTCCAGCTGAGCGGCGAGGAAGCGATCTTCCTCCGGGGTGATGTCGTCGTAGCCGATTTCGCCGACCGCCACGACGCCGTCTTTCACCAGGTAGCGCGGCAGAATCTCCAGCACTTCATTGGCCACCGACAGGTCATTGGCCTCCTTGGGGTTGAGGCCGATGGTGCAGAAATGATGAATGCCGAACATGCTGGCGCGAAAGCGCTCCCAGCCCAACAGGGTGTCGAAATAGTCGATGAAACTGCCGACGCTGGTCCTGGCCTGACCCTGCCAGAAGGCCGGTTCGATCACCCCGGTGATGCCGGCGGCGGCCATGTTCTGGTAGTCATCGGTGGTGCGGCTGACCATATGAATATGCGGGTCGAAGTACTTGAGCATGGTAAATCCTCGTCAAGGAAAAGGAGTCGTTGAGTGTCAGTTCTGTGAGGTGCCGGCCAAGTACTCATGCCACTCAGGCGGCAAGCGTTGCTGCTGACTCAGGCCGGCCAGGCGCTGGTGTTGCGCCGGGCTGAGCAGGGCGAAGGCAATCACTCGGGGCAGCCCGGCGGACACCGTTCGTTCGGCGGCGAGCTGTTCGTCCAGCAGGTCGAGGGCCAGCTGGTTGAGGGTGACGCTGTGTCGTTGGGTCAGGCCGATCAGGCGTCGTATATCGAGCCCCATGCCCAGCGCCTTCAGCACCAATTGATGGAAGGCCCGTTCGCTGTAATGGCGCGATGGGTAAAGGGTGTCGAGCGCGAGGGCGGCGAACACCTGGCTGTTACTGGTACGCCCGGCCTGCAGCGCCAGTTCCACGCAAAGCCCGCGACTGTCGAGCCAGTCGAGGGCCTTCAGGGTGGCGATTTTTTCTTGATCGTCACCCCACAGGAACAGTTGGCGCAGCAACGGCAGTTGCCCTGCGAGGGGCTGTTGCTCCAGGACCTGAGCCAGCAACAATGCCCGCGCCAGTTGGACACTGCTCCAGTCGGGACTGTGGGGCAGCGATTGCTCCTTGAGGTTGCGCTTGCACTGGCTGCTCAACAGCGCCGCGGTATTGCCGTCCGGGCGTTGGGCAAGCTGCTCCTGGGCCTGGCGCCACCACTGCAGCTCGGTGTCATCGAGCTGTTGGGTGAGGGCCTGGTGTTGTTCGGCGAGGCAGTCGTGGCGTATTTCGAGAGCCGCCGATGGCGATGCAGTGACGTCCATGTTCATGTCGGTTTGATCCAGCGCTGGAAGTGTGGAAGCAGGAAAAACACCAGAACGCATAACAGGCTGCCCAGCGGCTGGTTGGCCACAGCCAGCACCAGGGCATCAAACAGTGGCAGAGCCGCTAGGCCAGCGCCGATAAAGGCACGGACTTGCCGTTGCTGCGGGTTGGCCAAGTGGTGCCAGTAATGCCAGCCCAGCCAGCCAAGCCAGAGCAGCAGCACCGGCCAGAACCAGGCGTTGTCGGAATAGATCGCCAGCGCCAGCGGGCTCAACATCAGCAGTAGAGACAGGCGGCTGAGCAACTGGTTGTTGTGCTCCTGACGAGCCAGGTAGGTCAGGCCGCTGATGTAGACGCCAAGCAACATGGCGCACAGCCAGATCGGCTCCGGCGGCACCGCCAGGCTGGCCGCCGCCGTCAGGTAGAGGGCCGAGCGGCAGGCGCCCATCAGCCAGACGCTGTGGGCGTATTTCTTGTGCAGCACGTTGTAGCCGAGGATGCAGCCCACCAGCAGGGTGGCGCTACCCAGCAACCAGTGCGGTTGATCGATCAACCGGCTCAGGCCCAATACCGAGGCCGCAGCCAGTATCAGCAACAGCGCAGTAGCCAGCCCCACTTGCTGGCGGCTGACCAGACCCAACGTGATAGGGCGGGGATTGTGGTGCTGTTGGTCCCAGTCGGCGTCCAGCAGGTCGTTCAATAACATGCCGGCCAAATACAGCAACGACAGCGCGGCCAACAGCAGGATCCACACCAGCGACGACGGCGGCGCCAGGGCACCAGCGCTGCTGGCCAGCAGGGCGGCGGCCAAGGTGTTGGTCCACACGGTGGGCAGGTTGGATACCCGGCCGAGGGTCATCCAGGTTTTCAGGTTCAGTGGTGTCTGGCTCATTGCGCGCAGCCCTCGCTGAGGGTGAGCGCCGGATCGATGCGGGTCGACAGCCGTTGCAGCGCCTGTTCCATCCGCGCGGCATCGATCTCGTGCAGGTCCACCGACTCGCCGATCCGGCTGAGCATGGGGATGGAGAGTTGCCCGCCCAGGTGCTGGCGGAATTCCTCCAGACCGAGCAGCACCAGCGAGCGTCCCTGTGCATCTTTCAAGGTCAGTTCCGGCGGGCTCAGGCTGAAGCCGAGCTTGAGCAACAGGTTCAGCACCCGTTCGGTGTCGGCATCGCTCAACAACCCCAGGGCATTGGCATAGAGCCCATCCAGGGCCATGCCCACCGCCACGGCTTCACCATGGCGCAGTCGGTGCTGGCTGAGATTTTCCAGTTTGTGCGCGGCCCAATGCCCGTAATCCAGTGGCCGTCCGTTACCGCGCTCGAAGGGGTCGCCGGCACCGGTGATGTGTGCCAGGTGCAGTTCGGCGCAGCGGCGAATGGCATGGCGGCTGGCCGAGTGATCGAAGTGGGCGAGGGCGTCGGCCTGTTGTTCCATCCATTGGAAGAAGGCCTGGTCTTTGATCAGCGCCACTTTTACCGCCTCGGCCAGCCCGGCGATCTGGTCGCGGCGAGTCAGGCTGGTCAGCAGCTGGAAGTCGTTGATTACCGCGGTGGCGGGGTAGAAGGCGCCCAGCAGGTTCTTCTGGCCGAAGGCATTGATGCCGTTTTTCACCCCGATGCCGGCGTCGTTCTGCGCCAGCACGGTGCTCGGGATGCGGATCAGGCGAATGCCACGGTGGAAGGTGGCGCAGGCGTAGCCCACCGCATCCAGCACCGCACCGCCGCCCAGGGCCAGCACATAGCAATGCCGGTCCAGCCCATGCTGCAGCATGTCGGTGTAAAGCTGCTGCAACACCTGTGAGTCCTTGCTCAGTTCGCCGGCCGGCACCGCAATCGGCGCGGCCTGTAAATGCAGGTCCGTCGCATGGGCGGCAAAGTAGGCGTCGATCTGTTCCAGCAATTTCGGGGCGCTTTGCAGCAGTTGTTCATCGGCGAACACCAGCACCGTCACCGGGCCCCGGTGCTGTGGGGTGAGTCTTGCGGTGAGCTGGCGGTGCAGACACGGATTGGACGGCTCGAATAGGTGATCGGTGAACACCACCGGGTAGTCGTAACGGACCTCGAAACGCCCGTGCAGGGAATGCTCGGCGTTTTGCTTGCGCAAGGTTTTGAACAGGCTGTACCCGGCGATAAACAGCCCGGGCAACACCATGCTGGCGAGCAGGGTCACCAGCAGCGCGTTCTGCTCGACGAGGTAGATGCCGATGGCGCTGTAGGCCAGTGCCAGACCGGCATTGGCCAGGGTGGTCACTAACACGAACGCGGGCAGCGGATAACGTTGCATCCCGGCGGCCACCACCGAGGTTTCGGCCAATACCGGCACGCCGCGCAGGCAGATCAACGACAGCGTGCCCAGCTTGTACGCCAGTTGCCCCGGCTGGCGCTGATGCAGGCCCAGGCGGCCGGACAGCAGCCGAAAATAGCCCGCCCCCAGCGCATACCCCAGTCCGGCCCCCAGGCACAGCCCCACGAAAATCACCAGGTAGCCGCCAACAGCGCCGAGCATGGCCACGGCCAGCAGCGCGACCATGCTCGAAGGCACCGGCAGCACCACGTCCAGCGCGAGCAGGGCGATCAGCAGCAGGGCCAGGTTGAGTTTTTGGGTGGGAGTGGAAGGCTGGTACAAGTTGAGATGGGTCAGGAAGTCCTGGATCTGTTGTTCGAACAACAGAAAGCTGGCGATCACCAAGCCTGAGAAGCAAAGCAATGAAATCCAGAAATGACCGGCAGGCCCCCGTTGCGAGAACGCACGATACCCATGGCTGCGCTTCATCAAGCATCCCTCTTTATTTTTATGACTGATTCCGTGTCAGCAATTAAAAGCAGCGTCTGGTTGGTTTTAGATCAATAGATTCTCTCGCCTGAGGGGCTGGTTTATGTACGGTTTGGTTACGCCTGTAGAGATAGTTCTGAACTTAGACGGTCGTGGTGTTTTTGCAAGGCGGCCTGATGGCAATCTGACTTTTTCACCTGCGTCGACGGATGCCCTGAGCTGATGTTAAAAAATGTTATTTTGAAAAAATACTTCACAGCTGCCGGCCGACTCGCTCCTGCGCGGCATCATGACCGTGCTCGGTGCGCCATTGGTGGCGCTGCTGATCGACACTTTGCTGTGTGCCTGGTTGCTGGGTTCGCGTCGGGGCTGGAGCCGTACCCAGGTGTCTGACGTGATCGGTTCGGCCTTGCCAGGTGTGGCCATGGTGATTCTGATTGCCGGTGCCGGCGGTGTGTTCGGCAAGGTGCTGGTGGACACCGGCATCGGTGCGGTGGTCTCCGATTTGCTGCGCACCACCGGTCTGCCGGTCCTCGCGCTGGGCTTTCTGCTGACCATGCTGCTGCGTGCGGTTCAGGGTTCGACCACGGTGGCGCTGGTGACCACTGCCGGCATCATCAGCCCGTTGATCGCGACCCTCAACCTCACGGCGAATCACATGGCGCTGCTGTGCCTGGCCATGGGCGGTGGTGGGTTGGCCATGTCCCATATCAACGACGCCGGTTACTGGATCTTCACCAAACTGTCCGGGTTGAACGTGGCCGACGGCCTGCGTACCTGGACCGTGCTGACCACCTTTCTCGGCACGCTGGGTTTCGGTATTACCTTGCTGATCTGGCCGTTTGTCTAACCTTCTGTCCAAGGAGCTACCATGCCTCGTTTTGCTGCCAACCTCAGCATGCTCTATCCGGAACATGAGTTTCTGGATCGCTTTGCCGCCGCGGCCGCCGATGGTTTCGAAGCGGTGGAGTACCTGTTCCCCTACGACTACAGCGCCCAGGAACTCAAACAACGCCTGAGCGACAACGGCCTGGTACAGGCGCTGTTCAACGCACCGCCCGGCGATTGGGCGGCAGGCGAGCGGGGCACGGTATCGTTGCCGGGCCGGGAGAGTGAATTTCGCAGCGGTTTCGATCGCGCACTGGAATACGCCGCAGTGCTGGGCAACTCGCGCATCCATGTGATGGCCGGGTTGCTACCGTCGGAAAGTGATCGGCCGCGGCACCACGGTGTGTACCTGGAGAACCTCGCGTATGCCACCGCGCAGGCTGCCAAGGCCGGCATCACGGTGCTACTGGAGCCGATTAATACGCGCGACATGCCGGGCTTTTTCCTCAATCGCCAGGATCAGGCTCAGGCCATCTGCAAGGAAGTGGGCGCCAGTAACCTGAAGGTTCAGTTCGACTGCTACCACTGCCAGATCGTAGAAGGTGACCTGGCGACTAAACTGCGTCGGGACTTCGCCGGCATCGGTCATATCCAGATCGCCGGCGTACCGGATCGACACGAGCCAGACTTGGGCGAAGTCAACTATCCCTATCTGTTCGAGTTGATCGACCAGTTGGGTTATGACGGCTGGGTAGGGTGCGAATACCGGCCCCGTGGCAACACGTCGGCCGGCTTGCAGTGGCTGCGGGACTGGAAGGCGCGCTAACGCCTTACAGGTTGTTATCGGAAGGCAACAGCAGTTCGACACCCTGTTTGCGGATGCTATCGGCCGCGGCAGGAGTCAGTGCGTCGTCGCTGAGGATGGCATTCGGGCTCCAGAGTGAAGAAATCCGCCGACAAGGAAAGCGGTGCAAACATAGTAGCGAATCTACGGTAAAGGAACGAGCTGTTGCGGATCTCTGTTCTGGTGGCGGCAGCCTCAATCCAGATCCCGGCGAATGGCGTCCAGGCGTTCGTCGAGCAATGGGGTGAGGAGGGCATAGCACTGCGCCGGGGTGATGGACACGGTGGTTGTCCCGATCAGGCAGCGTTGCAGTTGTTCGAGCGCAGTGTGCAGCGAATGGGGAGCGTGCTTGAGCAAGCGTTCGTGCAGGTACTGCAATTGAATCAGCATTTCCAATGGGCAACTTCGATGGGCGGCGGCGCGTACCGACAGCCCGCGCAGTCGTCCCAGCTCTTCAAGTTCCCAGCAGCGCGCGGCGATGCTCGGGCGCGCCAGGCTGAGCGCACAGCGTTGCAGTTCGAGGTGCTGGATGGCGCCGAGCAGGTCCTGCAGCAATCGGCAATGGCCATCGAAATCCGCCGGGTCGCGACGTAACGCGCCCCAGGCCTGGCACTGTGCGGAATACGGCCACTCCCTCCAGCGTTGGTCGAGCGCGTGCCCCAATGCCTGGCAACGTTGTTGCGCCTCGCGGGTGACTTGTCCGCCGAGACCGCGATGTTGCTGTAATCCTTGCAGCAGGTCGAGACCCAGCAACAGCGCCAGCCTTAGTCCGGTGTCACCCTGTGGCAGACGGACTTGGCGGGACGGCCCATCGTCGAATGCTGTGGCGAGTGCTGGATTCATGGGCGGCTTCCGACGGTGAGCTGGTTGAGATAACGGGTCAGGTCGTGCAGCGCATTGGTTTGCGTGCTCTGTTCCTGCACCGCGCCATTGACCTGTTGCAACTGTTCGCTGAGGGCATGATTGGCTAGCTGATGCTCGCTGAGCGCCTGTTGCATGGCACCGAGGTGTTGCAGATTGCTCTGGCTATGTTGCGCCAGGTCGTCGAGGTTGGCGGCGAGCTGCTCGCTCTGTTCACTCCCGGCGGCCAGCAGATCGCGGTGTTCCTTGACCTCGCCATCCACCTGGCGCACAGCCATGGCGATCGCCGTCGCGGCGCTGGTGATTTCGTGGGTCGCCCGGTCGGTGGCCTGGGCCAGGCTGCGGACCTCATCGGCGACCACGGCAAAACCGCGCCCGTGCTCGCCGGCGCGGGCTGCCTCGATGGAGGCATTGAGCGCCAGCAACTGGGTCTGTTTGGCCAATGCCTGAATGCTGTTGACCGTGCTTTCCACGGCGGTCGTGCGCTGCAGCAACGCTTCCACGGCGTGTGCGGTATTGCCCAGGCGTTGTTGAATGGCGCGCATGCTGTCACCCACTGAGCGCGCTTCCAGGCAACCGGTTTCGCTCTGGGTGTGAGCGTTGGCGAAGGCTGCCAGCGCGCCCTTGGCCAAGGCATCGATGCTGTGCAGGGTCTGATCGATCTGTTCGCTGGCGGCGGCGATCATCGCGATGCGTTGGCTCTGTTCCTCTCCCTGGTCGCGGGCTTGCTGAGCCATCTGCTCCAGGGCACGGCTGGCGAACTGCACTTCGCTGCACTTCGCTGCGCAAGCGTTCGTTGTTGCGCAGTTGCAGGCTGGCGGCCACCAGCAGCGTCGCGGGGTCGGCATCCTGGGAGCTGCGCAGCAGTTGTGCCAGTTCCGTGTCCCAGAATGTCTGCAGTTGGCGTTGATGACGCTCGCGAAGCTGCCAGGCGCATCCCAGGTACAGCACGCCAGGTATCAGGGCCAATGCGCTTGCGGGCTGTTCGGCCAGTGCGAGACCACAGGCGCCGAGGGCTAATCCGAGCGGTAGCCAGAAGCCGATCCTGCTGCGTTCGAGCAGGGCTCTGCCAGGTTCGAACAAGGCTTTGGCGAATGATGTGCCGGCCGGGTGCGATGTGCCGCCATCGCTGCGCAGATGAACGATGGCGTGACCCGGTGGGTGCATTCCTTGAGCGGACATGAGGATTTCCTTCTGATGCCGGGATGAAAGCAAAAACGGCGCACGCTCTCCTGCCGCAATGGGCAGGGGAGCGGACGCCGTTGTCCGAGATGTTTGCCAAACCATCGGTGTTGATGGCTCAAGCTTGAACAGAGCCCAAGCAAGTTGTTTGCCAGCCTTTGTGCTCGACAACAGATCAGCCTGTCACCCCGCGGTGGAAGGAGAATTGCACCTGATGGCTACAGGGTTGCGAAGGGCAGCACAGACGAGCAACGCACCAGTCGCGGGAATGGCTGCGTCGCTGTGCTCTGTTCTGGTTCGTGCCCATCCGCACCGGGCGCACACTTGGTAGCAGCTGCCGAGCCTGCGAGGCTGCGTTCGGCTGCGAAGCAGTCGTAAAACCAGAGCTCGCGATGTGTCAGGCAGACCACATCAGCCGGACTCACGACTGCTTCGCAGCCGAACGCAGCCTCGCAAGCTCGACAGCTGCTACAGCGAGCGCAGGCTCGACAGCTGCTACGGATCGCATTGCGGCTTACACAACGCGAGAAAATCCGGCATCGTTAGTTCATGAATTTCTGAACTAACTATTTGCTGCAGCCTATTCAATCGCTTGTCGCCCTAGCCTTAGGATTCGTCACACGGGATCGCAGCCATCAGAGCCGCGGCCCGCAGCAACTTCTTTCGACTGCCCAGTAACGCCAGCCCAATAGCGGGTGGCCTGACGCAGCCGAGAGGAATGCATGAAGCTAGAAATTTTCCGCACGTTATGGGGCTATACCGCCAGCAAGGCGCAGGCCCTGGATGAACTGCTCACCGCCGGCTTCGATGGCCTCGAAGCGCGCCTGCCACTGCAGGCCGATGAGCGTGGCGAGTTCGGCGCTTTCCTGCGCAGTAATCAAGTTCCCTACATCTGCACACTGTTCAGTGCCTACGATGTATTGCCCGACCAGAACGCCACGCCCACCCAACACTTGGCCGACATTGATCGCAAACTGGGCTGGGCCTCGGAGCTGACCCCACGTTTCGTCAATCTGCTGGCAGGCAACGACCGCTGGCCGCAGGCATTGCAGGTCGAATTCTTCGGCCAGGCCATGGAACTGGCCGCCAGGCATGGCGTGTTCTGCAGTTTCGAGACCCATCGCGCCCGTTCCCTTTACAGCCCTTGGGTGACCCTGGAGCTGATCCGCCAACTGCCGGGCCTGCGTTTCACCAGTGACGTCAGCCACTGGGTGGTGTGCTGTGAGCGACTGTTGGACGATCCGGCCGACGATCTTTCGGCTTTCGTCGAACGCGTGCATCACATCCAGGCTCGGGTCGGCTACGACCAAGGCCCGCAAGTCCCCCATCCCGCCGCACCGGAATATGCCCGTGAACTGGCGTTCCATCAGCGCCACTGGGAGGCCGTCTGGACCGCTCAGCGCGAACGTGGCTACCCGGTCAGCACCTTGACCCCGGAGTTCGGTGCCGACGGTTATCTGCACCACTTGCCCTTCACCAACATGCCGGTGGCCGACCTCTGGACCTTGAACCAGTGGATGGCCCGGACCGAGCGCGAACACTTCGACCGTTTCACCCGTGAAGGAGCCCGCCATGCGTAGCACCTCGCCAACCCAGGCCAACTTCAACAGCATTCCGGTGGTGAACATCGCCGGACTCTTCAGCATCGAACTGGAGCACCGCCTGGCCGTGGCCGAGCAACTGGGCCGCGCCGCCAGCGATGTGGGCTTTCTGTACATCACCGGGCACGGCATCGATCCGGCGCTGATCGAGGGCCTGCGCCAGGCGGCCAGGGATTATTTTGCGCAACCGCTGGACGCCAAGATGCGCCACTACATCGGCGCCTCGGAAAGCCACAAGGGCTTCGTGCCCGAAGGCGAGGAGGTGTATTCCAAGGGCAAGCCGGATCACAAAGAAGCGTTCGATATCGGCTTCGAAGTGCCAGCGGATGACCCGCTGTTCCTCAACCGTACACCGCTGCTGGGGCCGAACCACTGGCCTGAGGTGCCGGGTTTCCAGAGCGCGGTACAGAACTACTATCAGGCGGTGTTCGCGCTAGGCCGCCGGCTGTTCGATGGCTTCGCCTTGGCCCTGGGGCTGGAGGAGGGGTACTTCGACGCGCTGGTGACTCGCCCGCCCTCCAAATTGCGGCTGATCCATTACCCCTTCGACGCCGATGTCGTCGACGCTCCGGGCATCGGCGCGCATACCGACTACGAGTGCTTCACCATCCTGCACGCCGATCAACCGGGGCTGGAGGTGCTCAATGATCAGGGGCAGTGGATTGATGCGCCGCCACTACCCGACGCGTTCGTGGTGAACATCGGCGACATGCTGGAAGTCATGACCGCGGGTGCCTTTGTGGCCACTGCCCACCGGGTGCGCAAGGTCGCGCAGGAGCGCTACAGCTTCCCGCTGTTCTACGCCTGCGACTATCACACGCTGATCAAGCCGCTGCCGGCATTCGCCAGGGATGACCGGGAGTACGAGGCGCTGGCGATTGGCGAACACATGTGGAGCCAGGCCTTACAGACCTACCAGTACCTGCGCAAACGCGTGGAGAACGGCGAGCTTGAGTTGCCGTCCCGGGCCCGAAAGCCATCGAGTTTCGGCCATCTGAAGAACACCACCTCTCATTCCTAAAAAAACAACCCACGGAGCTTCCCACCATGAAAATCCATTGCGCCTCGACCCGACTGAGCCTGCTCGCCGCCAGCCTGTTCTGCGCCAGCACCGCCTTCGCCAGCACCGCGACCCCCGGTGTGTTGAAAGTCGGTATGGAAATCACTTACCCGCCGTTCGAGTCCTACGACGCTGACAAGAATGTGGTCGGCTCTGATCCTGAGTTGGCCCACTCCCTGGCCAAGGCGATGAGCGTCAAGGCCAACTTCGTCGACACCAAGTTCCCAAATCTGATCAACGGCCTCAACGCCGGGCATTACGACGCGATCATTTCCGGCATGTACATCACCCCCGAGCGCCAGCTCCAGGCCCGCACTATCGCCTACGCCAATACCGGCGCGGCGATCATGGTGCCCAAGGGCAGTGAGTTGAGCCCGCAGGTTCCCGAGGACTTGTGCGGCCTGAAGATCGGCCTGGAGCAGGGCACCACCTGGGTCGCCAAGTTCAACCAGTTGTCCAGCGACTACTGCGTTCCGAACAACAAAGGCGCGATCACCGTCAACGAATACCCCTCGGCTCCCGAAGTGACGCAGGCGCTGCTGTCGAAGAACATCCAGGCCCAGGTGGAAATCGCCGGTGCCGCGCACATGATTGCCCAGCGCACCAACGGGCGGGTCGTGGTCAGCTCGCAGAAACTGGTTTACCCGCAGACCTTGGGCATCTACGTGAAAAAAGACGCCGAGGCAACCTATCAGGCGCTGGTCAAGGCCCTGGCTGACAGCAAAGCCAACGGCGAGTACGCCGCCATTCTCAAAAAGTACGACCTGGAACCGGTCTCCGAGTAATGGCTGAAGCCGCGCCCTCGGTCGAGGGCGCGGCGAGCACGAGGTGTCTATGCAATTCGACTGGTCTTACTTTATTTCGCTGTTCTCCAAGACTGACTTCTGGGCGGCGAGCCTGACCGTCATCGAACTGAGCGCCCTGGCCTGGTTCCTGGGGATGTTGCTGGGCTTCGTCCTGGCGTCAGCCAAGCTGTCCGGCTCGCCCTGGCTGCGCTTGCCGGCGTCACTCTACATCTGGTTCTTTCGCAGCATTCCGCTGCTGGTGCTGGTGGTCTTCATCTACAACCTGCCGCAGTTGCTGCCCGGTGCCGGGCCGGTGCTGTCGGTACCGTTCTATTCCGGCCTGTTGGCGCTGGTGGTCACTGAGGCCGCCTACATGGCCGAAATTCATCGTGGCGGACTGATCTCGGTCGCCAAGGGCCAGAAGGAAGCCGGCCGCGCCCTGGGTATCGGCCTGCTCGGCCTGCAACGGCTGATTGTGATTCCCCAGGCATTTCGTATCTCACTGCCGACCTTGATCAACGAATACATCACGGTGGTCAAACTGACGTCGTTGATCTCGGTGATTTCATTGACCGAACTGTTGACCGTCGGCCAGCGCCTGTATGCGCAGAACTTCCTGGTGATGGAAACCCTGGCGGCGGTGGGTGTGTACTACGTGCTGATCGTTACGCTGTTCGGCTTTGCCCTGCAGCGTCTGGAACGCTACCTGGACCTCAACCTGCGGACACCGCAAACCCTCGACAGCGCCTCGACACAAGCGCTGCGTGACAGTCTGGCGCCTGTTCTATCGAGCAAGCTCAAGCCGCCATCCAAAGGCGCCGCCCCGGCCCTGCAACTGCAGGGCGTGCACAAACGCTACGGCGATCATCATGTGCTCAAGGGCATCGACCTGAAGGTACAAAGTGGCCAGGTGATTTCGATCATCGGCCCGTCCGGCTCCGGCAAGACTTCGCTGATTCGTACGGTCAATGGCCTGGAGCGCATCGATCAGGGCGAAATCCTGTTGTTCGGCGAGGGCTTCATCAATGCCTGGGACAAACCGGATAGCCGTCGGATTCGTCAGGGCGTACGGCGCATCGGCATGGTGTTCCAGAGCTTCAACCTGTTCCCGCACCGCACACTGCTGGACAACATCAGCCTCGCTCCCCGTTATCACGGTGTCGGTCGTGTGTTGAGCGAGCAACGCGCCTGCCAGTTACTCGACAAGGTCGGCCTGTTGGCACACGTCCACAAATATCCGCATCAACTGTCCGGCGGCCAGCAACAACGCGTGGCGATTGCCCGGGCCATGGCCATGGACCCGGATATCCTGCTGTTCGACGAACCGACCTCGGCGCTGGATCCGGAGCTGGTCGGCGAAGTACTCGCGGTCATCAGCCACCTGGCCCGCGAAGGCATGACCCTGCTGATTGTCACCCACGAGATGGATTTTGCCCTGTCGATTTCCGACCGGGTGATCTTCATGGAAAACGGCCACATTCAGCTGGATGCCTCGCCACAGGCGATCCGCGAGCAGCCCGAGGCTCATAGAGTGCGGCGGTTCATGGGATTGCAGGTGCCAGAGGAGGAGGGATGCCTGCCTTGAATGGGTTTAGCCGTGTGCCCTCAGAATTCCTATGGCGACAAATAGCGCTTTTGTATGCGCGCCAGGGTGCCGTCATCGCGAAGCGTTTCAACCGCCGCACGCAAGTCTTGCACCAGTTGGGCGGAGCACTGCTTCGAGCAAGCCAGGTAGAGGTCCACACTGCTCATGACGGGGCTCATGTGCAGTGTATGTTCAGACACTTTCGGCCAGATGTATCGACTCTCCGGGACACCGTTGAACCAGGCATCGATGCGACCTTTCAAGAGCATCTGCGCGGGGTTGTCGCCAATGGTCAGGGGGTGGATCTGCTCGTCGCTGAAGCCTTGTTCACGGAGGATTTCCTCCTGCGCACTGCCCAGGCCGACGCCGATCCCCCGGTAGGTTTGTTTCGCTTGCTCGAAGCTGCTCACCGGCCGGTCAAGGCTGAAAAAAGCACGCTCCATGGGCATGATCGGCGCGATCCAGGTGAAGCGATCTTCACGTTCCTGCGTGCGTGACAAAGGGGCGATCAGGATGTCCTGAGTCTCGCTGACATGTTTCTGCGATCTGGCCCAGGGAAGCACATGGACATGCGCGACATATCCGGCGTTGGCAATGGCGGTCATCACGGCCTCGCCGACCATGCCGTGGCCTTTGGAGCCATCGACGAACGTCAGGGGTGGAGCGTCCGGGATATACAGTTCGAGCGGCAAGGGCGCGCCACTCGCGTGACAGGCAATCAGCAGCGAGATCGACAGGCACAACCTGCAAAGCGTCTTTGTACGGGCAGTTGAGATCCGTGAACTCCCGCTCATGGTTGATCATTCAGGCATTGAAAGTAGGGGGGAGCCACAATTCACCGGTGGTATTGATCACAGGGATGATGAGTCTGTTTTTGTATTGGATTCGGCATCGACGCCGTATTTTACGCAGACTTTGTGGCGGGACACATCTACCTCCCAAGTGAATGTGTTTTGCGGGGCCAGTACCTGTTGTGCACCCGCATCACAATGGGCGAGCAGCAGGTGGCGTCAGGATCGGGCCTGGGTATCGCGGAACAGCTTGGGCGACATGCCGAACGCCGATTTGAACTGTCTGCTGAAATGAGCACTGCTGCCATAGCCCCAGGCAAAGGCGATGTCGGTGAGTGAGCGATGGGCATGTTCCCGGCTGCGCAGATCTTCGGCGCAGCGCGACAGGCGCCGTTGCCAGATGTATTCGCTGATGCTGCAGCCGAGCTCCTCCTGAAAGGCGCGGTGCAAACTGCGCACCGAGCATTGCTCGACGCTGGCGATGCGCTCGATGGTCAGGTCGCGGTCGGCCAGGTGGCGCTCGATATACGCCTTGAGGCGGTTTTGCTTGAAGAAGCGGAAATCGTGTTCGAGTTGTTTTTCTTCCTGTTTGTTCTTCAGGGCGTTATCCAGAAGCCCCACGATGCTGTTGCCGATCAGTTCGGCCGAATGATTGTTGAGCAGTGGGTACTGGCTGTACGCATCACTGATCAGATGCATCAACATGCGGCCCAATCCATTGCGCCCGTTCAGGTGAACATCGCCCGCTTGCGGTGGCTGTCGGGCCGGCCCCTTGAAGAGCAGGATAAAATGTTCGCAACCTTGAGTGCTGGTGACGCTGAAGGGCTGGCCGCTGTCGACCAACAGCATCTCGTCAGGCGCTAATGCGCTGCAGTGCCGACCTTGTTCGAAATGACTGACGCCGGCGATCTGCAGAATCAGCATGCGCGGCGTATCGGGTGAGTCGACCGCTTTGCTCAGATGGCGTGAGTAGCGATGGGCACTGGCGGTCATGCGGCAGAAGCCGAGCTGACCCAGATCGCCATATTCCAGCCGACCTTGAAAGTTGCTGTTATGCAACGGGTCGATGAACGTCGATTCCAGACGCTTGATGTAGTCCGGCGTGCGACCCAAGTGATCGCTCATGAACTCTTTCCACTTCATCAGCCGGTCGGAGCGAACAACCTGATCGGTGGACACACAGGCTAAATGACTCATTTTTTCGCCTCTTTTCTTATTGTTTTTGTTGATTGGGCAAATGGGTCAACACTTGCCCAATTTTAGTCCGGTCAGTATCGATCAAGAATCAGAAAGGGTAGTGGTGGCTCCCCGGTTGCCAGGTGACCCAATGGGCGCGGGTGAATTCATCCAGGGCGTAGTGACCATTGAAACGCCCGAGGCCGGAGTTCTTTTCGCCGCCGAAGGGCGCATTGGGCTGGTCGTCGACGGTGATGTCGTTGATATGGGTCATCCCGGCCACGATGCCACGGGCAAAGTTCAAGCCTCGGGCCATGTCCCGGGTGAATACCGCGCTGGACAGGCCATATTCGCTGGCGTTGGCCAACTCCAACGCATGCGCTTCGTTTTCTGCGATCAGCAGCGGCAGCAACGGCCCGAAGGTTTCATCACGTGCCAGTTCCTGATCGATCCCGACTTCACCGAAGACATGCGCAGGCAACACCAACCCGGACGCTGGGCCGCCACACAACCGCTTGAGGCCCGCATTCTCGGCGGCATCGATTTTACGCAACAGGCCATCGAGCTGGTTCTGATTGACCACCGGCCCGATCACGGTGTCTGCGTGGGCCGGGTCGCCGGTCTTGAGCTTGCGCACTCGCTCCACCACCAGCGCGGTGAAGTCCGCATACAGCGAGCGGTCGACGATCACCCGGTTGACGCTCATGCAGATCTGGCCCTGATGCAGGAAACGCCCGACCACTGCTGCGTGCGCAGCTATATCAATATCCGCATCATCCAGGACCACCAGTGGAGCATTGCCGCCCAACTCCAGCGCAACGCGCTTGATGTGTTTGCCGCCAGTCGCAATCCGGCCGACATTGCGACCGACATCGGTTGAGCCGGTGAAGGAAATCAGGCTTGGCACCGGGTGTTCGACGAAGGCATCGCCGATCTCCGAACCTGCACCGACCACGACATTGAGCGAACCCTCCGGGAAGCCTGCGTCTTCGAACAAATGAGCAATCAGCAGGCCGCCTGTTACTGCCGTGTCGCTGGCGGGTTTAAGCACCACTGTGTTGCCAAGCGCGAGTGCCGGGACCACCGAACGCATGCTCAGGTACAACGGAAAATTCCATGGGCTGATCACCCCGACAACACCCAGCGGTTCACGGAAGACAAAGCTCTGTTCACCGGGCTTGTAGCTCGTCAGGATCCGTCCTTCAACCTGCATCGGCAACGTTGCGCACTCACGCACCAGGTTCAGGGTGAACTGCCATTCCATGCTCGCCTTGATGCGCGTGCTGCCGGACTCACGTATCAGCCAGTCGATGATTTCATCGCGGCGGTTCAGGATGACGTGAGCGAGTTTCTCCAGTTGCGCGCTGCGCTGTGTCGGATGCAGCTGTGCCCACGCTGTTTGCGCACGATATGCAGCCTGATAGGCATCGTCGAGATCGGCAATCGAGGCCAGTGGCATTTCCAGCAGTTGCTCGCCATTGAAGGGGTTGCGGTCATCCAGGCGCCGCGAGGAACGACCTGCGCGCCAGGTGCCATTGATGTATTGGTCGCCATTGATGGCGTAGAGGGGCAAATGTTGAGTCGTCATAGTCTTACCTTTGGAGGCAGGTGGCCGCGTCGATTAAGGACATGGATGATGCAAAACCTTGTCTGTAGAAACTGCTCAGCTCCTGATCCAGGCGCGTCCCCAGGAATTGAGCGTGTATTCCTCTTGAGGCCAGACACCGGGTTGGCGGGCGGCATCGGTTATTTCGAGTTCGGCGGAAAACTCCAGACGGTTGCGATCGGCATCGACCACCATGAAGAACAAATTGTTGCCAGGGCCATGTCGGCCGGGGCCGAAAAAGAGGGTTATACGTTCCTTGGCGAAGCGATCACCCCAGTCACGGATGTCGTTCCATTCATTGGTTTCGTAACAGTGGTGATCCCATTCGTTTTTCGAACCGCGGAAAAACGCCAGCGAATGATGCTCATCGTCGGAGCGCAGAAAACACGTCATGAGCTGGCCGGTCTGCTCGTCGACGACATTGTCCGATACCGTAAACCCGACCTTATTGACGTAGAAATCGATCATGGCTTCCAGTTCAGTGGTCTGGAATACCACGTGCTGCAAGCGGCCCGGCATGCCTTGACGGTCGACACCGGGATCAACGCGGGACACGCCAAATATCGTTTGTCGGCCTTGAGGGTCACGAAGCACAAAGGCATCCGGTTCGAGCAACGGCGAGTCGATGTCTTCGACAGCACAGCCGTTCTCGTTCAGGCGGGCGCGCAGTTCTCCCAGCCGAGCCTGATCGCCCAGGTCATAGGCCGCCGCAAGCAGGCCGCTGTGATCGGCGGGCGACACGAGCATGGCGCGTTGCGGGCCACTGAGTATCCAGCTGCCATCGGGCTGTGCCAGGCCTTCCATGTCCAGCATGCGCCGGTAGAAATCGATTTGTCGTTGCGGCTCTTTGCTCGCCAGATGCAGGTAGCACAGGCGTGCAGGGGTGCAGGTCTGTAGGGTTTGCATAAACACCTCCGTGGCTTTAAGAATTCAGGGAAAGACTGGCGCGATGCTTGATTCGGCTTTTTGGTTTCGCGCCTGTGCGATGCCGAACAGCAACTGCAAAGATTCGGCAGCCTTTGTTTCGCCGGCCTTATCGAAAATGGCGGCGATATAGCGATCCGGGCGCAGCAGTAAGAACGTGTTTGAATCGCCCAGTATTTCTTTGAGCAAACCCTGGCGGTCATGAAGCACCGTGCAGCCAGGCATCGAAGGGATGTTTTTGACAGGCTCGGGAAGGATCAGAATGCGCTTGGCTTCGAGGTGGAACCACAAGCCATGCTGGAGTTCGTCGATGCGTTGGCGGCTGTGGTCGCCGTACTGAATCAAGGCGAAGCCGGCACCGATCGAGTCATCGAGCAGAATTTCCTGGCCTTGAACATCGGTGAGCATCGGTTGAGGGAACATGTGTCCGCAGGACAGTTTCCCGGCTTTGCCTTCGATCAGTACCAGCCCCTTGGTGAATCGGGGTTTAGGCTTGAAGCGCATTTGCAGGAAATAGTCCCGCAACGGCGGCAGCAGGCCGATCAAAGCAAATGCACCGCTGATCAAACGAGCGCGCAAGACAGTTGCCGGCGCCATGACCACGCCGAGGTTCAAGGCCAGTCTGATCAATGCCCAGGCGTGATCGCGACGCTCGCTTTCGTAAGACAGTAGAGCCGTTTCAGCCATTTTTCCCTTCAGCACGCCGATCAGTTTCCAGGCCAGGTTATGGGCATCGCGAACACCGCTGTTCATGCCCTGTCCGGCATAGGGAGGGGTCAGATGCGCGGCATCGCCGGCGAGAAACACGCGGTTCACTTGCCACCGTTCGGCAACCCGGGCGTGGAAGGTATAAACGGTCTTGCGCACGATGGACGCCGGGGTGTTGCCCTTGAAGGGATAAAGCAACGCTTGCAGGCGAGCATCGCCGAGTACCTGCTCATCGGTTTCGTCCGGCTTGAGCAGAAACTCGAAGCGGCGTGTGCGGTGGGGGCCGGGTACTTCAACGACGGGACGGCGTGCATCGCAGTACACACGCGTTTGCCAGAACGGATCGTCATCCTGATCAGTGTCGACCACCAGCCAGCGCGAGGAGAAGCTCGAGCCAACCATCTCGATTCCGAGTTGCTTGCGCACCGGGCTACGACCACCGTCGCAGGCGACCAGATAGGCCGCATGGACTTCGACAGTTTCGCCGTCTGCGTCACGGATCAATGCGCGTACGCCATGCTTATCCTGACTGAATTCCAGCAGCTCATGGCTGAACCGGGCCTTCAGGTTGGCAAAGCGCTCGAGGCCCATTTTCAGGGTGTGTTCAAACAGTGGCTGGCGAAATGCATTGCGCTTGGGGAACCCGTACAACTTGCCGGTGGGCTCGACTTTGCCGAAGCAGCGGCCACCGGGCCGAGTGAAGTAGTGCACGCCATAGCCCGGCACTACATCTCGCAACACGGCTTCATCCAGTCCGACGGCCTGCATGGTGCGCAAGGATTCGTCATCGATCGAAACGGCCCGCGGCTCGGTCACGGTGTCCGGCTTGCGATCAATGATCAAGGTGTCCACATCGGCTTGGCCAAGCAAGTTGGCCAGGGTCAGCCCGGTGGGCCCGGCGCCGACGATCAAGACGTGTGTACTGATTTTTTTGAGGGGTGTCATTGTTGTTGTTCCCTTCCGGATGGCTCAGTCCAATGGCTTGGGGCGGTTGGCGAGTGCAGCCATGAGTTGCGACAGGTTTTGCGCCAGGGCGAGGACCTGCTGTCCTTGCTGTTCTTCCTGAGTGCTGTCACGTTCCTGAATCGGGCGCACGCAGCTAATGCTGCCGACGACTTTGCCATCGCCATCGAAGATCGGAGCGGCGAGGCCATAGACGCCAGCGTCGACTTCGCCGGCGCTGGCCACATAGCCCTGATGACGAAGACGCTGCAGCGAGCGGCGGAACTGTTCCCAGGTCTGACCAAGGTTGCTGGCGCGCACCTCATCGGGGTTTTCCAGGAAGAGTTGGCTGTGTTGACGCGAGGTCATGTTGGCGAGGATGGCCTTGGAGGTCGCGCCCAGGAACAGCGGCCTCGGTGAGCCGCGTGAGTAGCTGACCTCGCTGAACAAATCGCCGTATTGATGAATGCAGACCACCTGGTCCTTGAACAGGCGGCAGATCAGCCAGATCTGCTGCTCGCTCCAGCGTGGGAGGCTTGGCTCCAATGATTGTGCGGCGCGCACCAAAGGGTCGCTCAGTCGCAACTGACGGTCCCAGGTAATGATTCTCGCGCCCAGGGCGTAACGTCCGGCCCCGACCTGGAACAACAAGTTGGCCTCGGCCAGTTCGCGCACATAGCGGTAGATGGTTGAACGGGTAAACCCCAATGCACCGCCCATGTCATCGACAGCCCAGATCGGACTCTCTTCGGTAAATAGATCGAGTACCCGCAGCATGCGCTCCAGGCTAGAACCTTTACTGTCGATATCCTGCGCCGGCAATTGTTCTGATTCGCGTAGTGTGGCCATGGCTTACTGCTCGTCGACGATGCTGTTGCGCAGGATGCCGATTCGCGAAATTTCGATCTCGACTTCATCGCCCGGTTTCATCCATACCGGCGGTTCACGGAACGCGCCGACGCCGCCGGTGGTGCCGCTGACAATCACATCGCCGGGGGCCAGTTCGGTGAAGGTGGAGCAATATTCGATCAGCGCGCGGACATCGAAAATCATGTCGCTGGTGCTGGTGTGCTGCATGACTTCGCCATTGAGGCGGGTAGTCAGTTCCAGGTCCTGCGGATCGCCGATCTCGTCGCGGGTGACCAGCCAAGGTCCAAAGCCGCCGGTGTTCGGGAAGTTCTTGCCTGGCACGAATTGAATGGTGTGTTTCTGCCAGTCGCGGACACTGCCGTCGTTGTAGCAGGCGTAACCGGCGACATAGTCCAGCGCGTCGGCTTGCTTGACGTGACGCGCCGGTTTGCCGATCACCACCGCCAGCTCGCCTTCAAAATCAAGCTTGTGCGAGGCCTTCGGGCGAACGATGGGTTGCAGGTGGGCAGTCTGGCTGTCAGCGAAACGAGTGAAAATCATCGGGTAGGTCGGCATCTCACGACCGGTTTCACGTACGTGTGTGGCGTAGTTGATGCCAATGCACAGCACTTTGCCCGGGTTCGGGATGACGGGTAGAAAAGTTACTTCAGCCAATGGGATACGAGGCTGGCTCGCGAGGACCTCGTGGCTCAGTTCGGCCAGGCGATTGTTGGCGATAGCCTGCTTGAGATCGGTGCCGAAGGTTTGCTTGACCGACTCCAGATCGATGACATGCTCGCCATCGACGACGCCGTAGGTGCTACGGCCTTGAACAATAAAGCTCGCGAGTTTCATTGAGTGCTCCTTGATAGAGGATCAGCGCATGCGCAGGGAGCAAAGAAGCTCGGCACTGCTCATGCAGCTATGGCGGCAGGTAAGCCGCGGCGGTTGAGGTTCAATCTAGTTGTGGAGATTAATCCTGTAAAGCGGGATTTATTAAAAATCCCAAAATGCAGGAATTATGCTTTTTTATGTATTTTTGGCAGCATTTTGCCGACCCTCCGGAACAGGCAATACGAGACAGTGACGTGTTTGGAAGGTCAGGGCAGGGGCCGTATCCCGGCCTGGTGAATCACAGGCTTCCTGTCATTTCAGTGGGTCGCCCATGGGTTCATTGTTTGCTCGGCACCCAGCAACCATGTAGCGACATGCGCATCCGGAACGGCACTTTGATTCGTGCAATGGGGCCATTCTCCATGTCACGAGAATCCAGAACTACAAGCTCGCTGCGACCGTCCGCGATGTGATTGAGAACGGAAACGACGTAGCCATCCGCCTCCTGCGCATCAGGGGAGCGCGGAATGAAAATGGGCTCCTGGAAGCATCCGCTGTCACCGGGAAACCAGGCATCGGTGGTGCCTGTTTTCAGGTTCACATGGGCCAGCAGATTGAAGAATTGAAACGGAATCGGCCCATTCGCGGGGTTGTACGGGCGCTCTGGATCGAACGCGAGCACAAAGCCGTGCTCATATTTTCGACCGATGTAGCGGTCATCGCACCTTGGGAATTCGCAGGGGTAATCCGTCAATGGCTGCGGTTGAATGTCCTCCTGCGTGCTGGTCAGGTCGAAGGTCCAGCGCATCAGGCTGGCCGCCAGTGTTTCGGGTGGCGGGACATGACCGTCGGCCTGGGGAAAGAAGTAAAAGATATTCCCGCCGGTGACCGGCATGTCTACGTAAACCTTGTCGCCCTCATCGAACGCGTTGAGCGTATGGCCCTGGAAACCGTCCTTGGGGCCCTTGAACCATCGAACGTCCTCCGCGCGCCCATTGCGTGGTACGACGGCGAAGAGCTGAGGCAGATCGGGTTGCCATTGGAAATGCTGGCCACCTTTCTTCATACGCTCGAGGTCGGTCGTCAACGGAATCAGCGGGAACACCACGTAGTGTTCAGTCACCGCGAAATCATGAACCATGGCCGCGTACGGCGCCTGGAACCAGATTTGGTGCAACAGCTTTCCGTCGGGCGACAGTTCGAAATAGGCCAGGTCAGGTGTGCCGTCACCTTTGGCTTCGTAGCTGAAGGCCAAGAGGTTTCCTGTTACCGGGTCGAGCTTGGGGTGGGCGGTGAACGTCGCTGATTCGATCTGCCCGTCAAAATGCCACTCGCCGAGGGTTTCCAGTGTTTCAAGATCCATTGCCCAGGGCATGGCATCTTCTTTGAGTGCAAGCAGCACACCGTTATGAGCGACAACGCTGGTATTGGCGGTGGTGTTGTTCTTCGCCGCCAGTGGATCATTGGTGTAGACGTTGCGATAGATTCCATTGAGCGAGCGACCTTCGCGGCGCTGAGCCATCAACCGGTCGGTTATTACGTAGCGACGTCGTATCGACACCTTGCCATCGGCAAAGTAGAACGCGCTGACCATTCCGTCGCCATTGAAGAAAATATCCGAGCCCAGCATCGGCGGGTATTGCGGGTCTGGCGCAACCTGATAAAAAGCGCCACGGATCGAAGCGGGAAGGGTGCCTTCAATCTCCAGGTCGAACACCTCGGCTTCTATCCGACTGGGTGCATAGAGCGCGCCGGAAAATTCAGGGGTTTGGGGAAACGGGGTGGTCATCGGCATAACCTCTGAAGATGGGTATCGATTGTTCATTGACGGGGTTCCTGTTTGATATCAGGTCAGGTCGACTGAGGCGACAGTGCTGTTGCGCAAGGCTTCGCGTCACGACGAAAACGTGCAACGAGCAGACACGAGATAAGCAGGGCTGTCAGGTAGGCCGAGGCCGCCAGCCATCCGACGGCGCGGAACTGTCCTTCGCCTACCACGAGTGCCGCGCCAAACGGGCCGAGCCCCTGACCAACGAAAATCGCGGCGTTACCCAGCCCGGCCAGTCGGCCGGAAGGGTCCAGCTCGGCCGCCATAGACAGTAAGTAAGGCAGACTGAAAAACCATACTGCATGGATCAGGCAGGCAGTGACTGCAAACGCGACAGGGGTATTGCCATAGACCATGACCAGAGTCGCAATCAGCGCCGTGCCGAAGCTCAGTAGTTGCGGAAACAGCAACCCAAGGCGTCTGCCGATAAGTCCGGCCAGTGCCGCTCCAAGGGCACCGGCAAGGATGCTGCCCCCCAGTATTGCACCGATCTGTTGCGGCTCCAGGCCAATGCCTTTACCAATGCGCTCTTGATAAACCCACAGTGCGGAATGGCCAAAAAACAGCAGCGTAAAAAGCATCAGCAGTAAGATCGATGTGAGCCCGAAAGGCGGGACCGAGCCGCTCGCTGCCCGATGTGCCTCGGGGTAGCTCCTCGGCACTCTCCAGCTACCAACCATCGCCAGGGCACTGGCGATGGCCAAGAGATAAAACGCCCCGGCCACGCCGAATGATTTCAGAATCACCGGCATGGAACTCACAAGCAGCATCCCCCAGAGCAGGTTGCCGATGTTTATCACCGCGAACGTCGAATCCTTGGATGTGCGCAGGGCTGCGGTGGCGTAGACAACGGCCATGACCGCGCCACCGCTTGCGCCGCATATCATTCGGCAGATCAGTAGCAACCCCTGACTATGCAGTTGAGCACTGGCCAGATTGCCGAGTACCAGCATCAGCAAGGCAATCAGGGCAAAGCGGCGCCGGTCGACGCTGGCCATCAACATGGCGCAAACGCCGCAGGCGACGGCCATCGCAATCAGTTCTGCCGCAAAAATGGCGCCGATGGCATTCAGTGGCAAACCGAGTTGGTCGATAAAGGCTCCGCCCAGAATAGGCTGGATTTGCAACGTCCCTAAGGAAATGACCATCATCAGGCAGATAGCGGCCAATGATTTTTTACTGTCAATGGAGTCGAGCGCGTTCATGAAACATCACCTCGGGTAAAAGGGCCCGCTCATGCACGAGTGGGCGCACATCGGTCAGAATGTGTGGGCGTATCGGATCTGGACGGCGTAATCCGTTTGCGCGCGGTTCTCGACGCCGGTCTCTTTATAGGTATTCAGCCAGAAGCCCTGGCCATCGCTGATTTTCCAGAACAGGCCCGGGCCAATGCCCAGCACCTTTTCCCGAGAGTTGCTCAGCCGACCTCCGTTAACCTCGTCATCTGATATTTGCCTGAAGTAGTACCCGTTGATCCCGACGGATACGTTGGGGACCACTTCATACGAGGCCGTGAAGTTGGCCCACGCCGATTGTCCTGCCCGGGTGTCGCGCACAGGCTGGCCCTCGAAAAGTTGCGTCGAACTGCTCGCCGGATCGTTGTTCTTGAAGTTGTACAGGTAGTGCAGCCTCCAGCTCACTTCCCAACGAGGCGCCGGCATCCAGGTCGCGGCCCAGTAAGGGTTCAGAGAGAAGTAGTTGGAGCCTGGGTTCAGATCTTTATGTTTATCGTATTTGCCGGTTGGAAGGATGGTGTCGAAAGCCAGACGCTGCACAAACACGGGCCTGCCGTGGGCGTCGACGATCGGGTCGAACTGGATCTGCGGCCCTACCGTGACATCACCAAGCCCTGTGCCGTTATCCTGGAGCTTGGCACCGTTGTCGCCAAAGTCACCGTCCAGGGAGATGATGGGCACCAATAAGCTCCAGCCCAGGTGTGCACCACCGCCGATGGTATCGGGTGAGTAATAGCTCAGTTGGTTGATCAGCGAGATGACGTTGATCTTCGGATTATCGAAGGCGCCATTATCCTTGCCTGCATTGTCCCTGATGCTGCGTGCGGTGCTGAATTTCAGATAGGTCAGGTGGGACAGACCGGGCGGCCCCGCGAAACCGTCGTAGAAACTGGTGCCGCCCAGATTGATACCGCTGGGCTCACTCACCGACGGTGGTGGAGGCCCCTCTGCTGCTGGTACGGCAAGCGATGCGAAGCTGAGTGCCAGGCATACTGGCAGGGATTTTTTCAGGCTCATCGAAGTGGCTCTATTCTTGGAATTGTGAGCCGGGGTAGCTCCCCTGGCACTTCGACTTTAATTCCCGAACGTTCGTGATGCTTGAGCACAACGGCCAGAGTTGACTGAGAGCGCCATGATGCAGGGGGGGCAGCGCGAAACCTGTGGGGGCGGGCTTGTCCCACATTCTGCACATCGTGTCAGTGCACCAACGAAGTGGAATGCTTGCGGACTCACCGGTTCAAAAAGTCTGCCCCATGGAGAACTGGAACACTTGCGTATCAGCGTTCTCAGGCTTTTTGACCGGGAAGGCCAGGTTGAAACTCAACGGTCCCATCGGGCTGTACCACGTGACGCCGACCCCCACGGAACTGGCCAGTTGACCGAGGTCGACACCGTCGCAACCCTGGGTGGTGCTCAGGTAGCACTTGTTGGAGTAGACGCTGCCGACGTCCCAGAAAACCGAAGTGCGCAGGGATTTGTTGTCTTTGATGAAGGGCATCGGGAACAGGTATTCGACCCCGCCGGTAATGAGGATATTGCCGCCCAATGCGTCGGTGTCCCGATCCGAATAATACGCCTGGCCGGCACTGGCATAGGTGCCTGTGGCCGGGGTGTTGCGCGGGCCGAGGGTGCCGCTTTCAAAGCCGCGCACCGAACCTTCGCCACCGGCCGTGTAGTTTTCATAGAAGGGCAGGCCGTCGGTCGAGCCGTAGCTGTTGCCATAACCGAGCTTGGTGTGGAAACGCAGCGAAGTGGCGTTGCTCAGTGGCAGGAAGGTCTGCCCGGTGTAATCGATCTTGTAGAAACTCAGATCACTGCCGGGCACTGTCACCGTCAGGTTGAGGTTCTGCGAATGCCCGCGGGTGGCCAGCACGCCCTTGTTCAAGGTCGATTCCGACCAGCCGAGGTTGGCCTTGAAGTTGTTGAACTCCTTGCCCTCGCGTGCAATGAAATCGTAGATCTCATCAGCGCTGTAGGTGCCTGGCTCGATGTTGTCGTGTTGCACGGTCAGGCCGAAACTCAGCCGTGAGGTTTCATTGATCGGGTAGCCAAGTGAAGTGCCGGCGCCATAACTGTTGATGGAGTAGTACGAAACGCCGTCACTGTAATAATCGCTGTAGTCGGTGGCGTTGTAGAACAGGTTGTAGCCCAGGCTCACCCCGTCCGGCGTGAAGTAGGGGTTGGTAAAACCGAAGTTGTACTTGCTTTGGTAGTCCGAGCGGGTCAGGCCCAGGCTGGCGTAGTTGCCCGTGCCCAGGAAGTTGTTCTGAGTGATCGAACCTCCGAGGATCAGGCCGGAACTCTGAGAGAAACCGACGCTGGCGCTAATCGAACCGGAGGCCTGCTCTTCGACGCTGTAGTTCACGTCAACCTGGTCGTCGACGCCCGCTACAGCCGGCGTCTCGACGTTGACTTCCTTGAAGAAGCCCAGTCGTTCCAGGCGGGTCTTGGATTGGTCGATCAGGTAGGTCGATGCCCAGCCGCCTTCCATCTGACGCATTTCGCGGCGCAGCACTTTGTCGTCGGTCTTGGTGTTGCCACGGAAGTTGATGCGGTTGATGTAGGCCCGCTTGCCCGGGTCGACCACGAAGGTGATATCGACGGTATGGTCGTCATTATTCGGGTTGGGGACCGCGTTGACGTTGGTAAAGGTGTAACCCTCGTTGCCCAGGCGACGGGTGATCAAGTCCGAGCTGGTGGTCATCAGCTTGCGCGAGAACACCTGGCCCTTTTGAACCAGCAGTAGCGATCTGATCTGGTCTTCAGGCACTTTCAGGTCACCGCTGAGCTTGACGTCACGAACGGTGTACTTCGCGCCTTCGTTGATGTTGACGGTGATGTAGACGTGTTTCTTGTCCGGGGTGATCGACACCTGGGTCGAGGTGATGTCCATGTTGATATAGCCGCGATCCAGGTAATAGGAGCGCAGGCGCTCCAGGTCACCGGAGAGTTTTTCGCGGGCGTACTTGTCGTCGTTCTTGAAGAACGACAGCCAGTTGCTGGTCTTGAGCTCGAACAGGTTGATCAGGTCTTCATCAGCAAAGACCGTGTTGCCCACCACGTTGATGTGCTGGATCGCCGCGACAGAGCCTTCGTCGATCTTGATTTTCAGGCCCACGCGGTTACGCGGTTGTGGGATCACTTCGGCATCGACCGACGCCGAGTAGCGGCCCTGAGCGACGTATTGGCGCTGCAGCTCGTTGCGCACGCCTTCGAGGGTGGCGCGCTGGAAGATCTCGCCTTCGGCCAGCCCCGATTGCTTGAGGCCCTTCATCAGGTCTTCAGTGGAGATCGCCTTGTTGCCTTCGATCTCGATACTGGCGACCGAGGGGCGCTCGACCACCGTGATGATCAGCACGTCACCGTCGTGCCCCAGCTGGATATCCTGAAAGAAACCGGTCTTGAACAACGCACGGGTGGACTCCACCAAACGACGATCATCCGCTTCATCACCGACGTTCAACGGCAATGCACCGAACACGCTGCCGGCGGAAACCCGTTGCAGGCCATTAATGCGAATATCGGAAATTTTGAAGCCTTGGGCGTGCGCAAATGTGGCGTTGAGCAATAGTGCAGCCGAGCAGAGCAGGCGCGAAAAATTCATCAAGATCTTATCCAGAACACATCGACAAGCAGCGTAGGCGGGCGCGGATATCTCACAGCAAGACGAGTTACCGCGAAGCGAGCAGGCTGGTGGAGGTGAAGCATAAAAGCTCGGTGCGTTTGGTGCGGTTAACCAAGTGTCAAGTTAGGTAAAGGTTTGCCCGGGGCGATGACGCTGTGCAGCGCAAGGGCGATAATGCGCGGCCCCCACTCAAGAGCCCGCCATGATCTCTGTATTGCTCGTCGACGATGACCAGGAACTGACTGGAATGCTCAGCCAATACCTGGAGCGTGAAGGCTTCGAGGCGACCGCCGTGCACACGGGCGAGGAGGGCGAGATTCAAGCACTGTCCGGGCGCTACAGCATTGTGGTGCTGGACGTGATGCTGCCACGCCTGTCGGGTATCGAGGTGCTCAGGCGCATTCGCGCCGTGAGCCAGGTACCGGTGGTGTTGCTCACGGCCCGTGGCGATAACATCGACAAGATCACCGGCCTGGAACTGGGGGCCGACGACTATGTGCCTAAACCCAGTTCACCGGGGGAACTGGTGGCGCGTTTGCGGGCAATCATGCGTCGGGTGCAGCCGGCGGATCAGCCCACCACCGAAGTGATCAGGACCGGCCCGCTGGTCTTGTGGCCCGGCAAGCGCCAGGCCCAGTGGCAGGGGGGCGAGCTGGGGGTGACCAGTACCGAGTTCAGCCTGCTCGAAGAACTGGCCCGCTGTGCCGGGCAGGTGGTGAGCAAACAGGACCTGTCTCTCAATGCCTTGGGCTGTCCCTTGACCCGCTACGACCGGCGCATCGACGTGCACATCAGCAGCATTCGCCAGAAGCTCGGTCCGCGCCCTGACGCCAAGGCCTGGATTCAGAGCGTGCGTGGCCTCGGTTATCTGTTGATCGCCGAATGATGAAACCCAGTCGGCTGTTCTGGAAACTGTTCCTGGCGTTTTGGCTCGCCACGAGCCTGACGTTTCTGGTCGGGGTGGGCATTCTGGTACTGGGTAATCACGGGCCTGGCGATCCTCATTTGGAGGCCATCCTGGCCAGCGAGGAACAGCTGCTGCGACAATTCGGCGTCGAGTCGGGAAGGCAATTGCTGACAGTGTGGCGGCACCCCGGCGACGAAACCATTGGTGTCTATGACAGTGCCGGTCAACTGCTGGCTGGGTCGCCGGTTCCGCGGCCAGCGTTTGAGCGAACGGTCATCAGCAAGGACGGTTTGACCCTCTCGCTCAGATCCTCACAGCCCCTTGGCAAAGAAGGTGAGCAAGGGCCGGGGCGTTCGATCCCGCTGATCATCGGCACGGTGATGAGTGCGCTGTTCAGCGGGTATATGGCGTATTACCTGGCGTGGCCGTTGGCCTATCTCAGGCGGGCGATGAGCGATGTGGCCAAGGGGCGCTTCGAAACCCGGGTCAAACCGATGATGGGCGGGCGCCGCGATGAAATCGTCGATCTGGCCGGGGACTGTGACCGAATGGCCAACCAGCTGAAACTGCTGGTGGAGGCCCAGCAACACCTGTTGCATGACATCTCTCACGAACTTCGCTCACCGTTGACGCGCATGCAAGCTGCCATCGGGCTGTTGCAGCAAGAACCGGCCCGCCAGGAAATGGTGGAGCGCATCGAACGCGAATCGGTGCGCATGGATACGCTGATCGAAGCGTTGTTGACCCTGGCACGCATGCAGGGTCGGCCCGAAAGTATCGACCGCGAGCCACTCGACATCATCGAGTTGCTGGCGGTGATCGTCGAGGACGCTCAATTCGAGGCGGGAATGAAAGGTTGCCGGGTCAGCCTGCAGGCGTGCCCGGTCTTTGTCAGTCGGGTCAGCGGCGAGTTGCTGTATCGGTGTTTCGAGAACGTCATTCGCAATGCGGTGCGCCATACCAAACCGATGACGGCGGTTGTTGTGTCGGCTGAGGTCAATCTCGAAGCAGACTGCCTGACGGTGCGGATTACCGATCAGGGGGCGGGTGTTGAAAACGAGCGGCTGCTGAGCATTTTTCACCCGTTCGAGCGTGGCTTGAGCGAGGCCAGTGCCGGTTTCGGCCTGGGCCTGGCGATCGCTTCAAGGGCCGTGGAAATGCACGGCGGCACGATTGTGGCGCGCAACGAGCCGTCCGCTGGGCTGACCGTGGAAATCAGCTTGCCCCGTCAGGCGTGATCTTTACACGATATTACATTGGCTTGACGGCTCTGTACGCCTCGCCTCAGTAGACTTCCCGCTCAAACTTACGCAGCGTTTGCTGATGTTTCAGCGTGGAGGTGGGCATGTTTCTGGTTCATAAAAAGGGCTTCGTTTCCGGCAAGAAAATGGTCGACGGGCTAGTGCCCTATGACTTCTTTTGTGAAGACAATCCGGCCATCAATCTGTTTGTGTTTACGGGTTCTACCGCGCAGGGCAAAACGGTCGAGGAGCAGACGCTCTGGGGCTTTACCCGGTTGGAGCGTTTCGAGGCGCTGACCAGCACCCTGGTATCGAACAAAAAAAATGATGGCTGGTTTCAAACGGTCAATGTGCTCACCGGGCCTGCCCAGAACGGCACCCAAAGCGTGAAATTTCAGCGGGTGCTGAAGATCATCAAGCATGCCGCTGTATCGAGCCGTGTCGCCGGCAAGGTGCAATACGAGATCCTCACGGATGACGGCGACACTTATTTCACCCGTCCGCCCGCGACAGCAGACAGCGCGCAAACCATCATCTATGTGGCAGAGCAATAACTCGTTAGTTAATAACCGCGAAGGTGTTTACTGGAAATACATCGCACCATACAATGAGAATCATTACTACTAACTCATTGAGTGCAACGTCTTGAGCCATCCCCACCTCTTTGCCCGTCGCAAGGTTTTCATCAAACACGCGCTGCCGACACTGTCCTGCGTGATGTTCGCCGGTCCTTTGTGGGCACAGGAACTGATTGAACTGCCGACCACGGATATTCAGGCGAGCCGCGTCAGTCAAGACACCAGCTACACCACCTCTCAAGCCAGCACCGCGAGCAAAAGCGATGTGCCGATCAAGGAGGAGGCGCAATCGGTCAACGTCGTCACCCGGCAAACCCTGGCCGACTATCAGGTGCGCTCGCTGGACGACGCGATGAAGTTCGTCAGCGGCGTCAGTCAGGGCAACACCCTGGGCGGTTCCCGGGACTCGTTGGTCAAGCGCGGTTTCGGCACCAACGATGACGGCTCGATCCTGCGTGATGGCGTGCGTTCCAACCTGGGGAAAAATTTCAGCGCCACGACGGATCGCATCGAAGTGCTCAAAGGGCCTGCGTCGATGCTGTACGGCGCGCTGGAACCCGGCGGGTTGATCAACGTGATCAGCAAGAAGCCTGAATACACCCAGAGCACGACCCTGAGCGGCTCGGCCTACAGCGAAGGCGGCGGCACCATGGCCGTGGACACCACCGGGCCGCTGGGCGATACCGGCCTGGCTTATCGCCTGATTGCCGAACGCGGCCACGAGGATTACTGGCGCAATTACGGCGTGAATGAAAGCACCCTGGTTGCACCCTCGCTGACCTGGACGGGCGAGCGTGCCAGCCTGACCCTCAGCTACGAATACAACGATTACTCCAAACCCTTCGACCGTGGCACGGTGTTCACCAATGGTCATCCGGCGGACATCGACTACGACAAGCGCCTCGACGAAAAATGGGCCAAAAGCGTCGGTATCCGTGAATTGGCTACCGCGCGTTTCGAGTATCAGCTGAGTGACGACTGGAAGACCCGCGTTACCTACGGCTGGAACAACGACCGCTACAGCCTCTCGATTGCCCAGCCGAGTTCGTTGACCGGCAACAACCTGCGACGTGCTGCCAACGGCGCTCACTACGACGATGAAACCCGTTACGCCAGCTGGGATTTCATCGGCCAGCAGGAGCTGTTCGGCCAGCGCCATGACTTGCTGATCGGCGCGGACACCGAAGCGTCCGACCAATTCCGTGGCAAAACCTACCGTAATACCGCGCAGTCAGGCTTCGACATCACCTCGCCGGTTTATGGTCGTCTGGCCGAGCCGAGCCTTGTCAGTGCCAGCCAAAGTGACCTGAGCAACCAGTTGAACTCCAGCTCCGTGTACTTCAAGGATAACTGGCACCTCGATGACCGCTGGATCCTGGTTCTCGGCGGTCGCCAGCAGCATTACGATCAGTACAGCGATCAGGGCCGCGGCAGCAGCTACACCGTCAACCGCGACAATAACGGTGATGCTTTCGTACCGTTCGTGGGGCTGGTCTACAAAGCCACCGATAGCTTGTCGCTGTACGGTAACTACAGTCGTTCGTTCAAGCCCAATACCCAAGTCGACGATGCCGGCCATACCTTCGATCCGGAGGAGGGCCGCAGTTATGAGGTCGGCGCCAAGTACGATCCGCTGCCGGGGCTGAACATCAACCTGGCGCTGTTCGACATCGAGAAGAAAAACGTCGTGACCACCCAGACGGTCGGTGGCGTCAGCCTCTCGGAGGCGGCGGGCAAAGTCGGCTCACAGGGCCTGGAACTGGACATCACCGGGCGTGTGGCCGAGCGCTGGGACCTGATCGGCACCTACGCTTACACTCACACGGAAATCCTCGACGATCCGGATGACGAAGGTCACCGCCTCGCCGATGCGCCGAAGCACACCGCAAGCCTGTACCTTACCCATCACCTGAATGTGCCTACGGAGTTCGGGGCCTGGCATGCGGGCGGCGGTGCGCGTTATGTCGGCGAGCGTGCGGCCAACAATGCCAACGATTTCTGGCTGAGCAGCTACACCGTCGCCGATGCCTTCGTGCGCTGGGAGGCGCCGATGTTCGGGTACAAGACGTCGCTGCAATTCAACGTCGACAACCTGTTCGACAAACAGTACTACCCGTCCTCCACCGGCAGCCAACTGGCGGTCAATGTCGGCGAGCCGCGCACGGCACGCCTCAGCGCCAGCGTGACGTTCTGATCGCACTGTCTTGATGTGCCGCCCCGTTCTGCCCGTGGAACGGGGCGGTAGTCTTCCTTCATCTCGACGACGCTTCAGGCGTCGGCGAGCTGAAACCGATAACCCACCCCATACAACGATTCAATCGGATGCTCCCCCGGGCAGGCCTGTTCGAGCTTGCGCCGTAGATTGCGGATATGGCTGTCGACCGTGCGGTCGGTGACCACCCGGTGATCGGAGTAGATCCGGTCGAGCAACTGATCCCGGGAAAACACCCGTCCCGGCGAGCGGGCGAGGGTGCTTAGCAGGCGCAATTCCAGCGGTGTCAGGTCCAGCGTTATGCCGTCGAGGGAGGCCAGGTACTGTTCTTCATCAATCTGTAGACGCGGTGGTGCAGACGTCAAAAGCTGAGGGCTGCGTCGCAGGATGGCTTTGACCCTGGCTACCACTTCACGCGGGCTGAAGGGTTTGCAGATGTAGTCGTCGGCGCCCAGATCCAGCCCGAGCAGGCGATCCACTTCCTCGACGCGGGCGGTGATCATGATGATCGGTACGGCACTGAAGCTGCGCAGTTCCTTGCACACTTGCAGACCATCGCGTCCAGGCAGCATCAGGTCGAGCAGGATCAGCCGTGGCTCGCGGGCACGGACCGCCGGTACCACCTCCAGCCCGTTGTCCAGGCATTGGGTCGCATACCCAGCGGCGATCAGGTAGTCACGCATCAACGCGGCCAGTTTTGGCTCGTCTTCGACGATCAGGATCGGGTTGTCGTTGACCATGGTTCAGGCATTCCGTGGCAGGCGCAGGGTCAGCCAAAGGCCACCCAACGGGGAGTGATCGGCACTGAGGCTGCCGCCATGAGCCAGGGCGATGCTGTGACAGATCGCCAGCCCCAGACCGGCGCCACCACTGGCACGGTTGCGTGAGGTTTCGCCACGGTAGAAACGCTCGAACAGACGCGGCAACTGATCCGCGTCGACCCCGGGGCCGGAATCCAGGAAATCGATGCGTACGTCGTCGCCATCGCTGGCCGCACGAATACGCAGCACACCGCCTTCATCGGTATAGCGCACGGCGTTTTCCAGCAGATTGCCGAACAGTTGCTGCAAGCGCTTGGGGTCGGCTTCCACTCTTAGGGGGGGTGTCGGCAGCTCCAGCTCCAAGCGCAAGTGCCGGGCATTGCAGCGCTCCTGGAACATCGCCACGCAACTTTGCAGCAGATCGTTGAGATCGCATTCGCTTTTGCGGTAGGTCAGCGCGCCCACATCGGCCAGGGACAGTTCATACAGGTCATCCACCAGTTTGCTGAGCATGCCGACTTCGCCTTGCAGCGATTTCATCGACGACTGATCGAGCGTGCGCACACCGTCTTCGATCGCTTCCAGTTCACCTCGCAACACCGACAGCGGGGTGCGCAGTTCATGGGACACATCGGCCATGAACTCCCGGCGCATTTTTTCGTTGCGCTCCAGCGTATACGCAAGTTGATTGAAGTCGCGGGCCAACTGACCGACTTCGTCATTGGAGGACACCGCCACCCGGTTGCTGTACTCGCCTGCGGCCAATCGATGCGTGGCGGCGGCTACTCGCTTGACGGGGTCAAGCAAAGTGCGGGCGATCCACCAGGCGATCAGCATTGCCAGCAGCAACGAGAACACGCCCACGGCCAGACTGGTGCGCAACAGGTACAGGCGAAAGCGTTCACCGCCGGCTTCGGTCACGTTCTGGAACGGCGTTACCGCCAGCCAGCCGACGGTTTTACCGGCCACCTCGATCGGGCGCATCAGGGCGTCGTCGGCAATCGCCGAGTAGCCCATGACCAACTGCTTTTGCTGGTCCAACAGAGCGATGCGAAACACCGCGCCGGTCAGGTCAGACGTGGGCAGGGTCGGCTGCTGCGGGTTGGTGAAGTCTACGCCCGGCTCCGGTCGCATGAGTTCGAACCAGCGATCCGGCTGGTTGCGCAGAAATTCCCAACTGCCTTCGCGCTCATAGGCGCTGGCCAGGCGCGGCAGCACCGGAGTCATGCGCAACAGCGCCTGTTCGTTGAGGTAATCGAGAAAGCCTTTGCCGAAGCTCCAGCCGTTGGCCAGCCCCATGCTCAGGATGACAAACAGCACACTGGCCAGTACCGCGATAAACAGTTTGGTGGAGATACTCAGTTTCATGGGCTCGGGCAGGTCAGTGAATGGCCCGCCCATTTAGGCCCTGGCGCGGCGAAGATTCAAGGGCGGCGGGCAATCTTCAATTTTCCTGCACATTTGCCTCGCAGTATGGCGTCTGGCTTCAGCCACCCCGTCTTGCAGAGGCATTTATGTCGACCAAAATTCTCGCCAAATCCCTGGTAACCGCCGCGGTTTTACTGTCCTTGATCGTTCTGTTGGTGTTGAGCGGTTGCTCCCCCGGCGCATCCGCGCCCGTGGTCGAACCGGCCAAAGTGTCAGTGATCACGGTGCAACCTCAAAGCCAGGCGCTGACCACGGAGCTGGCCGGGCGCACTCAGGCGTTCATGATTGCCGAGATTCGCCCGCAGGTCGGCGGTATCGTCCAGCAACGGCTGTTTGTCGAAGGCGCCGAGGTCAAGGCCGGGCAGGCGCTGTATCAGCTGGACGCGTCCTCATACAAGGCTGCATTGGCTGAAGCACAGGCGACCCTGGCCAAGGCTCGCGCCACATTGAAGTCGGCTCAGGCCACGGCCAAGCGTGATGCCCAGTTGGCGAAGATCGATGCCATCAGCCAGCAGGACAACGAGGATGCCCAGGCCAGTCTGCTGACCGCCGAGGCTGAACTGCAAGTGGCCCAGGCCGGCGTGGATACGGCGCGCATCAACCTGGCCTATACCCGCATCAGTTCTCCCGTCAACGGGCGTATCGAAACTTCGACGGTCACCCCTGGCGCATTGGTGGTGGCCAATCAGGACAGCGCACTGACCACGGTGCAGCAACTGGACCCGATCTACGTGGATATCACGCAATCGACCACTGAGCTGTTGCGCCTCAAGCGCGACCTCGCCAGCGGTGTGCTGCAAAGCAACGGCGAGGGCGAAGCGCGGATCAGTCTCAAGCTCGACGACGGCAGCACCTACGCCCATGAGGGCCGCTTGAAATTCAGCGGGGTCAGCGTCAATGAGGGCACCGGCACCGTGACCCTGCGGGCGGAAATCGCCAACCCGGACCGGCTGTTGCTGCCGGGCATGTATGTACGGGCGGTGCTGGAGCAGGCCCGGGACGATCAAGCGATCCTGATTCCGCAGCAAGCCGTGACCCGCAGCGCCAGTGGCGTGACGTCGGTGTTGCTGGTGGTCAATGGCAAGGTCGAACAGCGTGTGCTGACTATCGATCGCGCCGTGGGCAACCAATGGTGGGTCACCTCGGGCCTGACGGCGGGTGACCAGGTGATTGTCGAGGGCGGGCAGAAAGTCCGGGTCGGCGCCCCGGTGCTGGCGCAAAACCCGGGCACTCGCAGCCGCACGCGGCAATCGGCGCCGACTGCCATTGCGCAGGAGGGTTGAGCATGGCGCGGTTCTTTATCGATCGACCGATTTTTGCCTGGGTCATCGCCATTGTCATCATGCTCGCCGGCGCCTTGTCGATCAGCCAACTGCCGCTGGAACAGTACCCGGACATCGCGCCGCCAACGGTACGGATCTCCGCCACCTACACCGGCGCCTCGGCCGAGACCGTGGAAAACTCGGTGACGCAGGTCATCGAACAGCAGATGAAAGGGCTGGATAACCTGACCTACATGTCGGCCTCCAGCAGTTCGGCGGGCAGCGCCAGCATCAGCCTGACCTTTGCCGCCGGCACTAACCCGGATGTGGCGCAGATGCAGGTACAGAACAAACTGCAACAGGCTGAATCACGACTGCCGCAATCGGTGCAGAGCGAAGGCCTGACCGTGACCAAGGGCGGTTCGGACTTTCTGATGATTGCCGCCCTGGCCTCCGACAACCCAAGCGTCACCGGCACCCAGATCGGCGACTACATTTCCAGCACCTTGCTTGACCAGATCAGTCGTATCGATGGCGTCGGCGACGTGCAGACCCTCGGTTCGGGCTATGCCATGCGCATCTGGCTGGATCCGGCCCTGTTGGAAAAGTATGCGTTGATGCCCTCGGACATCAGCAGCGCCCTGGAAGCACAGAACACCGAGGTGTCCGCCGGCCAGCTCGGTGCCTTGCCAGCGGTGGCCGGGCAACAGTTGAACGCCACTATCAGTGCCCGCAGCAAGCTGCAAACCGCCGAAGAATTTCGCAACGTGGTGGTCAAGTCCACCAGCAATGGGGCGGTGGTGCTGTTGGGGGATGTAGCGCGGGTCGAACTGGGCAGCGAAAGCTACGACGTGAGTTCTGCCCTCAACGGCAAACCTGCCGCCGCCATGGGCGTGCAGCTCGCCGCCGGGGCCAATGCCCTGAGCGTGGGTGAAGCGGTGAAGGCCAAACTCAAGGAACTGGAGCCTTTCTACCCTGCGCAAATGCAGCTCAAGAACGTGATCGCTTACGACACGACCCCCTTTGTCAGCCTGTCCATCGAAGAGGTGGTCAAGTCTCTGGGCGAGGCGATCGTGCTGGTGGTGCTGATCATGTTCCTGTTCCTGCAGAATCTGCGGGCCACGCTGATCCCGGCGATCACCGTGCCGGTGGTATTGCTGGGCACCTTCGGCGTGCTCGCGCTGTTCGGCTATTCAATCAATACCCTGACCATGTTCGCCATGGTCCTGGCTATCGGACTGCTGGTGGACGATGCCATCGTGGTGGTGGAGAACGTCGAGCGGGTGATGAGTGAGAAGGGACTTTCGGCGCTGGCGGCGACTCGCCAGTCCATGGCGGAAATCACCAGTGCACTGATCGGCATCGCTCTGGTGCTCAGCGCCGTGTTTATTCCCATGGCATTTTTTGGCGGTTCCACCGGGATTATCTATCGGCAGTTTTCGGTGACCATCGTCTCGGCCATGCTCCTGTCGGTGTTGGTGGCGATGACCCTGACACCGGCCTTGTGTGCGACCTTGCTCAAGCCGTCCGATGCCCAGGGCCATGGTGCGCAAAGCGGCTTCTTCGGCTGGTTCAACCGCAGCTTCGAACGCAGCGCCTTGCGCTATCAACAATGGGTCGGCGGCATTCTGCAGCGTGGGCGTCGGAGCCTGCTGGTGTACGGGGTGATTTTGCTGGCGATGGGCGCTGGTTATGCCAGCCTGCCGACTTCGTTCTTACCGGACGAAGACCAAGGCATCCTCATGGCGCAGATCCAATTGCCGGTGGGCGCCACCGATAGCCGTACTCAGGCCGTGATGAAGCAGTTCGAGAGCTACATGCTCGAACAATCGGAAGTCGAGGCGCTGATCAGCATCAGCGGTTTGGGCATGGGTGGCAACAGCCAGAATACCGGCCGGGCTTTCATCAAACTCAAGGACTGGAGCGAGCGATCGGGGAAAGGGCAGGACGCGGCTTCTATTGCCCAACGTGCAACCCTGGCGTTGGCGAGCATTAGCGATGCCAACGTGTTTGTCATGCAGCCGCCCGCTGTACGTGGCCTGGGGCAAAGTTCGGGTTTCGACCTGCAACTCAAAGACCTTGGCGGGCTGGGGCATGACGCCCTGGTCGCCGCGCGGGAGCAGTTCATCGAGTTGGCGAAGAAAGACCCGCGGCTGCTGGGAGTACGCAGCAATGGCCTGGACGATACACCGCAGCTCAAAGTCAGCATCGACGATCGCAAGGCCGGGGCCTTGAGCCTGAGCACCAGCGACATTAACAGCACCTTGTCCACCGCGTTGGGCGGCACTTACGTCAACGACTTCCTCAACCAGGGGCGGGTGAAGAAGGTCTACGTGCAGGGCGAGGCGTCGGCGCGGATGCAGGCGGCCGACCTGGAGCACTGGTTCGTGCGCAACAGCAAAGGTGAGATGGTGCCGTTTTCCTCGTTCGCCAGCAGCGCGTGGAGCTATGGCTCGCCGTTGCTGGAACGCTACAACGGCAACGCCTCGCTGGAGGTGGTCGGTGATCCGGCACCGGGGGTGAGCGCCGGGGTTGCGATGGATGCGGTGGAAACGATCATCAAACAACTGCCCGAAGGCATCGGCTACGAGTGGACCGGGCAGTCATATCAACTGCGCTTGTCCGGCTCCCAGGCGCCGCTGCTGTACGGTATCTCGGTGTTGTTTGTGTTCCTCTGCCTGGCGGCGTTGTACGAGAGTTGGTCGGTGCCGTTTTCGGTAATGCTGGTGGTGCCGCTGGGGGTGGTCGGCGCGGTGCTGGCGACCCGCTTCAGTGGTTTGAGCAACGACGTGTACTTCCAGGTCGGGCTGTTGACCACGGTGGGACTGGCGGCGAAAAACGCGATCCTGATCGTTGAGTTTGCCAAGCACCTGCAAGAGCAGGGCAACAGCCTGCGGGACGCGACACTGACTGCCGTGCGCCAACGCCTGCGACCGATCCTGATGACGTCTTTGGCCTTCATGTTCGGCGTGTTGCCACTGGCATTGAGCTCCGGCGCCGGTTCTGCCGGGCGCCAGGCCATCGGTACTGGCGTGCTGGGGGGCATGTTCAGCGCTACCGTGCTGGGGATCTTCTTTGTGCCGCTGTTTTTCGTGCTGATCCGTCGTCGTTTCGGTCGCGTATCCACCGCAACAACCGCCAACCCAACCGCGCAGAAAGGTGATGCATGATCAAGTTTCATTGGCCCTTGTTGGCTGCTCTGGTGTTGCTCAGCGGTTGTGTCAATCTGGCGCCGCAGTATCAGCGCCCCGAAGCGCCGGTCGCCGGGCAATGGTTGCCGTCGACCAGCGTGGCCTCAGGCGATGCGGCGGCGGATATTCACTGGCAGCAGTTCTTTACCGACAGTCGCTTGGCGCGTTTGCAGACCCTGGCGCTGACCAACAACCGTGATTTGCGTCTGGCCAGCCTGAACATCGAAAAGGCCCAGGCTCAATATCGCATTCAACGGGCGGCGGCGTTTCCCACTATCGATGCCGGAGTCAGCGGCACACATAGCCGCACGTCCAGCAGCGGCACGGCGAGCACCAGTCATGAGTACAGTGCGCAACTGGGGCTGAGCAGCTATGAACTGGATGTGTTCGGGCGAGTACAGAACCTTCAGGACGAAGCGCTGGAAGACTATCTGGCACTGACCGAAACCCGGCGTAGCACCCAGATCAGCCTGGTGGCTGAAGTGGCCACGGCCTGGCTGACGCTGGCGGCGGACAACGAGCGTTTGCAACTGGCCCAGGAAACCCTGCGCAGCCAACAGGCAACCTACGAACTGAACCAACGCAGCCATGCCTTGGGCGGTTCTTCCGGCTTGGCCCTGGCCCAGGCGCAAACCACTGTGGAGTCGGCCCGAGGCGATGTGGCGGTCTACGCCAGTCAGATTCTCCAGGACCGCAATGCCTTGCGCTTGCTGGTCGGCAGCGATATTCCCGATGAACTGCTGCCCGGCGCGAGCCTGCAATCGGTCGCGCTGCTGGTGCAGGTGCCGGATGAGTTACCGTCCAGTCTGTTACAACGGCGCCCGGATGTGCTGGCCGCCGAACACACCCTCAAGTCGGCCAACATGGATATCGGCGCGGCGCGGGCGGCGTTCTTTCCGAGCATCAGCCTGACTGCCAATGCCGGTTCTGCGAGTTCGGCCTTGTCCGGTCTGTTCAAGTCCGGCAGCGGCGCCTGGACCTTCGCCCCGAGCGTCAGCCTGCCGATCTTCGATGCCGGCAGCAATCGCGCGACACTGGATGCGGCCAAGGTCGAGCGTGAAATTCAGGTGCAGACCTACCAGCAAACCTTGCAGACTGCCTTCAAGGAAGTGGCCGATGCCTTGGCGGTGCGCAGCACCCTGGACCAACGTCTGACGGCCCAGCAAGCCTTGACCGACGCCAGCCGTAAAAGCTTTGAACTGGCCGACGCGCTCTATCGCGGCGGCTCGCAAAGCTACCTCGAAGCGCTGGACGCCCAGCGTTCGTGGTACAGCGCCCAACAGGACCTGATCACCCTGCGTCTGGCCGAGCAGAGCAACCGGGTGACGTTGTACAAGGTAATGGGGGGCGGCTGGAATTAATGTTCGCGATCAGGCCCGCCCCCCTGGATCAGTGCCCGCCCACCACCATATGACTGAACGGCGCCACATACGCCTGCAACGTCACCAGCCCGCCGACCAGAATCGCCAGCACCACGGAGTGGAAAAACACGTAGCGCAGGATTTCCCCTTCATGGCCGTACCAGCGGGTGGCGGTGGACGCGACCACGATCGACTGGGCGTCGACCATCTTGCCCATGACCCCGCCAGAACTGTTCGCGGCGGCCATCAGCACCGGGCTCAGGCCCAGTTGCTCGGAGGTCACCCGTTGCAAGCCGCCGAACAGCACGTTGGAGGCCGTGTCCGAGCCGGTCAGGGCCACGCCGAGCCAGCCGAGCAGGGTGCCGAACATCGGGTAGAAAATGCCCGTTGCGGCGAAGGCCAGGCCCATGGTGGCGTCGAGGCCCGAATAGCGGGTGAGAAAACCCAGGGCGAGCATCGCCACAATGGTGGTGAGCGAATAGCGCACTACCCACAGCGTTCGCAGGTAATGGTGCAGCAGTTGCGGGATTGAGTACCCCATCAGCAGCCCGCCGAGGATCGCCGCGAGCAAGATGCCGCTACCGGTGCTGGTGAACCAGGTGAACTTGTAGATCGCGTCCTCGGCTTTCGGTGCGGGCACCACCGGCGGGACCTTCTCGATCTGTTGATGAATCGTGGTGAAGGTCACGCTCGGGGCAAAGATCGGGTTGGCCTCGCGCATCGGTTTGCCCTGCGGATCAAGCTTGGCCGAGTGGGTTTGCGGATCCATGGCCGGGCGGGTATCGAACAGGTTTTTGAAACTTTGGGTGCCCCAGGCAAAAACGAACACCGTGAGGATGATCCACGGCATCCAGGCGCGCATTACGGCGGGTTTTGCATCGCTGGCAAAGGTCGCGCTGGCGACGGGTTTTTGGTCATGCTCCTCGGCTATTTTGGAGTTGTCGACTCGCCCTGACAGGGCGGCCGAGGTATGCACGGTGGCCGGTTTCCAGATCTTGAGAAAACCGGTCAGGCAGGCCATGGAAATCAGCGCTGCGATCACATCCACCAGCATCGGCCCGTGGTAGTTGGAGACGAGGAATTGCGGTATGGCGAAGCTGACGCCGGCAACCAGAATCGGCGGCCAGATTTCCAGCATCTTGCGCCATCCGGCGAAGGCCCAGATCAGCCAGAACGGCACGATCACCGAGAAGAACGGCAACTGCCGACCGACCATCATCGACAGCTCCATTTCATCCAGCCCGGTCACTTTGGCCAGGGTGATAACGGGCGTGCCCAGAGCACCGAACGCCACGGGCGCGGTATTGGCAATCAACGCCAGGCCAGACGCGGCCAGGGGTGAGAAACCCAGCCCGATCAAAATGGCCCCGGTTACCGCCACGGGAGTGCCGAAACCGGCGGCCCCTTCGAAGAAGGCACCGAAGCAGAAGGCAATCAGCAGCAATTGCAGACGTCGGTCGTCGGTGATGCGCGCCAGGGAGTCTTGCAGCACTTTGAACGAGCCGTTCTCGGTGGTCAGCCGATGCAGGAAAATAATGTTGAGCACGATCCAGCCAATCGGCAACAGACCGTTGGCGGCGCCGAACAGTGCGGCCGAGCCCGCCATGTTCGCGGGCATGCCGAAGGCGAAAATCGCGATCAGCAAGGCCGAACCCAGGGCCAACAACGCCGCCAGATGCGCCTTGATGTGGAAAAACGCCAGGGAAACCAGCATCACCACCACCGGCGTCGCCGCCATCATGGTTGAGAGCACCGGGTTACCGAAGGGGTCGTAGATTTGCTGCCAGACCATTTTCCACCTCTGCTTTTTATTGTGGGTAGCGCGGGGAAGGTGGCTTGAGTATAGGTGGCAATACGCTGCTGTCCTGGCGAGTGCTTGCCAGCCCTACGATGCGCTTCAGGTTTCTAGACCCTCCTGACGTGCGCTCCTTTCGACCATCGCCACGATCGTTTCGAAGAGTTCGTCCTGTGCCTGCTCCGCGGTGATTTCTCCGGTCGCGGCGGCATGGGACAGCGCCTCGGCGGCACCGAGCATCGCCCGAAGACTCGCTGGCGCGATATCACCGGTTCCGGCGAAAGGGAGCAGGGCGTTGCGGCACTTGCCCATGAAGATCGCTTCGTACTCGCGCTTGATCTTTTCCAGCTCGGGCGAGCTCGTCAGCGCCGCGATCACACCCGGGATCTCGCGGCCCTGAAGCAGAACGCAGTCGACATAAGACGAGGCGATGACCATTGCCTTACTGGGCAGTGTCGGTTCACTGGCTTCAAGCGCGGTATCCATGAGCGCGGTCTGACGTGCGTCGAACTCCTGATAGAGCACCGCCAGCAACCCGGGGCGGGTGGTGAAGTGATCGTAAACCACCGGTTTTGTGACCCCCGCCTGTTCGGCGAGCCGGCCAAGCGTCAACGCGTCCGTACCTTCCTCTCGAACGAGTTGCCAGGCGACATCCAGCAACTGGCGCAGGCGCTCCTCCCGCGACATCCGCCGGCGCGGTTGCGGACTGGAATCTTGCTCGAGTGTTTCGGTGCTTGACATGGCTATATACCAAAAGTAGCTTACTGAGCGTAACTTACCAAGAGTATATAAGGCTCGCCTTTCACCCTCAATCACTCATTCCGTAGCAGGAGATTTTGCCATGCACGCGCTCATCGTTGTGGCTCACCATGACCCCCAATCGCTTACCCATAGCCTCGCGAGACACGTCGCTGAAGGAGTATCCGAGGCGGATGCCGACCACTCTTTCGAAATTGCGGACCTCTGGGCGCAAGGGTTCGATCCGAGATTCGGCGCGGCCGATCTCGCCGTCCATCACCGTGAAGCACCGCCGCCCGCCGATGTGGCCGCCGAGCAGGCGCGAATCGATCGCGCCGATGCACTGGTGCTGGTTTATCCGGTTTATTGGTGGTCGATGCCGGCGCTGCTCAAAGGCTGGATCGACCGTGTGTTCGCCAATGGCTGGGCGTTCGATTTCGCGGCGGATGCCAGGTTGGAGAAGAAGCTTCGCCATCTGCGGGTTCATCTGGTGGGTGTTGGCGGTGCCGACGCAGGAACCTATGCGCGCCACGGTTATGCCGACGCCATGAAGACGCAGATCGACCATGGGATCTTCGATTATTGCGGTGCTTGCGTGGTGACGTCCGAGTTGCTGCTCGAATCGGAAATCCAGGAACCGACGGTTCATTTGCAGGCTGCGCGCACGATCGGTCGTGAGCTTTTTGCTGCCTCCGGGCGCCGCGACGCGGAGCAGGATGTTCAGCGTTGCCGAGCGGTCAGCGCCGAGGCTTTTTGACAGACAAAAAAAGAGCCTCAAAGCTCTTTGATGGGGAGGAAGTAGAGCCGAGAGGCTCAAGATGCGCATGAAACAAGGGGTGGGCTTATTGGGGTTCAGTTCACCCACCACTTACGCAACGGCTTAAACCTCCAACCGCTGCGTATCATCATCGTAGGAAGCCGCGGGTTCGGGCTCAAGTACCATTAGTCTACTGAGTCTGGCCGGCCTGCCTGGTGTTGAATCACCCTTTTGATTTTCAACTAACCCTGCCTGAACACCAACGCCTTCAACCCACACTCGACATCGGCATCGGGAAACTCCGGTGGATTTTCCAGCCGTTGCTCAAACCGCAGGCTCGGTGCTTCGCGAGTGACGCCGTCGATGAGGAAGTCCGCGCCAAAAGCCGGGTCGTTCATGCAGGCCAAAACCGTGCCCTGGGGGCTGAGCAGTTCCGGGAGACGGCGCAGCACGCGCTGATAATCCTTGGTCAGCAGAAAACTGCCTTTCTGAAAGGACGGTGGGTCGATGATCACCAGATCATAAGGGCCGCTATTGATCACTTTGCCCCAGGACTTGAACAGGTCGTGGCCGAGAAAGCTCACCTTGCTCAAGTCATGGCCGTTGAGCCGGTGATTGTCGCGACCACGGCTCAGGGCCGCGCGGGACATGTCCAGGTTGACCACATGCGTAGCGCCTCCCGCAATGGCGGCCACCGAAAACCCGCAGGTATAGGCAAACAGGTTCAGCACCCGCTTGCCATCCGCATTGGCCCGCACCCAATCGCGGCCGTAGCGCATGTCGAGAAACAGGCCGGTGTTCTGTTTGCGGCCCAGGTCCACGCGATACTGCAGGCCGCCCTCGGTGATCGTCATCTCCTCGATCGGCTCCCCGAGCAGCCATTCGGTGGTGCTTTCCTGCAGATAGCGATGTTGCAGGAGCAAGGTATGTGCGCCGGAGGTTTTCCACGCAGGCGCCTGTGTGATCGCCATCAGTCGCTGCTTCAAATCGTCCAGTTGCGACGCTTGCGGCTCCTTGAACACACAGACCAGCATCACGCCCTGGAGCCAGTCGACGGTCAATTGCTCCAGCCCCGGCCAGCAGCGGCCACGGCCGTGGAACAGCCGACGGGTTTCTGCGGGGGCTGTCGCAAGCGCAGTGAGCAAATGGTCGTGGAGGATGGAGAGGGCATCTGGATTCATCGGGCAGGGTCGGTCATGTGGAAAGGGCGGCATTTTAACCACAATTATGCGCGGACAAACGGTCATGTTTAGCGGCCTGGAACGGAGAATGCCCTGGATAGGTGTATCAAAAATGAATTTTTCGCGAGGTCCGCTGTTCATACCTGTAGGTGGCGGATTTGAGCCTGCGAAACTATTTGCGCAATCAGGGAGTGGCACAGTCATGAGTCCAGCATCAACGGCGGGCGCGCGCTTGTCTGGCGGATTGATTCTTGTGGTTGAGGACGACCCGTTGATCCTGGAGTTTCTTTGCGAAATTCTTCAGGAGGAAGGCTTTGCGGTTGAACCACAGATCAGCGCGGACGCCGCATCGCAGTTTCTGGAACAGCACGCCCCGCAAGTGAGGTTATTGCTGACGGACATCACCATGCCGGGCAAACTCAATGGCGCGGACCTGGCCAATCAGTTTGGCGACCGTTGGCCAGACAAACCGATCATGATCATGTCCGGCTTCGAAACTCCGAAAAGCTCCGGAGTCAAGCATCCGGTTTCGTTCATCAAGAAACCCTGGGCGGTGGGGCAGTTGCTCGATTGTGTGAAAAACGCCTTGGAGTAGAGCCGAGCCCTGTAGCGGGTGGTGTACATTGCCTGGCAACACCTGCCTGGTTCTTACCGAAGGAAACCTCCCTTTTGTCTGTTCAAACATCCCTGCTCAACAGCTCATACCGCGCCTTCCTGTTTGATATGGACGGAACCGTCCTCAACTCCATCGCCGCCGCCGAGCGGATCTGGACAACCTGGGCGGTGCGCCACGGCGTCGATGTCGAAACCTTCCTGCCGACGATCCATGGCGTTCGCGCCATCGACACCATCAATCGCCTGGCGTTGCCAGGGGTAGATGCCGAAGCTGAAGCGGCGTGGATCACCGAGGCGGAAATCGATGATGTGGAGGGGATTGTCGAGGTGTCCGGCGCGGCGAATTTCCTCAAGTCGCTGCCCGCCCACCAATGGGCCATCGTCACCTCTGCACCGCGGGCCCTGGCGTTGCGCCGAATGGCCGCGGCCGGTATTCCCGAACCTGGCGTGATGGTTACCGCCGAAGATGTCAGCGCCGGCAAGCCCGATCCTGCGGGCTATCGGCTGGCGGCTGGTCGACTGCAGGTGGATCCAGCCGAGTGCCTGATCTTCGAAGACGCCGACGTCGGAATTCGCGCAGGCGAAGCGGCGGGTGCCAACATCATGGTCATCACCGCGACCCACGTTCATCCCCTTCAGACCCGGCACGCCACACTGGCCAGTTATGACTCGGTCACGAGCCATGTGGATGCCAATAACCTGATCCGCTTACACTTTTTATAATCGACACGGCCCTGATGCGGTCAGTTCAGTAGATCCCCGGAATCAATCGCCAGCTACGGGCGCAATAAGCTTCGTATTCGTTGCCGAACTGCGAGCGTAACAGCGCTTCTTCAGAGCGAATGCGGGCGATCAGCGGTATCAACATCAGCGCCACCAGCAGTAACCCGACACCGGAACGAAAGGCCAGCGCCCAGCCCACGCCATTGATCAGCAGCCCCAGGTAGCTGGGGTTGCGCACATTCCGATAAATTCCGTCGGTGACCAGGCGGTGTCCAGGTTGAATTGCCACCAATCCGCTGAAGCGCTTGCCCAGTACAAGCACCGGCCACATCCGCAACGCGCCGCCGCCAATGAACAGCAGCGCACCCAGCCAACGCACGCCCTCGCCACCGAAGGTCCAGAAGTCGATCCGGTCGGTGTAGGCCGGCAGATACCCGCTCAACAACCCGAGCACCCCGAAAACCGGCAGCACCCAGCGATTGGCCCGGTCTTCACGTTCGCCAGTGCTCAAATTGCCCTCACTGAACAACGACACGATCGCCATCACCAGGGTCGCAAGCGCAATGACCACCAGCGGTGGATGCGAGAAAAACGCCGCCAACCCGCCCAGCCCGAACACCGCGAGAGCGAGGTAGGCAAGGGTGCTGACGAGGGCGAAAAACGCGAGTTTGGCTGAGATTTTCATAACTGATCTCGCAAAAAGGGCATATCACCAGTGTAGAGGGCAGTCCGTTATGAGAGCGGTAGTCGTCGAGCAGGGTGAACTAAGCTTGGATAAGGATGAGCCTGTCCGTTCACTTCCGGCCCGTTGAAAGATCTCAACGCGCCGGTGCTGTCACAAGGAGCACACGATGCTTCACATCAGAACGCCCCTGATTCTGCACCCGGGTCTGTCGACTCCGACCCGGCGAATCTGGCTCAAGCTGGAAAACCTGCAACCCAGCGGCTCGTTCAAACTGCGCGGCATGGGCCTGTTATGCAGTCAGGCGGCAGAGCAGGGCAAGCGCAAAGTCGTCTGCCCTTCCGGTGGCAATGCCGGTTTGGCCACGGCGGTGGCCGCCGCCAACCTTGGGCTGAAAGCCTGCATCGTGGTGCCGAACACGACCCCGGAAACCACCCGCGCCAGGATCAGGAAAACCGGTGCCGAGGTGATTGTCCATGGCAAGGTCTGGGACGAGGCCAATCAACGGGCGAAAGAACTCGCGCAGGGCGCAGACACCGAATACGTGCCGGCTTTCGATCACCCGGTGTTGTGGGAAGGACACAGCACCATGGTCGATGAAATCCTCGAGGACTGCCCTCAGGTCGATGCGTTGGTGACATCCGTGGGGGGCGGCGGTTTGCTTGCGGGCCTGCTCACCGGCCTGATCCGTCATCAGCGCATGGATTGTCGGATCGTTGCGTGCGAAACCCAAGGGGCGGCGTCGTTCGCTGCCGCCATCGCTGCCGGGCACCCGGTCAGACTGCCGCGCATCGACACCGTTGCCACGTCACTCGGCGCCGCGCAAGTGGCCGCCTGGCCGGTGCAGCACATCCTTGATTTCCCGCATGAATGCGTGGTGCTCAGCGATGATGAGGCGATCATGGGCGTGGTTCGTTACGCCAACGACCTGCGCCAGTTGGTCGAACCGGCGTGTGGCGTTTCATTGGCGGTGGCGTACCTCGACCATCCGGCGATTGCCGAGGCCCATGACGTGGTGATTGTGGTGTGCGGCGGCGTCAGCATCAGCGCGCAGTTGGTCGCCGGCTGGGCACGCCTGTCTGCCGGGGTCGAAAAACACAGCGTTGAAGCAAGGTAGGGCTGTCACTAGCCCTACCGCTTACGTTTCAGACTTTATTGACCGGCTGGAACACCTTCTTGAACGAGGATCGCTCTGGCCAGGTCTTCATCGCTGGCCTTCAGGTCGGGATGATTCTGGCGAATTTCCTTCAATACCGACTCCAGGTAAACGCCACGGATCGTACCGCCGCTGGCGACAAAACTGGAGGCGTCATCCCGGGCGGGAATGACCATTTTGTGATCCTTGAACGTTGAGTACAGCGATGCGGATACCCCGGCTGAGGTGGCGACATCGCCCGCATCCACACGGGCCATGGCTGAGCCAAAGGGCAAGCAAAGCACGAGTGAAGATACTAAAAACAGACGGCGCATGACGGCGTCCTCCGAAGCGTGAAGCGTAAAAGAAGTAACACATAATTTAGGATGCCCGGCGGTGGTCAGGAGTTCCCTGCCGATCTACATATGCCTCACTCAATTCCAGCCAGATCTACCGTCATGCGACCCGTAGCGGGAGCATCGATGCTCTCGACCGAGCGCTCACCGGCGCGTTCGAGCAGCGGATACGCCAGGGCGGCGATGTGGTGATGCATGCGCCGGTAATCACGCAGTACCCGCTGGAAAATATCACCGGATTGCGCCCAGGTACTTTTGTCTTCCTGCAACTGGCGAAAGTGCTCGCGGCTGGCGCAGGCTTCGAGCCTTCTGACGGTCTCCTTGCGCTGGATCAGTTGATGGGCGGTGGCGATGTCTTCGCGCAGGAACACGGTGATCGCCAGGCTCAGGCTTTCCAGAACGGCGTCGTGCAGCGGGGCGATGTTGCCCAGTTCGAAGGCCGAGAACTGTTCACCCCGACGCAAGCGGCGCATGGCCAACTGCGTGAGGCTGCTGGAAAGAATGTCCGCGGCATGTTCGAGGTTGATCACGAACGTGAGGATTTCCTGGGAACGATCGGCATCGCTGTCACTGATGCCTTCCTTGCCGATGTCGGCCAGATAAGCGCGAATCGCCGCGCTGAGCAGGTCCAGGGATTGATCGATCCGCTGCACTTCATCGGCGCAGGCCGGTAGCGATGTGTGGAACAGCTGCAGCATCCGGCCGAGCATGGTCGAGAACATGTCGGTCATGCGCAACGCTTCGCGAGCGGCATTCGACAGGCCGATGTTGGCCACTTCCAGGCCGGCTTCGTCCAGATAGCACGGCATGCCGGGATCGACATCCCGCTCAGGTGCCGGCAGCAGTCGGGTGAGGGCATTGGCAAGTACGTCGGTCAGACCGATGAACACCAACGCCAGCAGTAGATTGAAACCGGTGTGCAGGCACACCACCAGGGTCGAGGGCGCGAGCGGCGCCTGAGCGAGCAACCCGGCAAACGGCAAGACCGCCAGAGCACCGACCGCACGCACCAGCAGGTTGCCCAGCGGCAGGCGTCGGCCGACGCTCGATCCGGCGTTGATGACCGAGGGCAGCGCACCGCCAATGTTCACCCCCAGCACCAGCGCGACGATGGTGCTGGCCGAGAGCATGCCAGTGGCGGCCAGCGAGACGATCAGCAACACCACGGCCACGCTGGAGTGGCACAGCCAGGTGAGGATCAGCGCCACCAGCAGCGCAATGACCAGATCGCCCTCGAGGCTCTGCATGATCAGCTGGAAGATCGGCGTGCCTTCGACTTCCGCCAATGTGGAGCCGAGCATGTGCAAGGCCAGGAGCATCAGCCCCAGGCCGATCAGTGCACAACCGACGCTTTCGTAGCGCGAGTCATCGCGCAGCCGAAAGACGATCAGGCCCGCCAGCAAAACGCTGGGCGTGAGCATCGACACATCGACGCTGAGCAACTGCACCACCAGGGTTGAGCCGATGTTGGCGCCGAGCATCACCGCCAGGGCCGGCGCCAGTCCCAGCGTCCCGGCGGCAGTGAACGAGGTCGCCATCAGGCTCACGGCGGTGCTGCTTTGCAAGACCCCGGTGATACCGATCCCCGACAACAACGCCATCCAGCGGTTGTTCAGGTTGTGGCCCAGCCACTGACGCAGCGGCGTGCCGAAGCCGCGCAACAGCGCCGAAGAAATCATATGAGTGCCCCATAGCAACAGGGCAATGGAGCCGGCGAGGTTGATCAGTAGAGTAGTTCCCGACATGAGGGCTCTCCCTTGTTTCGTATTGCATTTATTGAAGACCCGGAACCCGGCTCGTGGTATCTGAATAACACCCGTGATTGTGGTGTTACTTGATGGTCCGCAACTAATTCCAATAATTCAAATTTTTTACGGGCAATAAGAAGTTGTCGGATTCCCGTTTAAGGAAACCGTTCTGGAAGGACTTTGAAGTGCCTTCAGATCAACTGAAAATGCATGCCCCGATAGACAGGCCGAGCATCAGGCTCGCCTGCTGGAAGAGGCGCGCGATGCGCCGACTTTGTGGGTCCTGACTGTCGTCGAAGCTCCAGCGTTGCTGAAGCCGGCCGGTCGTCGGGCAGACACGCCAGTTGGCACGAGGGCGCACCTTGGCGTGGGTAGAAGGGGCGGAGAACGGGGCGCAGAGCCGAGTCGTCGGCAGACGCTCACGGCAGGGCGTGACCCGCATGGTCGATGCAAAGGCGCGTACGCCCGGCAGTACAGTGGTTTTGAAGTTCATAACATGCCTCTGGGCCGGAATGATTCCGGTGAGGCAAGTTACGGTGGAGCCTCAAGCTCTAGCGCAGCTCACCCGACCGAAAAGTCGAGGCCCGTCATTGTCTGGGTTATGTGCCAGATCCTGCGTGTGAGCAGTCATCCGACAGCGACTAGATACTGTGTCCATTGAATTCTTTTGTGAGTTGAAAAAAGCCGTTGTTATCGGCCGGCGCAATTTACTCAGGCAGGTTGGCAAAGTCAATCGCCGATAGCCGGTTAAGGTTGTGTTGAAGGGGGGAAGTTGGAAAGTGTTCAGGTCAATGACAGTTAATTGTTATTTTGAATGATCGTTAAATGGGAAATTAAACATATAGTGTGAACGCCACGTAGCAGACCGTATGAGTTCATGCTGGCGATATCCTCCAGCCTGATCGATTATCGCATCCAGGGCTGGCTTGAATGAGTGGAGGGCAGGTGAGCGTCGATATCGAATGCGTGGTAGTCGGGGCTGGCGTGGTCGGCCTGGCGGTGGCCAGAGCCTTGGCCCGGACCGGACGAGAAGTGATCCTGGTCGAGGCGGGCGAGGGGATTGGCGTGGGCATCAGCTCGCGCAATTCGGAAGTGATCCACGCCGGGATCTATTACCCGAGCGGCAGTCTCAAGGCGCAATTGTGCGTGGAGGGCAAGCAACGCCTGTATACCTTCTGCGATGAGCGCGGTGTCGATTACCGGCGCCTCGGCAAGCTGATCGTGGCCACCGATGACCGTCAGCGCCATGCCTTGCAGGCGTTGCTGGAGCAAGGCCGGCGCAACGGTGTCGATGACCTGCAATTACTGGATGCCGGTCAGGCACGGGCGCTTGAGCCGGCGTTGTTTTGTGTTGCAGCGCTTTGGTCACCGTCCACCGGGATTGTCGATTCCCACGCCTTGATGCTGGCGCTTCAGGCCGATGCCGAAGCCTGGGGCACCTCGATAGCCTTTCATACGCCGTTTGCATCGGCCCGTTGTACCGAGCAGGGTTTCGAGCTGCACATGGGTGGGGCCCAGCCGATGACCTTGAGCTGTCGTGAACTGATCAACTGCGCCGGACTGTCCGCGCCTGAGGTGGCGAGCCGGATCGAAGGCTTGTCGGCGCGGCACGTGCCCAAGGCCTGGCTGTGCAAGGGCAGTTACTTCAGTTTCAGTGGCCCGGCGCCGTTCCGGCATCTGGTTTATCCAGCACCGGAAAGCGCCGGGCTGGGCGTGCACATGACTTTGGACCTGGGTGGTCAGGCGCGTTTCGGGCCGGATGTCGAATGGGTCGAGCAGATCGATTATCGCGTTGACCCCCATCGTGGCGACGGCTTCTATCAGGCGATCCGGCGCTACTGGCCGGCGTTGCCCGATGACAGTCTGCAACCGGCCTACAGCGGCATCCGCCCGAAAATCAGCGGGCCGACCGAGCCGGCCGCCGACTTCATCATCAGCGGCCCGGACGTCCACGGCGTACCGGGTTTGGTTAACTTGTTCGGCATCGAATCGCCGGGGCTGACCAGTTGCCTGGCGCTGGCCGAACGGGTGGTGCAGCGTTTAATTCGCAATGAAACTCTGTAGCAGCTGGCGAAACCTGCGTTCGGCTGCGTAGCAGTCGTGAATCCTGCGCACGTGGTTTATCTGACCCACCCGCAGCGTATGGTTTAGCGACTGCTGTGCAGCCGAACGCAGCCTTCGGCAGCTGCTACAAAGTCGTGCGGCGCAACCGATGATCAGGGTTTAGGCTGCAACCAGCTGCGAGGACTATTCTTGGCAATGCGCCCATCGCTATGGGAGATCTTTGATGATCAACGTACGCACTGCCCGCATGCTCGCCGATTACAAGCGCTGGGCCGATCAGCGACTCTTCGACAGCCTCATGGCGCTGCCACCTGAGGAACTCAATCGCAAACGGGTGTCGGTGTTCAATAACATGATCGGCGCCTTGAACCACACCTATGTGGTGGATTGCATCTGGCAAGCTCATCTGGAGGGCCGGGGGCACGACTTCAAGACCTCCCATGGCCTGCTCCATACCGAGCTCGCCGAGTTGCGAATGGCGCAACAGGAGATTGATCAATGGTTCTGTGGCTGGAGCTCGGCCCAGACCGAGGAGTCGCTGGATAAACCCATCGAATTCACCTCCATGTCGGGGGAAAGCGGGGTCATGAGTGCCGGCGCCATGCTGTTGCATGTGGTCAACCACGCCAGCTATCACCGGGGCTGGGTGATCCAGATGTACTTCGACATTCCGGCCATACCGCCGATCACCGACCTGTCAGAGTTTTTGCGCGAGGTTCCGGGGTATTGAACCCTGCTGGCCCAAGCAAATCCTGTGGGAGCGGGCTTGAAGGGAGCAGGGTATTTCTATTTGTACTAAACAGTACTGTCAAATCCAGTTAGTTCGAATTCGCCAGAAACAGTTATTTCAGCTTTTCCGGATTTGAAATTAAATTGCCCTTTGATATGTTGTTTTTCTGAGTTGAATTCTTCGATATTAAGTGTGCCGTTGTTGTCGAAATAGGATGGCTCGCCAGCATTATAGATCGCAGTAATATCTGTGTCTTCGGCTATGTTGTATTCGCCCTTGATTATTTCACTACGCTTTATCACAAGAATTACACCGTGGCTGCCACCATTAAAAGGATCCATGCCAATAATTCTTAGTTCTGAATGCGGTGGCGGATAGGATGGGTAGCGCACGGTTTTCTGAGTCGCTTCGAAATGGCCGTACTTTGAGGAGTCGCCGGTTAGATACCCGGTTGCAGTAACTTTGGTCGAATTCATAGCAATACCTGCTTATCGTTTATATCAGGGTGTGCCATGAATGGTCGCCTGCTTTTTAGTCTTGGTCTACTGTCATATTTGACAGGTCTTTATATGTTTTTAGAATGATGCTAATCGCCAGTTGATAGTACTTTGAATGCTTTGCACGCCAGAGTTATCGTCAGTTGGCGGGCAATGCGATCTTTTGGTTTTGAGAGTTCAGTGCAAAAAGGGTACGCATTCATTCAGCCATCCTGTCTCTAGTGGATGCCTGCTGCCGCTGGACTGCGCAACGCCCCCGAACAAGGGACCGCTGCACAGCCAGCCTCAGTTACCCACTCTCCGCAGAAGATTGCCTCTACTTGGGCAGATCAATCTTATCCAGCACCCGGTTCGCGGTGATCTCCGCCACCATGATGCTGTTGGAAATACCCAGCAGGGCATAGCGCGACTCACCCTCCAGATGATCCACCAACTGGTGGACCATCACATCGACCGAGGCCAGGGTCTCGACCAGAAACACCGCCAGGGTTTCGGCCGTGGCCTCTGGGGCTACGGCAAACAGTTTGCTGGGTTTACGCGTGGTGGCTTTGATGTCGGCGTTCGATGGGAAGTGGAAGTCGAGAGCCCGCTCGGCGGCCTCGTTGAGTTTCTTTGAATCGGGTTCGTACGGGGAGGTTGGATCGGTGTCCGGTGGGTTGGGTGTTACTTTGAACATAGTTGCTAACTCCTGAAATGGAGCCGCAGCCACTTCGCGACTAAACGAATGGAGGCAGCTGTGCGCAGGTTAGTCGACCGGGGAAGTTAGCAAAACCGGCGCGCCCGAGGGCGCCCTGCGCACAACCACCATTAAGCACAGGACTGAAATGCCTGACTGAATGATGCGCTATGCACCTTACTAACAACCACGGGCGACTAAACCCGATCACTGATGGGCAGTGACGGGATCAAGTTACCGAGCGGCCCCAAGGCGCACAAGCCGGCGGATTCTGGCGCAGCCGTAGGCAACGACGCAAGGTTTTGTAGCTTTCAGGAAGTATCCTTGAGGGCACTTAAACAAGCCCCGTTTCACTGTTAAACACAGGCAAGTATCAAGCCTGGGGAATCAGGTTCTGCCGGCAATCGAGCACCAACCGCGCGCCCCCTAACTCACTGCTGTCCACCTCCAGCGTAAACCCATGCAGGCTGGCAATCGCGGCGACGATCGACAGGCCCAGGCCGAATCCGCTTTGCGGGTTGCCGCCTTCGGCGCGATAGAAACGTTGAAACACCGCCTCGCGCTCGGCCGGCGCAATCCCGGGGCCGGAGTCGAGCACTTCAATGCGCGTGTGCCCCGCGTCATTCACCCCACGCAAAATCACCTGGCCACCCGGCGGGGTGAATTTGATCGAGTTGCTCAGCAAATTCGCCACGGCTTCAAACAGCAGAGCGCGGTCGCCGTTGAGCCCGGGCAAGGATTCGGGCATTTGCAGTTCAAAGGTCAGTTCGCCTTCTTCCGCCAGCGGCAGATAAAAGTCATGCAACTCCCGCAGCAACGGCACCGGGTCCAGTCGCACGAACCCCGAACGGCGCTGACGATCCTCCAGCTCGGAAATCCGCAACAAGCCACGGAAACGCGCCATCAAGGTGTCCGCCTCGCCGAGCACCGAATCCAGTTGCACGGCCAGCGTCGAGCCTTCATCGGCCTGCTGCTGAATCCGGTACAGCTGCGCCCGCAGACGAGTGAGCGGCGTGCGCAGGTCATGGGCGATGTTGTCGCACACGCCCTTGACCTCATGCATCAAGCGCTCGATGCGTTCGAGCATGGCGTTGACGATGGCGGCGAGCATGTCCAGTTCGTCACGGCGATTGGACAACGGCAGGCGCCGGGTCAGGTCGCCGGCGACGATGGCTTCGGCGCTGGCCTGGATCGCCCGGATCCGCCGCAGCGGGCGCCGTCTCAATAAATGCCAGCCGGCGATGCCCGGCAGAATCGTCAGCGATACGCCCCACAACAGCGCGTGCAGGATGATCCGGGTCACGGCAAACAACGAACCGTTGTCCCGCACCAGCACCAGCCAGCGGCCGTCCAGGGTTCGGGTCGCGACGGCGTCGCAGCTGTCGGCGGGCAGGGTCGGGTCGTCGGATTCGGCGCAATCGCCGAGCATGTGAATTTTGCCGTCCAGCGGCAGTTCTTCGGGGATCTGGCGCAAGGCGCCGCTGAGGTAGCGCTGCTGGTCATCGAACAGGCCATAGGCATCGATGCCGCGAATGTCGAAGGTCATGCTGGCGGCGAGGGCATCCACCAGTTGCTCGCCCTGGAAGCGTGAAAACAGATGCTGACGTTGCATCAGCGAGTGTTTGGCGAGGGTGTCGAGGTAGTTGGACACCTCGTAATACATGACCCCCATGAGAATCGCGCTCCAGGCGACGAACAGCGAACTGTAAAGCGCCAGCAAACGGCTGCTGGAGGAACGCCAGCCTTTAGAGGGGTTCAGCAATGACATAACCCGAGCCTCGCACGGTCCGAATCAGTGGGACTTTGCCTGGCGGGTCGATTTTCTTGCGCAGACGGCCGATGTGCACGTCGATCAGGTTGGTGCCGGGGTCGAAGTGATAACCCCAGACTTCTTCGAAAATCATCATCCGCGACAGAATCTGCCCGGTGTTGCGCATCAGAAATTCCAGCAACTTGTACTCGGTGGGCAACAGCGTCAGCAACTGGCTGTCGCGGCTGGCCTCGTGGCTGATCAGGTTCAGCTCCAGATCGGCCACGCGCAACGTGGTGGCCTGGGCGGTCACGGTGTTCTGCCGGCGCAGCAAGACTTCGACCCGGGCGGCCATTTCATCGGTGGCGAATGGTTTGGTCAGGTAATCATCGCCGCCGGCGCGCAAGCCACGCACGCGTTCATCGACGTCGGAGAGGGCGCTGATCATCAGAATCGGCGTGGCCACGCCCATGGTGCGCAAGGTGGTGACAATCGCCAGGCCATCGAGCTCCGGCAGCATGCGATCGAGGGTGATCAGGTCGTAGTCGCCGCTGACGGCGCGCTCCAGGCCTTCGCGGCCATTGTCGACCCAATCCACTTCGAGGCCGTGGCTGCTCAGTTCGGCGACGATTTCCCGGGCGGTCACGGCGTCGTCTTCGATGGTCAAAATACGGGTCATAGGGCTTGCCTGATAATCGGTTCAATACGAAGTTGAGGCATTTTGCCAAGAATTACATGCGGCTGATTAAATTAACTTTCATGTGGTCTCGTGAGGCTGGTCGCAACATTGATATCATCCAGCCATGACTCTAAAGGGAAGCTGCACTGTGCGCACTTTAATGGTTCGTGGCTGGATGCCAATATTTCTGTTGTTGGTATGCCTGTTCGGCTCATCTGCGTGGGCTGCCAACACACCGTGTTCCGGGAAGAAGGGCGGTATTGATCGTTGCGACGGCGATCTGTTCCTGTGCAATGACGGCTCCATCAGCGGTTCAAAGAAAAGCTGTTCGGCGATGTTTGGCACAAAAAGCCAGGCGCGGCCGCAGACGCTGTTACAGGAAACCGACGGCTGCGCCTGCGGCACCGGTACGTTCTGCACCGGGCCCAGAGGCGGGGTGTATTGCCTGACGCCCAGCGGCAACAAGAGTTACAAGCGCAAGTAGTTCGGTTGGCGCAATGCATAAAACCCGCCGCCAGCGTCGGCTCCTTGCAAAGTGCATGGTCCTGAGAAGTTCATTGTTTTCAACTTGTTGAAATTCAAAGATTTATTTAAGTGGTGCGACTGGCACGCTGTCTGCAATGGCTCCTTTGACGAGTTGTAACAACTGCCTGGAGTACAACAACAATGAATAGATCCCCCGATGGTTTTTATCCTGTCGCCGAAGAGTCCAGCACACTATCGGGCGTCTCGTGGCCCGCAATCTTCGCCGGGGCCGCAGCGGCCGCGGCGTTGTCGCTGATCCTCGTACTGCTCGGTTTTGGCCTGGGTTTCACGGCGGTCTCGCCGTGGGCCAATGAAGGTATGAGTGCCAAGGGCCTGGGTATTTCGACGATTGTCTGGCTGGCCTTTACACAGATCGTGGCGTCCGGTCTCGGCGGTTACATCGCCGGCCGCTTGCGGGTGAAGTGGGCGTTCATGCACGGCGATGAGGTTTATTTCCGTGACACGGCCCATGGCTTCCTGGCCTGGTGTGTGGCGACGCTGGTGACCGCGACCCTGGTGGTCGGTTCGGTCAGTAGCGTCGTCAGCGGTGGTGTGCGGGCCGGGGCAGTGGTCGCCGGCGGTGCCGCCAGCGCCATGACCCAGGCTGCCGGCAGCGCTATCGGCAATCCCGCGAATGATCCGTACGGTTACTTCATCGACAGTCTGTTTCGCGATGACCGCCCGGTGGCTGTCAGTGATGACGCCACCCACGGCACCGTCACCCGCATCTTCGCGCGCAGCCTGAGCAACGACGGTCAATTGGCCACCGAAGATCGGGCTTATCTGGCGCAATTGGTGGCCCAGCGGACCAACCTCACGCAAGCGGACGCCGAGCGTCGTGTCGATGAAGTGTATGCCCGTACTCAAAAAGCCGTGGCCGACGCCAAACTGGCCGCGCAACAAGCGGCTGACACTGCCGCGAAAGTTGCGGCATGGACGGCGTTGTGGATGTTTATCGCGCTGTTGGCCGGTGCGTTTTTCGCCAGCCTCGCCGCGACCTTCGGCGGTCGTCGCCGGGATGCCGTGGAGTATCTGGAGGCCGATGCCTATGTGACCACCACCACGACCACGACGCTACCACCTGTTCGCTAACCCAGGAGAACCCCCATGCGCTCATTACTGCTGTTCCTGCTCGGCGTGCCGATCCCGATCATCATTCTGATTGCCTTGTTCATGCACTGATCCCTTCGAGGCATTTGGCCTCTGCCGCTTCTGCCTCCGGTAGAAGCGGCGTTTTGCTTTTTTTGCGCTGCGGGCGGCGAAGACGGTGTTTGCAGATTAGTTCGTCGGCTCAGGTGTTTTTACTGGCCTGGATCAATATTTCCTTCGGCGATATTTCCTAACATAAAACGATCCAGCCCCATCTCGCGGTATCGACTACATTGCTTGGGCGCGCAGCTGATGCGTTGTCGAAGTACCAGTGCAGACCTTCCCGTTTTATCAGTCAGGTGGCCCGCAAGGTGTAGTGCAGCATGGAGCTGAAGAATCTCACCTGAACCTTTCACGGATGAACAATCGCAATGCAACGCATAAACCGAACCTTCGATATCCAGCCACTGGTGCGTGCGGATATGACTGTGTGCATCAATGGCCAGACCGTCAGCGCCGCCATCGGCGAAACCGTCCTGACGGTCATTCAATCACTGGGCATTCGCCAGGTGGCCCGTAACGATCACGATCAAATCAGCGGTGCCTATTGCGGCATGGGCGTGTGCCAATGCTGCCTGGTGAAAATCGATGGGCGCCACAAACGGCGCGCCTGCCAGACAATCGTGCGTGAGGGCATGAGCATCGAAACCCGGGTCAACCGTATCGCCGGGCAGGAGGTTTTATGAGCCTGCAACCGGTGATCGTCGGCGGCGGGCCGGCGGGTATGGCCGCGGCCATTGAACTGGCGCGCCATGGTGTGCGTTGTACCTTGCTCGAAGAGGCTTCGCGTCTTGGCGGGGTGGTCTATCGCGGCCCCTTGCGCGATAACGTGCAACTGGATTACCTGGGGCCGCGCTATTCGGAAGTGCTGGCCAAACTGCATGGAGAATTCCACGAGCAGTCGGGCCTGATCGACGTGCGCTTGAACCACCGCGTGGTCGGCGCCGAAGCTACCCGGGCGTTGGTGGTGCTGGACGTCAATGAGCATTTGCAGGAGGTCCAATACCCGCAGCTGCTGTTGGCTGCCGGTTGCCATGAGCGCAGCGTACCGTTCCCCGGCTGGACCTTGCCTGGGGTGATTCTGCTGGGTGGTTTGCAACTGCAAATCAAGAGCGGCGTCGTTCAACCCCAGGGGCCGGTGGTGATTACTGGTACCGGTCCGCTGTTGCCGCTGGTGGCCTGCCAGCTACACGCTTCGGGGGTGAGCGTCGCCGGAGTCTACGAGGCGTGCGCGTTCGGCAAGATCGCCCGGGAAAGCCTCGCGCTATTGAACAAGCCGCAGTTGTTCCTCGACGGTTTGAGCATGCTCGCGTACCTGAAACTGCACGGCATTCCCATGCACTATGGCTGGGGCGTGGTCGAGGCTCAAGGCGGGGAAGAGTTGAAATCAGTGACCGTTGCGCCGTACTCCAGCACCTGGGAGCCAGACCTGAGCCGCGCTGAACGGATTGCCGCGCAGACCCTGGCGGTCGGCTATGGCTTCATTCCTCGCACCCAACTCAGCCAGCAAATGGGCCTGGACCACGGCTTCAGCGATGACGGCTACCTGCGGGCCAGCGCCAATGTCTGGCAGCAAAGCAGCGAACCCCATGTGCATCTGGCCGGTGACATGGGCGGAATTCGCGGTGGCGAGGCGGCCATGCTCGCGGGACGAATCGCAGCAGTGTCGATCCTGCTGCAACGTGACGTGCTGGACGCGGAGTTGGCGCGGGTCAGACGTGACCGCTACCTGTCGAAACTCAAGTCCATCGTGCGCTTTCGCGCCGCCGTCGACCGTTACACCGAACGCGGTGCCGGGCAGACCGCATTGCCGGTCGCCGACACGGTGATTTGCCGCTGTGAGCACGCGACCCGCGCCGATATCGATCGGGCGCTGGAGCAGGGTGTGCAAGACCTGGCCAGCCTGAAAATGCGCACCCGCGTGAGCATGGGCGACTGTCAGGGGCGGATGTGCGTCGGTTATTGCACCGACCGTTTGCGCGAAGCCACCGGGCGGCAAGATGTGGGCTGGTTGCGACCGCGCTTTCCCGTCGACCCGATTCCTTTTTCAGCATTCCAGTCTGTCGGCACGGAGGCTGCAAGCCATGAGTAAGTTCTACGACGTGATCATCGCCGGCGGCGGTGTGATCGGGGCGTCCTGCGCCTATCAGTTATCCAAGCGCAAACACCTGAAAGTCGCGCTGATCGACGCCAAGCGACCCGGCAACGCGACCCGTGCTTCGGCCGGTGGCTTGTGGGCGATCGGTGAGTCGGTGGGCTTGGGCTGCGGGGTGATTTTCTTCCGCATGATGTCGGCCAATCGCAAGCGCGAAGCCCAGGGCGCGGCGGTGGCGGTGGACTCCAGCACGCCGCATATCCTGCCGCAGTCGTTCTTCGATTTAGCCTTGCAGTCCAACGCGATGTACCCGGATTTGCACCGGGAGCTGCAGGACAATCACGGGATGGATTTCAAGTTCGAGAAGACCGGCTTGAAATTCGTGATCTACGACGATGAAGACCGGCTCTACGCCGAGCACATCGTGGCGTGCATTCCGCACCTGGCGGATCAGGTGCGCTGGCTCGATCAAGCGGCACTGCGCGAAGCCGAGCCAAGTGTCAGCCATGAGGCGAGGGGGGCGCTGGAGTTTCTCTGCGACCATCAGGTCAGCCCGTTCCGCCTGGCCGATGCCTACACCGAAGGCGCGCGGCAAAACGGTGTGGACCTGTATTTCAACACCAACGTCACCGGGGTGCTGCACCACGGCTCGCAGGTCACTGGCGTGCAGACCTCCGAGGCCGGTGTGTTCCGTTGCGATACGCTGATCAACGCTGCGGGTGCGTGGGCCGCCGACCTCAGCGAGCATGCCACCGGCATTCGCATTCCGGTGAAACCGGTGAAGGGCCAGATCCTGCTGACCGAGCGCATGCCGAAGATCCTGCGCGGTTGCCTGACCACCAGCGACTGTTACGTGGCGCAGAAAGACAATGGCGAAATCCTGATCGGCAGCACCACCGAAGACAAAGGTTTCGACGTGACCACCACCTACCCTGAAATCAGCGGTCTGGTGCAAGGCGCGGTGCGCTGCATTCCTGCGCTCGCCGACATCAACCTGAAACGTTGCTGGGCCGGGTTACGTCCTGGTTCGCCGGACGAACTGCCGATTCTCGGGCCGATGAAAGGCGTGCAGGGTTATCTCAATGCCTGCGGACATTTCCGCACCGGCATCCTGACCTCGGCGATTACCGGCGTGGTGCTGGACAAACTGGTGAATAACGAGCCGTTGCCGCTGGATATCACACCGTTTCTGGCGGATCGGTTTGAGGTGGCGCCGGAGGTTGAACCGAAAGAGGCGCAGATGGCTTGACCGCAACCTCACCACAGACGCGCGAGCGCTGTGGTGAGGGCGCTTGTGCCGTCACTCTTTAACGCTCATGAACTCCTTGGCCCAACGAATGTAGTCCTCCGGCTGCGTATAGGTATGCGTCAGTTCGGTGGCGTTCAGGTCGGAGGCTTGGGTGAAGATCTGGCGTTGTTCGCGCAGGCTGTCGTAAGTGGCTTTGATGGCGGCGAAGTAGGCGCCATGGCCGTCGATGGTGACGCGCACGCCCAATTCGGCCAGGCGTTTGTCGTCGCGCAGCAACGGGTTGCCGTAGGTGACCAGCATCAGCGGTACGCTCAGGTGTTCGGCGATCTGTTCCAGATGATCGAAATCCTGCACGCCGACCATGCAAATCCCGTCGGCCCCGGCCTGTTGGTAATGCTGGGTGCGGCTGATGATTTCCTGGACCGGCAGGATCCCTGCGTTGGTGCGGGCGATGATCGCCATTTCCGAATCGACCCGGGCTTCCAGGGCCGCGCGGATCTTGCCGACACCTTCGGCGACCGTGATCAGGTCGGTGGACTTGCGACCGAATTGCGCCGGCAGCAGAGTGTCTTCGATGGTCAGGGCGGCCACGCCGGCGCGTTCGAGTTCGACGATGGTGCGCATGACATTGAGCGCGTTGCCGTAGCCGTGATCGGCGTCGGCAATGACCGGCAATTGCGCCACTCGGCCGATGCGGGTGGCTTGTTCGGCGAACTCACTGAGGGTGATCAACGCAAAATCGGGAGCGCCCAATACCTGCAACGACGCCACCGAACCACCCAGGATTCCCACCTCAAAACCCAGGTCGGCGGCGATGCGTGCCGACATCGGGTCGAAGACCGAGGCCGTGTGGTAGCAGATGCCGGAAGCGAGCAGTTGGCGGAAATTACGGCGCAAATCTTGATGAGAAAGCCTGGACATACGAGTTCCACCATATAAAGGAATGGAAGGGCTTGAGCAAAAGTGTCAACGCCGAAGGAACAAAAGGCTATCACGCGGGCGGGTAAAGGATGATGACGAATTTGTCGGTGGAAGCGGTATTTTCGTCAATGCCATTGCTAGATTAAAAAAAGGCTGCAGACCTTTTCTGTCTGCAGCCTGGTAGTACGTTTAACGAGAGCGCTTTCAGCCTTTGGTTGGCACACTCCAGATTTGTTTGATTTCGTGGATATTGCCCACGTTATAGCGAGGCATGAAACCGGAGCACGGGGCTTCCATAGTGGTCTTGACCGGGGTGTTGATCACGTTGGTAGCTGCGCGTAGCAGTGGGGTTTCGTTCCAGTTATTCATTGGCTTGTTCATACAGTTTTCCTTTAGTTTTATTTGGATAGCGAATGACTACCCATATTGAAGCAGTGACAGCGTATCTTCAAAGAGCGCTGTTTCCTGCGTAGCTATGCCGGGGTAAGTCGGCATATGGTTTTCGTCAAAGCACCAGGCTTCTCCGGTTTTAACCGAACGCTGAGGGTGGATAAGCAAGCTCAGCGATGCGGACATTGTTTGAGGCGGAAGTTGTCTGTGTACATCTTGCAGTGGAAGCATGTGCAGAACTTCACCGGGCGCAAGTTTAAGTACCTGTTCTTCACCCAGAGTGGGTCTTGTTCCGACTCTTGGCGGCGTGTGATCAAGTATTTTTCGGGTGATAGTTGTATACCCATCGCCGCTGTAACCCACCGCGTAGAGTTCAAAATCGTGGGTGTGGTTCAGTTTGTAGATGAATGTTTCGCTTTCGTCTTGTGACGTGACCGGCGACCAGAATCCCAGGCGAACAGTAAACAGTTCGTTGTAGTGAAGTACAAATGCATAAGCGCTATAAAGTTTGTTTCGGGTACTGAAACCTTCGCTCTGTATGGCGGTATAAAGGTGCTCGCTCAGCAATGTGCGGTTTGTAGCCAGTCGACGTAGATCGTCAATTATTCTTGGCTTGTCACGTTGCAGATCGTAAGCCGACATACGCTCAATAAATGTCTTCAGTTTCATGCCGCTTCCTTGAACTGATCGAGCAAATGGTCAAGGCGACGGTTTTGCAGATTTCTCAATAGCGGTATGTAATGCAGCGCGGCCTGCCGGTTGGCTTGGTAAAGCACCTGAAACGCCTTCCATGCCACGGCGGGGTGGTAGTGATAAATCAACTCTTCTGCCACTTTCTCGCCCCCGGGATCTTGGGCGGCTTCTAGCAACTCAAGGCTCACCAGATAACGTGCGGCGCTATCGTCATGCGGGAACCAGGCAATTTTGCGCAACGAGGTACGATCAAACACACTGATATCTGCACTTCTGTCTGGCAGGTTGATACTGCCAATAAATGCAGGGTGCCCTTGGGTTATTGGAGCGCAGTGGAATAATGTCTGTGTACCATCGATCGCCAATGGGTTGTTTTCATCAACGATGATGGTGTCGTTCATTATCAGGCGGTTATCTTCAATGGTGTATCGATGGGTCATGAAAGACTGGTTTTTGATCGCAAACAAAACACATTGTCCGGGAACTGAGTACAGCGGTGACGGTGCTGATCGGGATTGTGGTGTCTTGATGCTGATGTTGCCGATGTCGGTGTAATGCAGCGTGATGGTCCCTGTGTGCGGGTTAGTAATGTTCATGATCGCTGCACGACGAGAAACGGTTGTAGTGAACTCTGGTTGAGCGTTCAAGTTGCTGATCAGGTCTTTGACTTCTGCTGTCATGTCGAAAGTTTTAATGAGTGAGGTTATTTCGGTCAGGTGAAGTTTTTTGGAAATTAAAGATCTGATCATGAGGCGCTACATTGCGTGATTGGTTAATGTCTTTGGAGTATGGAGGAAGGCTTCGCTTAAACGCAATTTGGCGATTGTTAGTTTATGTTGTTAGTTGTTATTTGATGTGTTGATTGATAGTGATGAAGCTGAAGTTTGCCGCGGCTTATGCGCAATTCCGGGAAACCTGTCGCCCGGCTGACGGCTGACGGCTGACGGCTGAGGGCTAGCGGGTGCCGCGGGATGATGCGTTCAAACTCTACTGACCGCTTACGCCGCCACAGCCTGCTGCTGTTGGTTGCGCATCAGCACCGCACGGACCGAGCTGCCGGGTTGCAATTGCAGGCGTTTCGCGGTGAGGCGGTCGACCACCAGGCTATTGCCCACCAGCCGCGCCCGAGCGGTGGTGATGCGGCAGTTTTCCAGGCGACGGTTGTGGATCAGCCATACCGGAGCCTGGTCGTCGGGCGTGCCGATGGCCAGCACCAGTGATTGGCTGTCGCGCACCGCGCGGATTCTCGACACCGGGGCTTCGATCACCGGGCCTGCATCGAATATGTCGATGTAACCCTTATGGGCAAACCCCTCGGCGGTGAGGATCTTCAGCGCCGGTTCGGTGTTGGGGTGGGGCTTGCCGATCACCGCCTGGGCCTGTTCGGTAAGCAGGCAGGTGTAGAGCGGCTGGCGCGGCATCAGTTCGGCGATGAACGCTTTGCTGCCCAGCCCCGACAAGTGATCGGCATGGCTGAAATCCATCTTGAAGAAGTGCCGGCCCAGGCTGTCCCAGAACGGTGAGCAGCCATGTTCGTCGGCACTGCCGCGCAGTTCGGCGATGAGCTTGTCGCCGAACAGCTGGGGGAATTCGGCAACGAACAGCAGACGCCCCAGCGACAGCAATCGACCATTGCTGCCATAACGTTGATCGTGTCGCAGGAACAACGAGCAGATTTCCGATTGCCCGGTCATTTCGTTGTTGAGGAACAACGTGGGGATCTGGCGCTGAATACCCAGGTCCGGCGATGAACTGACCGTGAGCCCGACCCGGTAGTTGTACCAGGGCTCTCGCAGACCGACGGCCCCGATCAGGGCACTGACGCCAACCACTTGCTGATCATCGTCTTCGAGCACAAACAGGTAGTCGGCATCCGCGCGCTCGACCTGTCCGGCGAAAGTCCGCTGGGCCCAGCGCACCCGGTGGGTCAGGCGCTCTTCGTTGGCTGGCAGGGTAGTGAACCCGGGGCCGGCCCGTTGTACCAAATCCAGTAAAGCGGGCAGGTCGGTCATTTGAACCGGGCGCAAAATCATGATGCAGCTCCTTCTTCGCGCCTGCTCGGGCGCTGTCGTTGGGCTCGGGGCCGGTTGTCGCTCACAGGGCGATCAGCCGGATCGCACTGGCGTCGGTCACGTTCAAGGCCGCGCACATCTCGGCGCTCAAGGCGATAGGTTGCCCGGCGCTGTAGTCCAGCTCGGCGACGATGGCGCGGTAGTCCTTCAACGAATCGTTGCTCACCAGGTAACTGCCACGGGCGTCGATGGGCGAGCCCGTTTGCACCGTGCCGGCCTGGCTCTGGGCGATGGAACGAATGCTTGAGGTGCGGGCGTACAGCGTCGGGCCGCCGTCGAACAGGTCGATGTAGCTGTTGGTCTCGAAGCCTTCGCGCTCCAGAATGTCGAAGGCCTCCTGGCCATCGGGGTGGATCCGGCCGATGCAATCTTGTGCAGCCTGCGACAGCATCGGCACGTAGATCGGGTATTGCGGCATCAATTCTGCGAGGAATGTCCGGCTCTGCAGGCCGCAAAGCCGCTCGGCCTCGACGTAAGGCAAATCGAAGAAATGCTTGCCCAGCGCATCCCAGAACGGCGATTGCCCCTGTTCGTCGCTGTAACCGACGATCTCGGTGATCACCGCTTCGGCAAAACGTGCCGGGTGGGCGGCGATGAACAGCAGCCGCGCCCGGGACAGCAACTCGGAAAATGGCGTGCGCTCCAGTGCCGAGTCGATATGGAAACCGCGTAGCAAAGAGTGACCGCTGAGGTCTTGGCACAACGACAACGCCGGCACCCCATGCTCGATGTTCAGCTCCCGTGAGGCGCTGGTGAAATGGCGGTTGCGCAAACTGTAGAACGGCTCGCCGAACCCGGCGGTGGCGAGCACTTCCGAGCAGCCGACCAGACGGCGAGTCGTCAGGTTTTCCAGCACGAAGAAATAGTTCTCCGGACCTTGGCCCTGGACGTCTTTTTCGAACGAAGCACAGGAATCGAGAATTTTCTCCCTCAGGCGTTCGGTGTCGTCCGGCAAGGACGTGACCCCCACCAGACTGTCACGCGCCAGTTGCTGCAACTGGGGCAGGTCGGTTAACTCGACTGGACGTAAGACCAGCATGGACATACTCCTGTATCAAAGGGTTCGGCGGCTTGCACCGAACCTGACTATCACTGTCGGTTTCCACGCGTAAAATCGGCAGTCGCCTGAAATCATGTCAGACGTTGCTCTTTTTCTTGTCAGCCGTTGCTTGGGTCGGGCAGTGCGGTGCTGGCACCCAGTTTGTTGAGGAAGAACAGATAGACCAGGCCCAGGGCAATCCAGATCAGGCCGAGTTTCTGCGCATCGACGCCCATGTTGTACATGATGGCCGCGACGATGATGAAGCCGATGACCGGGCAGATCAGGTGACGGATCACCTGGCCGGATTGCTGCCGGCGCCAGTAGTAGTTGATCACGGTCAGGTGCAGCAGCATGAAGCCGCTCAGGGCGCCGAAGTTCACCAGGGAGGTGAGGATGTCCACCGAGTTGATGAACAGGTAGCAGATCACCAGCGACAGCACCGCCACCAGATAAATGCTCAAGTACGGTGTGTTGTGTTTCGGGTGCACTTTGGCCAGCACTTTTGGCAGTTTGCCGTCTCGGGCCATGCCGAACAGCAGTCGCGAAACCGCCGCTTGGGAGGTGATGGCGACCGCCACACCCCAGGCCAGCGCGGTGGCCACGGCGGTCAGGGTGGCCAGCCAGCTACCGGCGGCGATTTCGGCGATTTCATAGAACGCGGTGTCGGCGGACTTGAAGCCCAGGCCGGCGGCCAGGTCGGTGGCGATCCAGGTCTGCACGACGAAGATCACGCCCATCACCAGCAGCGTAATCAGCGCAGCCTTGCCGACACTGCGGCCCGGATCACCCTTGATCTCTTCGGCGAGGGTGGAAATGGCATCGAAACCGAGGAACGACAGCACCGCAATCGACACCGCTTGCATCAGCAGGGCGAAGTTGAAGGTTTCGGGGTTGTACAGCGGCGCCAGGGTCAGCTGACCGTTACCGCCGCCACTGTGCAAGGCAGTCCAGGCGTAGAACAGGAAGATCCCCAGCACCACCAGTTGCGCCAGCAGGAAGATGATGTTCATCCGCGCGGTGAAGGTGATGCCCCGCAGGTTGACGAAAGTGGCGCTGACCAGAAAGGCCAGGATGAAACCGACTTTCGGGATGTCCGGGTACAAATGATTCAGCGCCATCGCCGCGTATACGTAGAGCAGCGGCGGAATCAGTAGGTAATCGAGCAGCATCAGCCAGCCGGCGATAAACCCGACATGTTGGTTGAGGCCGCGTTGTGCGTAGGAATACACCGAGCCCGCCACCGGAAAGGCCCGGGCCATGCTGCCGTAACTGAGGGCGGTGAACAGCATCGCCACCATGCCGATGATGTAGGCCAGCGGCACCATGCCGGGTGCTTCGGCGTTGACGTAACCATACACGCCGAACGGAGCGATGGGGATCATGAAGATCATCCCGTACACCACCAGGTCGGTCAGTGACAGGCTACGTTTCAACTCTTGCCTGTAGCCGAATTCTTCAATGTCCATGAAGCCGTTCTCCTTGATATAAGCAGCTACACGCTGCGAGTTTGAAGCTGTTGCTATAGCAGTGGCGCCAGATAGTCGGTCCAGCGACTGACGTCCTCAGAGGTGCGCAGCAGGTCGTTGCGCACCTCGATCAGCACCGAGTCCAGCCCGCGTGCGTCGCCGTGAACCGGTACGGTCATGTCACCCAGCGGATCGACTTTGTATGGCTGATTACCGGCGACTTTCAATGGGTGCCGGCTCAGGCCGTCGATCATTCGCTGGGCGTATTCCGTGGCCTGGCCGTACAACACGCCGACTTCCAGCGATCGTGGCTGGCCGTAATATATCGGCGTGAAACTGTGAATCCCCACCACTCGAACCGGTTTATTTTGCTCCACACGGGCGTCGATCAAGGTTTGCAGGCGTGCATGAAACGGTTTGAACAGGCAGTGCCGGCGGTATTCACGGGTGGCCTCGTCCAGATCGCGATTGCCCGGCACCTGATAAATCTCGCTCTGCAACGGAATGCTGTCCGGCGCGTGGCGCGGGCGGTTGAGGTCGATCAACAGCCGCGAATAGTTGGCCGCCAACAGGGTCGCGCCCAGTGCTTCGGCCAAACCCTCGGCCAGCGCCAGGGCGCCGATGTCCCAGGCGATGTGTTCGCGGGCGGCTTCCTCGCTCAGGCCCAGGTCGTTTAACCGGTCCGGGATAAAACGACTGGCGTGTTCACACACCAGAATCAGCGGGTGCTCGGAAGCTTCCCGGCTCAGGGTGTAGGCAGGCCGGGTGTAGAGGCCCAGTTCGGCGGATTCAGTACAGGCGCGCATAGTGCTCACAGAGGTCGGCGGGCGAGAGCTGTTCCGTCAGCGTCAGTTCCTCGGTTTTCAGGGCGAAGTAGGTGTCCAGTAACGCGCTCGGCAGGGCTTCGATCAGCGCCTCGCTGTTGCGCAGGCAATCCAGTGCCCGGGACAGCGACGCGGGCAGGGCGACGATGCCGCGGGCCTGACGTTGCTCTTCGTTCAGGGAGTCGGGGATTTCATCGGTGATGGCGTTCAACGCCAGGCGCTGCTCGATACCCAGGCGCCCGGCGATCAGCAATGCAGCCATGGCCAGGTGCGGTGAGGCGGTGGCGTCCATGGCGCGAAATTCCAGGTTGTACTGCATCGCCACGGATTTGCCGCCCAGGCTGACGGTCGGGCAAATCCGCAGCGCCGCTTCGCGGTTGCGTTGGCCGAGGCAGGCGTAGGAAGCGCTCCAGTGATGGGGCTGCAAGCGTTCATAGGAAATCGGCGTTGGCGCGGTGAACGCACAGAGCGCCGGCAAGTAATGCAGAACGCCGGCAGCCCAATGCTGGCCGAGGGTCGACAGGCCGTTGGCGGTGCCGGCGTCATACATCACCGGTTGGCCGGCCATGTCTTGCAGGCTCACGTGCAAATGCACGCCGTTGCACACGGCATGCTCGGCCGTCTTGGGGGCGAAACTCAGGCTGAGGCCCATTTGCCGGGCGATCTCACGGGTGATCTCGCGCACATTCACCGCGCGGTCGGCGGCGGCGACACCAAGGGCCGGGCGGCAGGTGATTTCGTATTGGTGCTTGCCGTATTCCGGCAGGAACATTTCCGGTTCGACGCCGCCAGCTCGCAGTGCACTGAGCAGCCAGCCGCCGAATTCGGCGCCTTGGCGCTGGGCTTCCAGAGAGAACGCCAGGTGCTGCGCCGCGCCGCTGTCGAGGTTGAATTCGTGTTCGAACGCGGCGTTGACCTGCAACCCCAGCTCATCGCGATAGCGCGCCACCTCGTTGCGCAACAGCGTACGAGGGCAGGCGCCCCACGGACGGCCATCGGTTTCGCGAATGTCGCCGTGAATGAAGTCCAGCGCCGGAGCGTCGGCATCCGGGCCGTTGTTGACGGTCACCCGGCTGCTCAAGTCGGGAATCAGCCGTAAATCCCCATAAGCGCCCCAAGGGTTGCTGGCGGCGATGATGTCTTGCGGGGTCAGGGCGCTATTGGCCGGCACCCAGCCGCAACCGGCCACTTGATAGGCATCGAGTTCGTCGGTGGGGAAGGAACGGCCGCGTGTCACGCCGATCAGGTCGGTGGTGACAATGGTGGTCATGGGCAGGGGTGACAGGCGTTCGCTCATGGCTGGATCTCCTGCAACCGGCCAAGCACAGTCTGGGTGTCGGTGACCCAGCAGTAGCCCTTGATGGCGTTCAGGCAGGCGTGATGCCGCTGTTCGGTGTAGGTGGCGCAGGCATCTTCGACCAGCGTTACCAGATACCCGCGGTCGGCGGCGTCGCGCACGGCCATGTCGACGCATTGGTCGGTGACGATGCCGGCGATGATCAGGTGGCGGGTTTCAAGGTTGCGCAGCACGTAGTCAATGCTGGTGGAGTTGAACACCCCGGAAGAGGTCTTGGGCAGCACGATTTCGTTTTCGGTCGGCGTCAGCTCTTCGATGATTTGCGCTTGCGGGCTGCCCTTGGGCAGGTGCATGTCCGAGAGTTTGTGGTCCAGCGAACGGTCGCGGCCATCGGCGGTGAGGCTTTCGATGAGTGTGTGCAACACGTTTTGCCGGGCGCTGCGAAAGGCATTGAGCAGCCTGCGTTGATTGGGCACCACCTGCGTGCGGGCGCGGGTCAGGAAGTAGTCGGCATCCGGTTCGTTGAGGTGTGGGTCGAACTGCGGTTCGAGCCAGGCACGTTGCATGTCCACCAGCAACAGCGCGGTGTGGTCGGCGGCAAACGGCAAGTCCCGGGGCGAATGGTGGGGGAGCATGAACATCCTTATTTATCCTCCAGCAGGTGAGTGTCGAAGTCGGCTCGCAGGGCATCGATACCTTCCAGGCGATCGGCCAGATCGGGGCTACGCAGGGTCAGGCAGGCAATCAGTGCTTCAACCTGGGCCAGCGCCGGCACTATCGAGTCGAAGGCCGACGCCGATTCCACCGGTGCGCTGATGATCAGGTCAGCTATTTCCCGCAGCGGTGATGCGTAGATGTCGGTGAACAGCACGACACGCGCATGTCGGCTCTTCGCGGCATTGGCGACCCGCAGGGCCTGGGACTGATAGCGGCGATAGTCGAACACCAGCAATACGTCCTGACGCTGCACGTCAAACAACCGGTCCGGTAACTGGGCGTTGTCTTCCAGGGCGAAACAGCCGGGCCGCAACAGGCGCAGGTGATTGAGCAAATAGTTGGCGAGGAAACTGCTGAAGCGACCGCCAAAGCAGTGGACCTGGTGGCGGGTGTCGAGCAGCCACTCCACCAGAATCCGCACATCTTCTGGCTGGGTAAGGGCCTGGGTTTCTACCAGTGCCCGATGGCTGTCTGCCAGATAATGGCTCCAGGGGTCATCTTTTTTGAGTTGGGCGCGGGGCTGCAACAGGGTGCTGGGGGAGCGCAGGCGGTGATCCATATCACTGAGCAAGGCTTCCTGAAAGTCGGCATAACCGCTGAAACCCAGCTTTTTTACCAGCCGCACGATGGTCGGATCGCTGACACCGGCATGTTCGGCCAAGCGTGACATCGGGCCCAGCCCGTTACGCGGGTACTGGTCCAGCAAGGCACGTATGACTTTGCGTTCCGACGGCGTGAAGTCCAGGCCGGGCTCGGTGATCAGGTCTCTGAGAGGGGGCATCCGGGCTCCTGCTGGATGGGTATGTCGGTTTCATTTCATAAAACGCTAAATTAGTATTTATGTAACGTGTGCTACATGTCTAGTGAATTTTTGTGCGGATTTTGAAAGCACTAAAATGGGGCAAAACCCCCGTGCGTGCGGGGCTGAGTGGATGTCGACAGGCTTTGTAGGACATCGCCCATAGAGGTGTGAGATATCGACCCAGCTCAGGAATAAAATGGGCGTTGTGAGCCCACGCCGTAGCAGCTGCCGAGCTCGCGAGGCTGCGTTCGGCTGCGAAGCAGTCGTAAACCCTGAGTGCACAGTGTGCCTGACGGATCACAGTGCCTGATTTTACGACCGCTACGCGGCCGAACGCAGCCTCGCAGGCTCGGCAGCTGCTACAAGGAAGGCGCCCAGAGTGCGCCTCTTGCGGCACAATGAGCCGATCGTTCGTGGCATCGCGCCATCTTTAATCCCATCGACAGAGAGAACCTTCGTGCAGGCAACCCGCTTGACCCTGATTTGTCACGCTCGAACCGTCGCACAGAAACTGGCGCGTTTTCCTACGAATGAACCCGTGGAAATGGATTGGCAATCGGCGAAGGGCTCGCGCTGTCGTCTGTTCAAGCGAGCCCCCCGTGTACTCTGCGGCCCTGAACGGCGGACCCGGCAAACCGCTGAGCTGTTTGGCGACAACGTGGAGATTGTCACGGCACTGGGGGATTGCGATTTCGGACGCTGGAAGGGCACGTCGATCGACGACTTGCAAACATCCGAACCCGAGACGCTTCAGACCTGGCTCAGCGATCCGACGTCGGCGCCCCACGGTGGAGAATCGGTGGCGCAGCTCGGTGAGCGGGTAGCCGCGTGGTTGAAGACCCTTGAGGCGACACCGGAGCATATCGTTGCCATCACTCATCCGTTTGTCATTCGCGCCGCGCTGATGCAGGTATTGCAGGGTGCGGCGTTCAACCAGATCGACGTCGAACCGTTGTCGGCCATCGAATTGCGGTTCAACGGTCGCTGGCGGCTACGCTTGATGGGCATGGACCCTGAAGGAGCGCTGTGATGAAAAAACTTCTGGTCATTGGTGTCGGCGCCGGCAACCCCGACTACATCACGATGCAGGCGGTGAAGGCGCTGAACCGGGTCGACGTGTTTTTCCTCATGGACAAGGGCCAGAGCAAAGACAAACTGATCGATCTGCGTCGCGAGATCTGCGAGCGCTACATCACCGATCGCGACTACCGCTTCGTTGAAGCCAATAGCCCTGAGCGTGAGCGCGGCGAAGTGGACTACAACGCCAGCGTCGAAGACCTGAACCGTGCCAAGCAGCAGACGTTCGAGCGACTGATCGATGAGGAAATGACCGACGACCAGTGCGCCGGTTTTCTGGTGTGGGGCGATCCGGCGTTGTACGACAGCACCATTCGGATCCTGCAGGCGATTCTGGCGTCTGGTCGTTGTGTGTTCGAGTTCGAGGTGATTCCCGGCATCACCAGCGTGCAGGCGCTGGCGGCGCAACATAAGGTGCCGCTGAACAGCATCGGCCGCTCGATTGAAATCACCACCGGCCGACGGCTGGCGGCCGGCCAGGTAAGCGATGCCGACAGCCTGGTGGTAATGCTGGATGCGCAAGATGCCTACCATCACGTGGCTGATCAGGAGATAGACATTTACTGGGGGGCCTATCTGGGGACGCCGGATGAAATCCTGATCAGCGGCAAGCTCAAAGACGTGGCCGATGAAATTGAGCGGGTGCGCAAGGCGGCGCGGTTGGCCAACGGGTGGATCATGGATACCTACCTGTTGCGCAAGCCTTGAACGCCGCCAACCGATTGATCAGTGTTCTTTGGCCTTTCTGATCCTGATCAAAATAAACAGCAGGATGCACAGCGCGAGCGGGGTCATGGCCAGCATGGCGTCCCGCGCGGAAATGTCCGCGCCCAGGGTGTGCAGGCCCGAGTAGAACAGCTTGAACAGGCTCAGCAAATAATAGGTGATGGCGATAATCGACAAGCCTTCGACCGCGCGCTGGATTTTGATTTGGGTATCGGCGCGAGCGTTCAGGCTGCTCAGGATTTCCGAGTTCTGTTCTTCCATTTCAACCTGCACCCGCGCCTGCAGCAGATCCCCGAGGTTGGCCACGCTTTTGGCCAGTTGCTCCAGGCGTTGTTCGGTGACGTCACAGTACCTGACGGTAGGTTTGAAGCGTCTTTCGATGAAGATCCCGAGTCGCTGGCAATCGCCCACGTGAGTTTCCCTGAGTTCGCCCAAACGCTCGAAAACCAGCTGGGCATACGCTTGGGTGGCGCTGAAGCGGTGTCTAGTTTTCGCGGTGCTGCTGACCACTTGCGCCGACAGACTGGCGATATCAGTCAACAACGCTTTTGCATTGCCGGTATCGGGGCCGGCGTTACGTTCCGAAAGGTTGACCAATGTCTTATCGAAGACGTTGAGCTGAGCGCTCAAGGTTTTCGCGGTGGTAAGGGAAAGCGACGCCATCATGCGGTAGGTTTCGATTTCCAGCAGACGGCGGATCATCCGGCCTTGGCGATAGGCATTCAGGCGCTTGTTGACGAACAGGAAACGGTTGGTGCCGTCCTCGCTCAGGCGAAAATCGCTCCAGACCGTCGCATCGCCACCGCCTATGCATGAGCCGCAAGGGTCTTTGAATCCATAAACCGACAGATCGCCGGAAAAAGACGCATCGTTGCGCACCACAATCTGCACGGCGTTGATCACGTGCTGCATGAAGGGTTCGACGCGGTCCATCAAGGTCTTGGGGGGCTGGCTCCAGTCAGGCTCCTGACTGGAGGAGGGCACCACCAGTGTCAGCGTCAGGAACTCCGCGTGTCGCTCCCATTTCAAGGCATGCCCCTCCAGCCGGGTGATGCCCTGGGCCGCATCCGGGTCGACGGGGCCGGGGCAGCAGCGACTCAGCAGGGTGTCGCATTGCCCGTCATTAGCCAGAAACGCCAGATGAAACACGTGGGCGGGCTCGTCGAAATACAGCGAAGGGCGCGCGTGCAACTCATTGTGCAGGGTCAGTCTTTGCGGGTGCATGCTGTCGAGGCCATGTTGGAGTTGTTTGTTCTTGGGACTGGGAGACCGATTCTTGGGTCACAAACAAACCCGAGCCATCGACCATCCGGTGGGCATTTCCACAACACCGTTGTGAACTATTCTTTCCCAAGTGGGCACCTTCAATGACGCCCACAGGGAATTGATATGAATCAAGGCCCAAGAGGCTTTAAGGGGGGAGTCTGGGCTGAAGCCGGGTTGTGTTGACCTGGCGAAAACGCTATCGCTGTCTGGAGTCAGATCATGAGCCAGTATCAACGGTTATTACTGATCATCAACCCGCTCCTGCGCCAGTCTCCCGCGCTCAACCATGCTGCTGCCGTGGCCAAGGCCAGCGGGGCGAGTTTGCATATTGCGGCGCTGATCCCCTCGTTGGACATTCTCTCGTTACTTGAAGAAGGCGACCGGAAAGTGGCTCGGGCGAGCTACCTGCAGGAACACCGCGACTGGCTCAAGGAACAGGCGGAAAAAATGCAGGGCAGGGGGATCGAGGTGACAACCGAGGTCGCCTGGGCCGACAACATGCGCCAGGACATCCTTGATCACGTCACGGAAATGCACCCCGATCTGTTGATCAAGCAAGTCCAGCATGAGCCCGTGCTCAAGCGCGCGTTCTTTACGCCGCTGGACTGGCGATTGTTGCGCCATTGTCCGGTGCCGGTCTATCTGGTGGGCGCCGAAAGCCATGCCTTGCCGCAGAAGGTGGTGGCCGCGGTTGATGTTGTCGATACCGAGCCTTCGAACAGCGAACTCAATGACCGGATCATCCTGCAGGCATCTACCCTTGCGCTGCAATGCAATGCCGAGTTGCATCTGCTGTACGCATGTGACATCCCGGCCGCTTTTCTGGCGGATCTGGGCGGTGGCCTGACGCTATCGGAGCTTACCCGGGAATTGCGCAAGGACCTGGAAACCTCATTCCTCAAGTTGGCCACCCGGTTCGGCGTGCCCCCTGAATGCCGGCATTTCATCACGGGGCATCCGGTGTCGGCGCTGAGTGAGTTCGCCCACGAACACCAGATAGATGTGATCGTGATGGGTAGAACACAGTACGGCAGCCTGGAGAAACTGCTCGGCAGCACGACCGAACATATTTTGTACCAGGTGCCTTGCAGCGTTCTGGCGGTGTAGTCGCAAGCATCCTTGGCGAAATTGACTTGCCCGTTTCGGGGTTCCTACCCCAGGGAGGTTTTCAGATGAATCACAGTCCTTCATTGCAAACCATCTTGCATGACCGGGTTGATGCCGGCCGAAGCCTGGTGGAACCGTTGCTTAAATACGCTAAAAGAGCCGATGTCATCGTCCTGGCCTTGCCCCGTGGCGGCGTACCGGTCGCCTATGAAGTGGCCACGGCCCTGGAGGTTCGCCTGGACCTGATGCTGGTCCGCAAGCTCGGGGTGCCGTCCCACCAGGAATTCGCCATGGGTGCTATCGCCAGCGGTGGTATTCAAATCGTCAATGACGATGCGCTGCGGGCTAACGGCATCGACCAGCGTACGCTCGACGCGGTGGTGGCGAAGGAAACGCAGGAAATGTTGCGTTGCGAGCAGCTATTCCGGGTATCCCGCGGGCCTTTGGCACTCAAGGATCAGGTGGTGATTCTGATCGACGACGGCCTGGCGACAGGGGCCACGATGATGGCTGCGATACAGGCCGTGCGCTTGCAAGCACCATCGCGCATCGTCGTCGCCGTGCCGGTGGCCCCCATGGAAACGGCAGAGGCACTGCGCGACGAAGTGGACGAGCTGATTTGCCCGCTCACCCCCGATTGGCTGGTATCGATCGGCCATTGGTACACGGACTTTACTCAGACGTCGGACCAGGAAGTCATCGATCTTTTACATCGGGCCTGGCAGAGAGAATCAGTGATGAAATGAGGCAAACTGCTGGCCCCCCGATCTCTGGTTCGTTGTCAAACTCGCTTTCTTTTCAGCAGGTTAGGCATTGGCGATATGCGGACTTTGGTATGGATGACTGCAACGTTTGTCCTGGTGGTTATCTCGTTTGGAGCCCAGGCAAAGGAACTGAGCAAGAACTCTCGCTATGTATGCAGCTGGGGCTCGGAAATAGCCGAGGGCGCGCAAGCCTCGAAACTTTCCGGGCTTACGCTTTACGGAGCACGCAAGAAGCTGCAATCGCGCAAGTTTCCCCGGCCGTGGATGCGCATGACGGCCATGGGCATCACGGAGCAAACCTATAACAGCCCTTCGCGTCTCAAGCCTGCCGGCATCAAGCAAACGTATTATGAGCAATGCATCCGGCATGAGTTGGCGCAACGGTAAACCGCCGGTCGCAGGGGCCGTTCCTACGACCCCCATCCCTCCCGCACAGCCTTGCGAATCCCCTTCAGCAACATCGCAAACGCCGGGTTGTCTACGGATCGCATTGCGGCCAATGACTGGTCATGCATTATCCGGCGCCTCACGAAACCGTTGTGCAAGGCGATCCGCAAACGGATAAAACGAAAACCAGGGCCTGGCTTCGTCGATCACACGCAGGAATGACGGTCGCTGTATCAACCGGTCGAAATAGGCGCTCAAGTGCTGGTAGTCGTCGGGGAACGGCACCAGTGTGCAGGCATAGAACAGCGCCGGGGCGGCGGCACAATCGGCCAGGCTGAAGTCCGGGCTGGCCACCCAGATCCTGGACGCCATTCGGCGCTCGAGCATGCCGTACGCCGTCGCAAGTGTGGCCCGTTCCCTGGTCAAATCACCGTTGGTCGCGTGTAGTCGATCACTGACAATCTGTTGGACCGGCGTTTGTAGATAATTGTCGAAAAACCGGTCCCATAAGCGCACCTCCAACGCGGTCTCCCAATCGTCCGGAACCAGGCGCTGTTCACCTGGATACAGGCGATCCAGGTACTCGATGATGACGCTGGACTCCGGCAGATTACGTTGACGAGCATGATCGCGAAGTACCGGGAATTTTCCGATTGGCCACAATGCCTGAAGCTCTGCGCGGTCGGCGGCGTCCGTGAGATCGATGATTCTTCTGTCGAACTTGATGCCGTTTTCGTAAAGCGCGATGAGCACTTTGTGGCAGTACGACGACAGCGGATGGTAGTAAAGCGTTAGCGACATTTTTCAACTCCTTGTTGGGCAGATGAAAAGGGTGGGGCAATCAACAAGCATAGGCTGATGCCGGCGAAGCGTCTGGGCAGATGCTTTCGAGCTTGTGAGCTTGCACACGGGAGAATTCCTGCTTAACTGGAAACCGCTGGTCGGGTTGTGACTCATTGGTCATGGCGTTCATCTCAGCGCCCTTGTACCGTTGTCGCTGGTTTGTGCTGTCAGGCTTGCCCGGAGGAAGCCGGACAGTCGATCACGCTGTGTGTCTGGTCCAATTTGTTCAAGGAATAGAATGAAATGATGCCGAAAACTGCCATCGTCGAGATTGGTAAGAAGTACAAGGTTTATACCGAGCACTATCTCAACGCCGCTGCTGACAAGACGATCATTCTGGTCAATGGCTCGCTGGCAACGACCGCATCCTTTGCGCAAACGGTGCGTTACCTGCGGCCACGCTTCAATGTGGTTCTCTACGATCAGCCCTACGCCGGTCAATCGAAACAACACAACCGGCATGACCAACCGATCCGCAAGGAAGACGAGGCCGAAATACTGCTGGAGTTGATCGAGCACTTTCGCGCCCAGCATGTGCTGTCCTTTTCCTGGGGCGGCGCGGCGACCTTGGTAGCGCTGGCCCAGCGGCCCCGCCGGATCGAAAAGGCGGTGATCAGTTCATTCGCCGCGCGGATCAACACACCGATGCGTGAGTATCTGGAGAGCGGGCGGCACTTTCTCCATGCCTGCGATCGGCGCAACGTCGGGCGTTTGATCAACAGCACGATCGGCAAGCACCTGCCGTCGCTGTTCAAGCGTTTCAATGAGCGCCATGTCAGCAGCCTGGACGAACACGAATACCGTCAGATGCATTTCCACGTCAATGAGGTGCTGACCCAGGACACCCACTGCTACGTGTCTTGTGCCGATGCCATCGAAGTCCCGCTGCTGTTTATCAATGGTGAATGGGACGAGTACACCTCGGTGGAAGACGCCCGTCTGTTTGCGGCGCATACCCCCAAGGCGCAGTTTCAGACCATCGAGAACACCGGGCATTTCCTCGACATGGAACACCCCACGGCCTGGCATGACACGCAGCGGGCCTTGCTGGGCTTTCTGCAGCCGCCAGTCGTGAAGACGCCAAGCCAGCTACGCAATCCGGCTTTCAGCGGCAAATCGTCAGTGATTCCGCCCCTGCAATCAGCTAACTGGCTGCGGCCTTAACTGACGCAGCAACTCGATTTGATCCGCAGGGACCAGCGTGCGCAGGGCTTTATACAGTGCGCGGGTCTCTAGCAGGTTCCAGACCCGCAGCATGGTTTCCAGGGCGTCCAATGGCTTGCTGATGAAGTCCTTGGCGCCCAGGGCCAGCGCGCGCAGGCGGGTATCGCGGGTGGCGTCGGCGGTGAGCACGAGGATCGGCAGGTATTCGCCGGCTGGAATGCGCCGGTTGAGCTGTTCGAGCACGGCAAAGCCGTCGAACTCCGGCATGTGCAGGTCGAGAATCACCAGATCCGGCTCGAAGCTGTTGAACAGGTCCAGGGTTCGCAGCGGCTGGGTGCTGCTCAGTACATTGGTCAGGCCTTCGCGGACCAGCAACTGCTCCATCAAATCGAGGTTGGGTCGTTGGTCGTCGATGATCAGAATGCGCAGGTCGGTGTTCACACGGGCTCCGGTAGGTGCTGGTCAAGATGGGCGAGGAATGAAGGAATATGAATCGGCTTGGTCAGCACCGCGGTCGCTCCTGCTTCCAGCAAGGCCTGGTGCGTGAGGTCGCTGGCATCGGCGGTGATCATCAGCACGGGCGTGGCGCGGGTGCTGGAGGACAGACGCAAGCGCTGCAGAACGTTGAAACCGTCAAGATCCGGCAGCGCCACATCCAGCAAAATCAGCTGCGGTGCATGTTGCCGGGCCAGGTCCAGGCCCATTTGCCCCTGCATGCTTGAGAGCAACTGGATGTGTGGCCGTCGCTGCAGCAGGGTTTCGATCAGAGCCAGGCTCGACAGATTGTCTTCGATGCACAGCACTTTGCCCTGGTAATCGGGGGCGGCGAGGGCGGGTGTTGCGGTTGGCGGGCTGATCAGTGCCGCACGTGGCTCAGTGGTTGACGGCAATCGTTCGAAGGGTAGCTCCAGGGTGAAACTGGAGCCGTTGCCGGGTTGGCTTTTGACGGTCAGGCTGCCGTTCATCATTTCCAGAAGACTTTTGCTCAACGCCAGGCCGAGGCCCGTGCCTTCAACGTTCGGGTCGGTCTCCAGGCGTTCGAACGGCTTGAACAGTTGGTCCTGCCGATCAGCTGCAATGCCCTTGCCGGTATCGCAGACCGATACTGCAATTCGTTGTTGATGAACCCTGACCTCAATGTGCACCTGACCCTGGGGCCGGTTGTATTTGATCGCGTTGGACAACAGGTTCAGCAGCACCTGAACCAGCCGTTGCCGATCGGCGACGATCCCGCTGTCGGCGGCCAGCATCGGCAGTTCCACCAGTTGAATGCCGGCGTCGCAGGCCATGGGCGACACCAGCGTCAGGGCTTCTTGCAGCACCACCGCCAGGGGCACAGCCTCAACGTTGAGCGGCAGCCGCCCGGCTTCGATCTTGGCGATGTCCAGCACTTCGTTGATCAGGGTCAGCAGGTGTTGCCCGGCCCGCAGGATGTGACCGATCTGCGCCCGCTGCCCTTTGGGCGAATCCATATCCAGCAGTTGCGCGAAGCCGAGAATCGAGTTGAGCGGAGTACGCAGTTCGTGGCTCATGCGCGACAGAAACTCGCTTTTGGCGCGGCTGGCGCGTTCCGCTTCTTCCCGCGCAGTACTTAGCGCGATCTCGGCAACACGGCGATCGGTGATGTCGCGGGTGATCTTGGAGAACCCGCGCAGGGCGCCACTGCTGTCGTACTGCGCGGTAATCACCACACTGGCCCAGAAGCGGCTGCCATCCTTGCGGCAACGCCAGGCCTCCTCCATGTAATGACCATTGCGTGTGGCCTCGCGCAGCGCCATGTCGGGATGCTGCGGACATTCTTGCGGCAGATAAAACACCGAGAAATGCTGGCCGACGATCTCCTGTTCGGTGTAGCCCTTGATCCGTTCGGCGCCGGCATTCCAACTGGTGACGAAGCCGCGTGTGTCGAGGGCGAAAATACCGTAGTCCTTCACCCCGTCGATGATCAGCCGCAAGCGTTCTTCGTTGTCGCGCAAGGCTCGTTCGCGTTCGGCCAGTAACATCCCGGCCTCGACCAGGCGCGTGCCCAATTGACCGATCTCATCGTTCTCCGGCGGTTGCGGCAATAACGGCTGACCGAGTGCCAGCCGTTGGGCGTTGCGCTGAACCTGCTGCACTCGGGCGACGATGCCTTTGGACAGAAACAGCACCGCGACAATGGCGCCGAACAACCCGCAAACGGCGGCCAGCAAGGTGGAGAACAACAGGCGCTGTCGAGTGGAGGCCGCCGCTGCGGTGCGCTCGGCCAGCAGGGTGTCCTCAAGCGTGCGCATGGCGCTGATGCGTTCGCGTAATTCGTCGAGGACATGTTTGTTGTTGATCAGGATCGTGGTGATCGACTCTGGGGTTGCGTTGCGATCATCGAGCAGTTCAACCAGACCTTCGACCTTGGTGTCGATCAGCGGCGTGATCGCCTCCAGATGTTTACGCACCCGCTGATCGCGAACGTTGCGGTCGAGCCGCTGCAGGGCCGATTCGATCAGGGGCTTGGCTTGCCGGTAACCTGGCAGGAAATCCTCGCGATGGGTCAGCAGATAGCCGCGCACGCTGGCGGCGGCCTCGGCGAGCAGGGTGTGCACCGCCTGAATATCGCCTTGCACCAGCAACACGCGGCGCACGTCTTCTTCCGCGCGCGCGGTCTGCCGTTCGGTGGTGTAGATCAGCACCAGCGAGAGCAACAGAATCACCAACGGCAGGGAAATCACCACGAGGGCTTTGCCGCGTAACGGCAGATCGGCCCAGCGGCGGGCGCTTGACGCTTTCATGACTGGGTCACCAGACCCAGCGCAATGCCACGCACAGCGGCCTGGGTGCGGTCGGCGGCGCCGAGTTTGCTGATGACCCGTTCCACGTGGGCCTTGGCCGTGCCGGTGGTGATGCCGAGCTTTGCGCCTATTTCACGGTTGCTCATGCCGCTGGCCACCAGCCCCAGCACCTGGCGTTCCCGTGGGGTCAGGGTTACGGGGGCAGCGCCGCTGGCGTTGCGCTCGGTCAGGCGGCGCAGCAACTGCGCGCTGACTGAACTGTTGAGGGCCTGCTCGCCGGCGGCGACACGTTGCAAGGCGTCGATCACTTCGTGGCGACTGGCATCCTTGAGCAGATAGCCCACGGCGCCGGCGTTCATGGCGGCTTCAAGGTGATCGGGGCTGTCGTCCATGGTGAACATCATCACTTTCAGGCTCGGCAGGCGCTCTTGAAGCAGGCGTGCGGCGCCCAGCCCGTTGAGCACCGGCATGCGGATGTCGAGGATGACGATGTCGGGCAAAAGACGTTCACATAAGTCCAGTGCTTGCTGGCCATTGCACGCCTGGCCGACCACTTCGAATTGCGTCAGGCCGGCGAGCAACGAGACGAAGCCGGTGCGCGTGACTTCATGGTCGTCCGCGACCACCAGTCGTATAACGTCAGTCATTGAGGGGTTCCATTCAGGCCGGAGGGGACGGTGGCGCGCAGTTGCGTTCCGCCGTGCGCATGGCTGATGCAGGTGAACTCGCCGCCCAGCAGGCTCGCGCGTTCCTGCATCGCGGCAAGCCCCAGGTGCCGGGCGCCGCAGGTATCGAGGGGTTGTTCCATGGCAAAGCCCTGGCCGTTATCGTCCACCCGCAGCGAGGCGTGTCCGTCATGCAGTTGCAGCGCCAGCACGACGTGGCTGGCCTGCGCATGTTTGAGAATATTGTTGATGCCTTCCTGGGCGATCCTGAACAGGGCGATCTCCACCTGGCTGGGCAAACGTGCTTCGCAACGTGCACTCCAGTTCACTTTGATCCCGGCCTCGCGCAGGCGATCGGCCTCTTTGTCGACCGCTTTCAGCAAGCCAAAGTCGTCGAGCACCGTCGGACGCAGGCCACGGATCAATTGCCGGCCTTCACCGACGCAATGCTGGGCCAGTTGAAGAATCGTCTGTAAGTCCGCACCGAGTTCATCGGGCAATGGCGGGCAGCGACCGGCAAAACCTTGCAGGCGCTGATGCAGCCCGGCAAGGGTTTGTGCCAGGCCGTCGTGCAGGTCGTAGGCCATGCGTTTGCGTTCGTCTTCCTGTGCCCGGAACAGTCTGTGGACCAGATCGGACATGGTGCGCTCGCGGGCCACCAATGCGTCGAGCAAGCGCTGGTTTTCCAGGTGCGCGGCGAGCAGGGTGGCGAGCAGTTGCAGGGATTCGAGGTCTTCAGTGTCCGGTGCGCTGATGCTGACGCTGTTGGCCAGCACCAACGCACCGAAGGCGGCACCATCGCCACCGCGTAAAGGCACCCGCAACACATTGGGCAGATCCGCGCTCGGCTGTTCCTGCCATTGCGGTGCGCACATTGCGGTGTCGGCGAGGTGCTCGAGGCTGTGCAAACGATCACGGCTGCCGTGACTGGCGGTGGTCCGGACCTGCGCATCCATGTCCCATTCCAGCAGTAGCGCATGGTCCATCGCCAGGAAGGCGCAGGCCCGTTGCAGCACCCGTTGGCGCATGGCCTCGGGAGCCAGTTGGGTCAGCTCCTGGCCGGTATCCACCAGCAGTCGCAGCCGCGCGGCGCGACTTTGCGACTGCCGATATTGAGTGCGAATGGCCAGGGCGCTACCGGGGTCATGATCAGGGTTTTGCATGGGGGCAGGTTCCGGCGCGGGCACGCCCGTTCGGGCAGGGGCGTCATTAAACCTTGTTAGCAGGGCAGGGCGCTATCTGCCGAATGGCATAGGCAAATGGCTCCGGTTGGCCGATGGCGGGCCGCGTTCAGGGCGGCACAGTGTGCCCATCGACCATCATTGGAATAGCGCAATGAAATTCAAGACCTCGACCATCGCCCTGTTATTCGCCCTGACCGCCCCGTTGGCTCAGGCGTTGGAAGCGGTGCCTTACGTTTACAGCAGCGTGGCGCAGCAACCGACCAACGCAAAGGATCGTGAAATCGCCGCCCTGTTTGACCATTGGAACAGCGCGTTGAAGAGTGGCAATGTTCAGAGCGTGGTCGACCTGTATGCGCCGAACGCGGTGCTGCAACCGACGGTTTCCAATCAGGTGCGCACCACGCCGGCACAGATCAAGGACTACTTCGATCACTTCATGGCGCTCAAGCCGGTAGGGCTGATCAACTTCCGTGAGATCCGCCCATTGGGCGCCAAGGTGGCCATGGACAGTGGCGTCTACACCTTTACGTTGACCGAAGCCGATGGCAAGACCCGTCAGGTGCAGGCACGCTACACCTTCGTTTATGAGCAGGTGGGCGGTCAGTGGAAGATTCTCAACCACCACTCTTCGGCGATGCCGCAAACGCAGGTGTTGCACGCGGGGAAATAAACAAGAGGATGTGCAAAACCGACACGGCCCACACTCAGGTGGGCCGTTTGCATTGTGCTCAGTTTAACGCCAGGTCGTCTTCGGGCTGCTGCCCGCGAGCCTGTGCCGCGCGTTGCAACCGGCTGGCGATCAAGGTGTTCTTCAACAGATAGGCAATGGTCATCGGCCCGACGCCACCGGGCACCGGGGTGATCGCGCTGGCGACGGTGCGGGCGCTGGCGTAGTCGACATCGCCCACCAGACGGTTGCCGAACTCGCTGGTGATGCGGTTGATGCCGACATCGATCACCACCGCGCCGGGCTTGAGCCAACTGGCATCGATCAACGCTGGCCGGCCCACCGCCGCGACCACGATATCCGCCAACCGGCACAATGCCGGGGCATCGACGCTGCGCGAGTGCACCACGCTGACCGAACAATTGGCCTGCAGCAGCAAGGTCGCCATCGGTTTTCCGACGATGTTCGACCGGCCGATGACCACCGCGTGCAAACCACTCAAGTCATCACCGCAGGTTTCGTGCAACAGACGCATGCAGCCGCTGGGCGTGCACGGAGTCAGCACTTCGATGCCTTGCACCAGCCCGCCAACGTTTTCCCGGTGAAAACCGTCCACGTCCTTGATCGGGTCGATGGCATGAATCACTGCCTGCTCATCGATAGGGGCCGGCAAGGGCAGTTGCACCAGGATGCCGTTCACCGTGGGATCGGCATTGAGTTGTGCAATCAGTTCCAGGACCTGGGCCTGGCTGGCGGTTTCCGGCAGGCGGTATTCCAGGGAGCGGATACCGACTTCCTTGGCGCGCAGCAGTTTATTGCGCACATACACATGGCTGGCTGGGTCGTCGCCGACCAACAAGACCGCCAGGGCGGGGTAGATCTGTTGGCCAGCCAGGGCCAGAACCTCTTCCCGGACCTCATCGAGAACCTTGGCAGAAATGGCTTTGCCGTCGATATCGCGGGCAAATGTGGGGGTGCTGCTGATCAAGAGAGTCACCGTTGTCTTGATTGAATGGGGGTGAAGTGATCATCGCGGCGTCTTCACGCGCCGATGATCCATCAGAGACATGCAGGCAAGGGTGCTCAGGCTATCAGGTGAGGGCAGGCATACGCCACCGGAACACCAGCCAGCGATCAGACAGGCTGGGATCGAGCTCTCAATGCATCTTGCTGTGATCAGGCATGCCGAGCGCCTGAGTCTCGGCGTCAACGGTGATCGTCTCTTTTTCGCCCTTGGCGTTTTCCACGGTCAGGGTCAGGGGCACTTTGTCGCCTTCCTTAACCTGGGCCGTCAAATCCATCAACATGATGTGATAGCCATGGGGATCGAAGCTTACCGGTTTGCCGGCCGGCAGCGCGACGGACTCGACCTGGCTCATGCTCATCACATCGTCTTTCATGCTGGATTGGTGAATTTGCACGGTGTTCGCTACCGGCGACTGTACGCTGAGCAGTTTGCTATCGCTGTCGGCCTGCAGGGTCATGAAGGCGCCGGTCGAATGCTGACCGGCCACCGTCGCGCGGACCCAGGCGTCGCTCACCTGGGTTTGAGCGGACACCTGCCAGGCCATGCCAATCAGGGAAAGACCCAGGACCAGTTGTTTGATACCCAGCTGTTTAATACGTGGTGCGCAAATCGAAGTCATCAGCAGACCTCCATGACGGTGAGCAGGTCTTCTGCACACTCTTTAGCGGTAAGGGACGCGGACAGCCCCAGGCGCAAATTGCCTCGGGAGTCGAAAACGAAGCTGGTCGCGGTGTGGGAGAGGGTATAGGTCGAACCGCTCGGGATCTTTTCATAGAACACACCGAACTCCTTGGCGGTGGCGGCGGTTTCTTCCAGCGTACCGTACAGTGCCTCGAAACTGGGATCGAAGGCCTTGACGTAGGCGTCGAGCATTTGCGGCGTATCGCGCTCGGGGTCCAGGGTGATGAAGATCACTTGCAGGCGTTCGCCATCGCGGCCCATCAGTTTTTTCGCTTGTGCCGCACGGGCCAGCGTCGTCGGGCAGACCGCCGGACATTGGGTGAAACCGAAAAAAACCATCGGCATCAGGCCCCGATAGCTGGTCAGCATCCGGGATTCGCCCTGGGCGTCCTTGAGCTTGAAGGTACGCCCCATGATCTTGTCACTGAGGTCCTTGCCGTACTTGAACGACAGCTTGCTGCTGTCATCGCAGCCAGCGAGCAGGCCGAGGCTCAGCAGGCTCATGCCGCGCAGGACCGAGCGACGGGTATACAACGTACTCATGAACAAAAGCATCCTGTGTAGCGACCGGGAATCTACAGTGGCTGATCAATCAGACGAAAAAAAGCGCATGGATGTTAACAAACTGTTGCCCTGTAACGCTTAATCGATGGCTTGGCGGCATGCGCCAAAAGGTCGCGGCCTCGATATATCTGAAAATACAAATACGCGATGCTGCTGAAGGCAACGCTTGCCCGGGCCGGTAAGTTGAGCAGCGACGAGCTCGCTGTAGCAGCTGTCGAGCCTGCGAGGCTGCGTTCGGCTGCGCAGCAGCCGTAAGTCCGGCTGACGCGGTCTGCCTGACACACCGCAATTACTGATTTGACGACTGCTGCGCAGCCGAACGCAGCCTCGCAGGCTCGGCAGCTGCTACAGATCGGCATTGACGCTTGCCCGAATGGCACCGGGAAATGCCCGGCAGGGTGTAGCGCATGCACTTTTAAAGAGCCATGCCTGACAACATGCACCAGTGCGAAGCGGTTCCTGAGCTGTTCCTTCCTTCAGCCCCAACGTCCGCCCACCCGCTCGTGGGATCCTGCAAAGGTGACTCGTGCCTGATAAAACCCACTGGGTCGGGGTTTTTTATCAAATTCTCCCATCGTTCAGAGGTCGGTTTTCCAGAACTGAGGAAGTCATGCGCTGCAGACTGGCACAAAGGCTGCATTCTCCCTTCAGCCTCATCTGAAAAAGAGGGGCAGCCCACTCGATCAACGAAGATCGACCGGCCGGGCAGGTCGTGGGCAACATCGGTGGATCAGGCGAAGGCGCCAGGTCGAACACCGCGAAGAACAGGCAAAGACGCCTGAAACCGAGAGGTTTCAGGCGTTTTTTTTTGCTTTTTTATCCGTGATTGGCTTTGGCTGGGTGCTTACTATGAATTCCAATGTTGCCGCATTGAACAAACTGCAAACGCTGATCGTGATCGGCAATGGCATGGTCGGACATCATTGTGTCGAGCAGCTCATCGAGCGCGGCGCCCTCGACCATTACCGCCTGCATGTCTTCAGCGAAGAGCCGATGCGTGCCTACGATCGTGTGCATCTGTCCGAGTATTTCGGCGGTCGCGATGCCGAATCGCTGGCCCTGGGCGAAGCCTCCCTGTATCAAACGCCGGGCGTCACCCTGCATTTGGGTGTGCCGGTGCTGGAAATCGACCGCGCCCGGCGCCAGGTGATTACCGCGCAAGGTTGCGTCGCCTACGACAAACTGGTTCTGGCCACCGGCTCTTATCCTTTCGTGCCACCTATTGAAGGTGCCGAAGGCGACTCGCGCCTGGTGTATCGCACTCTTGAAGACCTCGACGCGATTCGTGCTGCTGCGGCCAATGCCCGGCGTGGCGTGGTGGTCGGCGGTGGCCTGCTCGGTCTGGAGGCCGCCAACGCCCTGAAAAGCCTGGGCCTGGAAGCCCATGTGGTGGAATTCGCCCCGCGCCTGATGCCGGTGCAGCTGGACGAGCAGGGCGGTCTGGCGCTGAAGGCGCAAATCGAGCGGCTCGGTGTGGGTGTGCACCTGTCCCGTGGCACGCAGTCGATCAGTGCCGGCGAGCAGTACCGCTACCGGATGAATTTTGCCAACGACGAATTTCTTGAAGCCGACCTGATCGTGTTCTCCGCCGGCATCCGTGCGCAAGATGCATTGGCCCGCCAATGCGCGCTGGACATTGGTCCTCGCGGCGGCGTGGTGATCGACGACCAGTGCCTGACCAGCGACCCGAACATCTACGCCATCGGCGAGTGTGCCGCCTGGAATGGCAGCCTCTTCGGCCTGGTCGCCCCCGGTTATCAGATGGCCCGTGGCGTGGCGTCGCTGCTGTGCAATCAAGTCGCCGAGCCGTTCCAGGGCGCCGACATGTCGACCAAGCTCAAACTGCTCGGTGTTGACGTCGGCTCCATCGGCGATGCCCATGCGCAGACGCCGGGTGCGCGCAGTTATCAGTTCATCGATGAAGCGACGGCCAGTTACCGCCGGCTGGTGGTGGATGCCGACAGCAAGCGTGTACTTGGCGCAGTGTTGGTCGGCGACAACAGCTATTACGACACCTTGCTGCAATACATGCAGAACGGCATTGCCTTGCCGTCGGAACCGGCCAGCCTGATTCTACCTTCGTCCGCCGGTGCGCCAACCCTGGGCCCGGGCGCGTTGCCCGAGTCGGCAACGGTGTGCTCGTGCCATAACGTCACCAAGGGCTCGATCTGCTCGGCCATCGATGGCGGCTGCACCGACCTGGGCCTGCTCAAGTCGCAGACCAAGGCGTGCACCGGTTGCGGCGGTTGCGCTGGGCTGCTCAAGCAAGTCTTCGAGCATGAACTGATTGCCCGTGGCGTCAGCGTCGACAAGAGCCTGTGCGAACACTTCGCCTACACCCGCCAAGAGCTTTATGCGCTGGTGCGGGTAGAAGGGGTGATCACTTTCGAAGAACTGCTGGCCAAGCACGGCCGTGGACACACCGGTTGCGACGTGTGCAAACCGGCAGTGGGCTCGATCCTCGCCTCGTGCTGGAACCAGCCGATCATGGACGCCTCGCTGGTGCCGTTGCAGGACACCAACGATACCTTCATGGCCAACATGCAGAAGAACGGCACCTATTCGGTCGTGCCGCGCATTGCTGGCGGTGAGATCACTGCCGACAAACTGATCGCGATCGGCGTGGTGGCGAAGAAATACGACCTCTACACCAAGATCACCGGCGGCCAGCGGATCGACCTGTTCGGCGCGCAGTTGCATCAGTTGCCGGACATTTGGTCCGAGCTGATCGAGGCCGGTTTCGAAACCGGGCACGCCTACGGCAAATCGACCCGTACCGTGAAGTCTTGCGTGGGCAGCACCTGGTGCCGTTACGGCGTGCAGGACAGCGTGAAAATGGCCCTGACCCTCGAAGATCGCTACAAAGGCCTGCGCTCGCCGCACAAGCTCAAGTTCGCCGTCTCCGGTTGCACCCGTGAATGTGCCGAGGCGCAGAGCAAGGATGTCGGCGTGATCGCTACCGAGAACGGCTGGAACCTCTATGTTGCCGGCAACGGCGGCATGCGCCCACGCCACGCCGAGCTGTTCGCCACCGACCTGGACGATGCAACCCTGATCCGTTACATCGACCGTTTCTTGATGTTCTACATCCGCACCGCCGATAAATTGCAGCGCACCTCGGTGTGGCGCGAAAGCCTGGAGGGCGGGCTGGATTACCTCAAGGACGTGATCATCAACGACAGCCTGGGGCTTGGCGCAGAACTTGAGTCGCAGATGCAACTGGTGGTCAACCGCTACGAATGCGAATGGGCCAATGCCCTCAAAGACCCGGAAAAACTCAAGCGCTTCCGCACCTTCGTCAACGATCAGCGCCCGGACCCGGACATTCATTTTGTCCAGGAGCGCGGTCAGCGCCGGCCGATCATGGCCGCCGAACTCAACCTTATCCCTGTCACCGAGGAGAATGCCTGATGAGCCAGTCCAATACCCAGCGTGTCGATGCCCTTGCCACCGCAGCCAATGCCCAAGCCTGGCAGGCGGTGTGCAGCCAGCAGGATCTGGTCAGCAACTCCGGCGTCGTCGTTTGGCTCGACGGCGCCCAGGTCGCGCTGTTCTACCTGCCACAAGCCGAAGGCCGCACCCTCTACGCCATCGACAACCATGATCCGCAATCTGGCGCGAACGTCATTGGCCGCGGACTGATCGGCAGTCTCAAGGGTGATCTGGTGGTGGCGTCGCCGATCTACAAGCAGCATTTCCGTCTTGAAGACGGCAGCTGCCTGGAGTACCCGGAACAGCGCCTGCGGGTGTGGCCGGTGCGCTTGAACGCCGGCGTCGTGGAAGTCGCGGCGGCTTGACCGTCGCCCTGGACCGTATCGGAGAACGTTGATGAAAACAGCCGCACAGTTGCTGAAACTGAAGATCGTGCAAAACCAGCAGGTGCACAGCATCGCACCGGATCAGATGGTGCTCGACGCCCTGAAAATGATGGCCGAGAAGAACGTCGGCGCGCTGCCCGTGATCGAAGAAGGGCAGGTGGTCGGCGTCATCAGCGAGCGCGACTATGCGCGCAAGGTAGTGCTACAGGGGCGTTCTTCGGTCGGCACGCCGGTGCGCGAGATCATGAGCGCACCGGTGGTGACTGCCGACAGTTTGCAGAGCATCGAGCGCTGCATGGAGGTCATGACCGACAGTCATTTGCGTCATCTGCCGGTGCTGGAAGGCGGGGAACTGATCGGGCTGCTGTCGATCGGCGATCTGGTCAAGGAAGCCATCGTCGAGCAGGCCGATTTGATACGGCAACTTGAGCACTATATTCGCGGGCATTGAGCCCGCGCATACCGTAGGTCGCAAAAATCGGCTGGCGTGGAAATAAACCTAAGTAACCGGTTGGAACAGTCGATAACCCCAGCAGTAGGCAATTAGCCGACCACGCACCTGCCGACAGGGGAACCATCGAGTGTCCATAAAATTACGTTTGATCTTGTTGATCGGCACTGGCTTGCTCACCGCCCTGATCGTGAGTCTGGTCAGCTATGTGGGTAACACTCGGATGGCTGAAGCGGTGAGTGACAACGAGGTCAGTATGACCGCGCTGCGCAACCACCTCGAAGCCGACATGATGCACGATGCACTGCGCGCCGATGTGCTGTCGGCGATGCTGGTAGGGTTGGGCAAGAGCCCCAGCAGCAAGGCCGAGGTGCGCAGTTCACTCAATGAGCATGCCGCGCATTTTCGCGAGATGCTCGGTGACAACCTCAAGCTGCCGGTCAACGACACCCTCAAGGCCGCGCTGGACAAGATCAAGCCAAGCCTCGATACGTACATCAGTGCCGCCGAGCGCATTGTCGGGCTGGCGCTGGATAATCCTGATTCCGCACAACAGCAACTGGGTACGTTCAATAACGCGTTCAGCCAACTGGAAAGCCAGATGGCCACCCTCAGTGAGCTGATCGAAACCAACACTCAACAGACCAGCGCGGGCACTCGGCAAACCATCAGCAGTGCCAACTTCACCCTCGGTGTCGTACTCATTGCCAGCTTGTTGCTGCTGCTCGCCCTGGGACGCTCGGTCATCCTGAGCATCATGGGGCCGTTGCAGATCGCCAGCCGGATTGCCGACAGCATCGCCCATGGCAACCTGAGCGAGCCTATCGTCGAGCCCACCCGCAAGGACGAAGCCAGCACCTTGATTCGCAGCCTGGCAACCATGCAGCGTGACCTGCGCGGCATGATCGAAGTGGTTCGCAGCAACGCCCACGGCGTAAGTGGCATGAGCCAGCGGTTGAGCAGCGGTTGCCATCAGGTCGCGGGCAGCAGCCAGCAGCAAAGCGTTGCCGCCAGCACCATGGCCGCGGCGGCCAGCGAAATGACTGCGAGCATCGAGGAAATCACCCGGCATGCCGAGCGTGCACTGAACATGGCCAACCAGGCCGAGGAACTGGCCAAGGACGGCGGTCGGGTGATTCATCAAGTGGTCAGCGACATGGACGGGATTGCCCGTTCGGCGCAGCAGTCGGCCCAGGTGATCCGCACCCTGGACAAGGAGTCCGAGGGGATTTTCAGCATCATTCAGGTGATCAAGGGCATCGCCGATCAAACCAACCTGTTGGCGCTTAACGCCGCCATCGAGGCCGCCCGTGCCGGTGAGCAGGGCCGTGGTTTCGCCGTCGTCGCCGATGAAGTGCGTAGCCTGGCGGGCCGCACCAGCGCCTCCACCCAGGAAATCGCCACCATGGTCGCGCGTATCCAGCAAAGCACCCGCGAGGCGGTCAGCAGCATGGAGGCGGGCGTCGCGCAGGTCGACAAGGGCATGGCGGTGACCGCCGACGTCGAGCGCGCCATCCGCGAAATCCTCCAGGCCACGCTCAATACCACGGAGCTGGTCAATGACATCAGCCGCACGATCGGCGAGCAGAGCCTGGCCAGTAACGAAATCGCACATCAGGTGGAAATGATTGCCGGCATGTCCGAAGGCAACAGCAAGGTGATCAACCAGACCGCCTCGACCACCGATGAGCTGTCCAGCCTGGCCGGACAGCTCTCGCAGTCGGTGGATCGGTTTCGCCTTTGAGGCATTGGCGGCCCTGATATCAGGGCCAGTCAGCTCATCCAGTTGCCGCCATCGACGTTATAGGTTTGCGCCACGATGTAATCGCTTTCGGCCGATGCCAGGAAGATCGCCATGCCGACAAGGTCATCCGCCGTGCCCATGCGCCCGTACGGCACTTCCTGTCCCGCCAGTTTTTTCTTTTCCCCGAGCGGGCGGTTTTCATACCGGGCGAACAGCGCGTCGACGCCGTCCCAATGCTCGCCGTCCACCACCCCCGGCGCGATGGCGTTCACGTTGATGCGATGGGGAATGAGATTGAGACCGGCCGATTGCGTGAGGCTGATCACCGCCGCCTTGGTCGCGCAATACACCGCGACCAGCGCTTCGCCGCGCCGACCGGCCTGGCTGGCCATATTGATGATCTTGCCACCATGGCCCTGGCGGATCATCTGCTTGGCCGCGGCCTGCAGTGTGAACAGGGTGCCGGAAACGTTGATCGAGAACAGCCGTTCGTAGCTGTCGCGAGAAATCTCCCTGATCGGCGCGAGATCAAACAGCGCCGCGTTATTGATCAGGATGTCGAGCTTGCCTGTGGTGGCGATCACCGTGGCGATGGCGGCGTCGATGGATTGCTGATCGGTCACGTCCATCTCGACCGCATAAGCATTGGGCCCCAACTCGGTTGCCGTGGCTTGGGCGCGCTCCAGGTTGATGTCGGCGATCGCGACCGTAGCGCCTTCGCGGATATAGGCTTGCGCGAACGTCCTGCCTATTCCTCTGGCGGAACCGGTAATCAGGGCGCTTTTTCCTTCTAGACGTTTCATTGTTCCCATCCAATCGTAAGAGCTAAAGAGTTGCCCAATCGAGGGCATCAAAACCAGTCGTTAGTCTGCGAAGACCCCGCAGTGATTGCGCCTAGCCGTTGCTACTTGGGATAACCGGCGCGCTTCATCTCGCGTTCGGTGCTTTGCTGCGCGGAGGCCAGGGCCTGTTCCACCGGCATCTGCCCGGTGAGCGCCGCGGATACCAGCTTGCCGACCGACGTGCCAATCGCCTGGAATTCGGGAATGGTCACGTATTGGATGCCGACGTAGGGCACGGGCTGGACCGAAGGGTGCGCCGGGTCGGCGTTCTGCATCATTTTCAGCGTGACACCGGCGAAGGGCGCAGCCTGCAAATAGGCGTCGCTGTAGGTCGACATGCGGGTGCCCGGTGGTACGTTGCTGATGCCATCCGTCTTGGCAACCAGTTGGATGTATTCCCTGGAGGTGGCCCAGGACACAAAGGCTTTGGCGGCTTCCTTGTGTTTGGATGTCGCCGGGATGGCCAGTGACCAGGCATAGAGCCAGGACGAACCCTTGTCGGTGACTTCTGTTGGCGCGGCGACGAAACCAACATCATTGGCCACCTTGCTTTGCGTTGTGTCGGTGATGAACGAGCCGGCGACGCTGGCATCGACCCAGATTGCGCATTTGCCACTGTTGAACAGGGCGAGCGTCTCGTTGAAGCCATTGCTCGACACACCCGGTGGGCCGTACTGCTTGAGGGTGTTGACGTAGAAGTTGGCGGCGGCAGTCCATTGCGGCCCGGTGAGTTGCGGCTGCCACTGCTCATTGAACCAGCGCGCGCCAAAGGCGTTGGACATGGTCGTCAGCAGCGCCATGTTCTCACCCCAACCGGCCTTGCCGCGCAAGCACATCCCATACTGTTCTTTATCCGGCTGGTGCAGCTTGCCGGCGAACTCGCCGAGCTGCGTCCAGGTCGGGTGCTCGGGCATGCTCAGGCCGGCGTTCTTGAACAGGTCGGTTCGGTAATAGGTGACGGTGCTTTCGCCATAGAACGGCAGGGCATAGAGCGTGTCGTTGACCGATAACCCTTGGCGAACCGCAGGGAAAATATCTTCGAGGTCATAGCTGGCGGGCAGGTCCTTTATTGGCTCCAGCCAATGCTTGGCGCCCCACAACGGTGTTTCGTAAGTGCCGATGGTGAGCACGTCGAACTGGCCGCCCTGAGTGGCTATGTCGGTGGTCAGGCGCTGACGCAACACGTTCTCTTCAAGCACCACCCAGTTGAGCTTTACGTCGGGGTGCAGCTGTTCGAAAGTTTTGGACAGTCGCTGCATGCGGATCATGTCGCTGTTGTTCACTGTGGCGATGGTCACCGTTTCACCCGCCTGGCAGAGCAGGGCAGAGCACAGCCCGGCGGACAGAAAAAGTGCGCTTGGAATGATCTTCATCGTGATCTCCGCTCTGCGCCTTGGGCGGCAGAAGCTTTATTGTTGTTGTAATCCACGAGGCGGGGCATAGCCGCACCGGGATGACCACAGAATTGCAGCTACCCAAGCAGCGAACAAATGAATGGCATACGCGCCGCTGATACTTTTTTGACCGTGGAAAAAAAGTATCAGTGGGCGCCATGTAACGTGCTAGGCGCCGGGCGTCGTTAGTGCGAGTCTCATGTCAGCGTCCCGAGACTTCGACTCGTCCCAGGCTTCGCGGTACCTTGATAAAACCAACAAAAACGGAATCGCCAGGGTGATGAACCATCACGTAACCGCAGACAAGCCGCCAGCGCTTGAAGTCATCCTCAACGAGCCCCAGCACAGCTTTCGTTGGTATGAGCACGACTATCCCTTCGACCTGGCGCGCTGGAACCATCATCCGGAGTTCGAGATCCACCTGATCCGCGAAGGCAGCGGTCGGCTACTGGCTGGTGACTACATCGGCGTATTCGAAGCCGGCCATGTCGCCCTCATCGGCCCGGGCCTGCCTCATGACTGGATCAGCGATCTGGGCAAAGGCGAGGTGATTACCGGCCGTGACGTCGTGTTGCAGTTCGATGGCCAGATGCTGATGCAACTGCGCGACAAGGTTCCGGAGCTCAGCGAGTTACAAAGCCTGTTTCGCCAGGCGGCGCAGGGCATCGAATTTCATGGCAACACCCGCAAAAAAGCAGCTCGACTGATGGAAGAGATCGGCCAGTGCCACGGCTTGCAGCGACTGTGCCTGTTCCTGTCATTGCTGCAACTGCTGGCATCGGCCCCTGACAGCGAGAGACAGACGCTTGCCAGCCTGCAATACGCGCCCATGCTCGACGCATTGACGGCCCAGCGCATGAGCATTGTCTTCGACTACATCCTGAACGACCTCGCTGACGAGTTGCGGATGTCGGTCATCGCCCAGCGGCTGGACATGAACGAGCCGGCCTTCTCCAAATTCTTCAAGCGCGCCACCGGCCATACCTTCGTCGACCTGACGCGCAAACTACGAGTCCAGCGCGCCTGCCGTTTGCTGGCGCAAAGCAGTTTCAGCGTTGCCGATATCTGTTTTGAGGTGGGGTACGCCAACTTGTCGAATTTCAATCGGCACTTTCGCCATGAAATGCATGAGACACCCAGCGAGTATCGGCAGCGGTTGCAGCGCGCATCTTGCGGTGGGTAGCGCTTTCTGTGGCGCTGAAGTGTTAGTCTCGAAAGCAACCGGGTAGTGGCGTTAGCGCATCTGGAATTATTTTCTTCCAGTTCTTGACATGCCTTTCGAACCAGTCCAGAATTGCGTCCATTCCTGATTCAGGAACACGAAAACCCCTTAGATTTCAAAGGGTTGGAAGCTAGATTAGAATCTTGTTTCCAGATACGAGTTTACACGTTTGATGTTGCGCTACTGAACATCAGATGTTTGAGGCCGAATAGCAAAATGGTTATGCAGTGGATTGCAAATCCACCTACGCCGGTTCGATTCCGACTTCGGCCTCCACTTTAAACGAGCTCCGTAGATCCATGATCTACGGAGCTTTTTTATTTTCGCAGTCCTGCAAGATTTAGTCTTGAAAAGGGGATTTGCGAACTTGCTTCAGCGGGGCGGGATGTATATATTTCCCCCTCTGTTGCACAAGCGTCAGAACTGCCAGATCGTTATTTGGACAGTCTTCAGACTGCTTACCGCGCTACCGCCCGAATGGCGAAACTGGTAGACGCATGGGACTTAAAATCCCCCGCTCGTAAGGGCGTGCCGGTTCGATTCCGGCTTCGGGCACCATCTTGCATTCCACTGAGCGCTTTTGAGTT
>Ga0207655_1000126_pt1 | contig 151903 bp, 146 predicted proteins | sample KBSM44metaG_FD_184398 | JGI IMG/M metagenome (GOLD analysis project Ga0207655, IMG submission 184398) | Miscanthus rhizosphere microbial communities from Kellogg Biological Station, Michigan, USA - KBS M4-4 metaG (SPAdes) (version 2) | ecosystem: Host-associated > Plants > Roots > Rhizosphere...
TTCAGGCATATAACCTCAATATTTCTGCCGCATTCTGCCCGATTGAAAAGCGCCCTGTTATTACATCAGTATTGATTTTTTTCGTTGCTGACTGAGTCATCAATACATCAATCTCTGACGTCCATGCGCAGAGATCGCTGAGTGACTGATGGGAAATACGCTCAGTCACATCAATAAGCCGCGGAACGTGCAAGGACGCGATGACCGGTAATCCGGCAGCCTGAGCTTCAATAGCCGCAAGCCCGAGACCTTCGTGCAGCGACGGGAACAGGAACACATCCATAACATCGCGTAAAATTAACAATGCATCATTTCTTGCGCCGGTCAGGATAACTTTGTCAGCGAGACCCCGCTCCACGGCCCTTTTGTGCAAGTCTTTTCGCAAACTTCCTTCACCTACAATCAGTAAACACACATCTTGATCCCGGTATTGCGACAGTATTTCAAGCAGGAATTTGTGATTTTTGACGGATTCCATTCGCCCGACGGTTCCCAATACGAACGTGCTTTCAGCAATGCCCAGATCATGTTTAAGGCTGGTGGGAGCAGTAGACACAAGACGATGGAAATCTTTGCCACAGGGAATAATATTGACCACAGGCGCCCCTGTTTTATAGTGGCAACGCGCTGAATCTTCACTTACCGCGACGCAACAGGTTGAATAACGCTTAGCCAGGAGAATTTTGAAACTAATTTCAATGCGTTTTATCGGACCAGCATTTTGGTAGTACAGCGTTCGATCTGAATGAGCATGGGAAATAATCCGTGCTATTCCACACCTTTTAGCAATGTACGCCACGAGACCATTATTGAAGCTGACATGACTATGACAGACGTCATATTTGTTCTTCCTGAAAACGGAGAATAAGGCAGCCAGGTATTTCAGCGGTTTTTTATAAGAAGGAATATGTATTATTTTGCAATCCATAGCTAATAAAGCATCTTCGTAAAACCCTTTATGGGGCTTATCGACGATAAAGGTGTGTTGAATACTTCCTGAGGTTTCTATCGCAAAATCAAAAAGCCAGCTTTCAATCCCACCGATATCCAATTGACCTAACAGGTGTACAACTTTAATTTTCTTCATCTGATGTCCCTGAGGCATAGGTTCTTAAATAAAGGAGTATGGAGAAAATAACCAGTGGCATAATTAGCAATTGTTTTCTGAAAACGGCATCCCCCACGCTTCCAAAAGTATAATCGGTACGGATAGCGTAGAACCCAACCAACGTTATTACGGCAGAATAAATCAGGACACACATAATCGATGACATCAGTCTGGAGTCCAAAATGAGTGTGGTATATTTTATTGTTCTGATAAGCACAAAAACTATAGTCACAATGACACAGAGCGCAGGTAGTAATGTAAACCCTTCATAATTCATCCACTGCGCAGGGTTAGGGGCCATATACATAAAAGCAAAAATCATTGGCCAGTTAATAATCAGCAGAATAGATTTGAAAAATGCGGCCAGCATGAGAATAAAAAAAGCTCCTAACGTGATGAACTTCATTGCCCGGTAATATTCCAGAGTAAAAACCACATACAGAAGTGCCGTTACGGGAGAATAAGGTCGGAGCAGGAAACAATAGCCAGCCAGCATCAGTATCACAACGGCCTTGAATAATCGCATCACTTTCCCCTGCGTCTTACAAAAATCGACTAACGCCAAAGCCAGAAGGATTGTCAGAAAGAGAATGAATATATCTTTACCAAAAACTGAAGAGAAATAATTAAACGTCGGAGAAACAATAATCAGGGATATCAGAACACAGCGAAAATCAACTGAACTCACATTAGAAAACAATCGACTCATTGCCGCGATGCTCATCAATTTAAACATAAAATTGAAAATAACAATATAAAATGGATCTTTGGCAGGCATCAAACTATAAAATATATGAACTGGCACCCCGAAAATAAAGAAAGATCCCGGCCCTTCAGTCATGCCGTTCTCATGCATTGCGGCCATTCTCGCCACAGCACCGGATAAAATTTCACTCAGCGAATTATTTGACAGTAAAAAATTATAATATCGTACGGCATCTATTCCGGGGAAAATATTAAAAACATTAATACAATAAAAAGTATAGATAGCAGAAAATAATAATGCCGCAATGATCAAATAATTATACCGGGCCCCAGGAATGGTAATCGCGGGAATGCTCAACGCGGTCAAAGTAAAAATCACCCCGCCTGCAGCATCACGGGCATCAAAAATAAGATGTGTTATACACACAGAAGTGAGCATCATCAAACAAAGGTAAATAACACCACGTTTAAAATCAATATTCACTGTTACCTCACTGGTCGCTTTCTGTCACAGGCCTGAACACAGTTATATACATCAGCAAAGCAACAAAACTATTTGAGAAAAACAATACCCATGGTACAGAAAACACATTCATAAACTTACAGACCAAGAATAATATGACACAGTGAATAACCCCACCTGTAAAAGTACAATAAGAAATTGCTTTACTCTTCCCATAAAAAAAACAAGTCGATGCCATAATCAGATAGAACCCCTGCGATAAAAATGCAGGAACCATAATGACTACAAATCGTTTAACGTCCTTATACTCCTCACCCGCCACCAGATTGTATATTCCCTCGGGAATTAACTGTGCCAAAATGGTTACCAGTGTGCTCAGAAAAAAATACCCAACGAAGATCAGCGTAAAGTGTTTACGGCTGATTTTATTATTTTTCAACTGACTGTACAGGTGAGGTGTTAATGCTTTATTCAGGGCCATCAGCACCACAGTAATAATTACGCTTAACTGAAATGATGCAGAGTAATTTCCCAGCGTGGAACTGGAAAAATAGTTACTGATCATAATCCTGTCCAGTCCTGACCGGGCCAGGAAGCTCATATTATGAATAATGAGTGGAATACCAAAAAGTAGCAATTGTGATGATGTTTTTTTAACGGTATCAAAACAAAAATCAGCCTGCTTCAGCCAGTTTCTGTTGGACCATGAAGAAATAAATATTGAAATCAGGAAACCAAGAATAATCGCGTAAACCCTGATTTCATAGCTTACCTTAAAACAGTACAGGAACAATAATGTGATAACGAATGACATTGCTGCATTAAGGACTTGAGCAGTCATGTATTTCTTCGCTTCTTTCCTGGACTGATTAATCGATACGAGGTTTGTATAAATACATTGAAAATATCCCGCAATCGCGGCAAGAATAATTATATCACTCGGATAAAAAGCATATACCCCAGCAACGCAAAGGATAAAGGCAACGGATGATATAATGACAGAGGAGAAGAAATAGTCTGCCGAGTTGTAATCTTCTTGCGTATATTCGTACTTAATTATTGCGGCAGATGCGTTTAGTCCAATGAAGACAAAGAAGACCGCAACATAGGCATTAAATAAGGATATTTTCCCATACTGCTCAGGGCCTAAAGCACGTGAGAGAACAGGGAGAAGAAGGAAGGGGAAGATTTTTACAATCAGTTCCCCTCCGACATAAATAATACTATCACTGAATATCTTTCTCATTATTTTTCACTAACTGGCATGATAAGCATCGTGATTCAGTCTTGATTGTCAAAAATAAGAATCTCTGTTAACCCCTGCAATATCAAAACTCAGTGGTAAACTCTCATGTTTCAGGCGAATGATATTCATAAATTTCTTTTTTCCCATAGTTATAAAAACCAGAAGGTTTATTAACTACTGCGTTGAGTATCACTCCATTAATATCAATGTTATTTCTGTTAAATACTCTGATTGCGGATTCTATTTCACGCACTGTGCTCTGCTCAAATTTAGCGACCAGCATAGAAATACCTGCGTACCTACCTATAATAACGGCATCGCTTACCGCAAGGACTGGTGGCGCATCAAGTATGACGAAATCATAATTGTCTGAGGCCCAATGAATAAGATCGTGATACTGCTTACGCAGCAAAAGCTCTGAAGGGTTTTTTGACCACTTCCCGCGAGTGATAATATCCAGTCCGGGGATTTTAGTACTCTGAACAGCTTCCTGACACGTGATTGAACCCGTAATCGCATCGGTTAACCCGACGTTCTTAACATCGAAGATCCGATGCGCATATCCTTTTCGCATATCACAGTCAATATATAAGACCCGCTTGTCAGCCTGACTCACCACCACTGCAAGGTTGGAGCTGATGAATGTTTTCCCTACCTCCGGAGTGGCACCGGAGATCATCAACACATTTGAACGAGCTTCCATCATCGAGAAATACAAACTGGTTCTTAAATTCCTCAGAGCTTCTATCGCAATATCTGATGCTTTTTCAAGTGCTAACAAACTAACAGGCCGAGTATCACTCATAGAATGAGAATAGTGATCATTCCTCCACTCTGACAGAGGCACATTTGAAACGACATTAAGACCGATATCTTCAAGTATTTCTGCGGAGTCGATACCCTGCTGTAATGAGACCTGTGCCAGTATAAATCCAACTGATGAAATCAATCCCAGGCAAGCAAAGATAAATATTACCAGGACTTTATCAGGCTTAACCGGTTTTAATCCTGTGACGGCACTGTCGATAATTCTGACAGAGCCAATAGTACTTGCCTGGCTGATTTTAAGTTCTTGCTGCTTATTCAACAACTGCATATAAACGAGCTGACCCGATTGGACATCACGCGTCAATCTGACGACTTCCTGTTGCGTCAGAGGCAAGGTGCTGACTTTTTCATTCAGATTTTTCTTTTCATCTTTCAGAACCTGGATTTTTTCAATCAATGCTAAATAAGCCGGATGTTGTGTTGTATATAACTTTGAAATTTCGGTTTCTTTAAGGATAAGCTGATTAATCTGACCATCGAGTTGCACCATGCTATCGAGCGTTGATTTTGCTTCCATCGGTAAATCTACGGAATTGTTACGGCTTCTGAAGGCGTTTAATTTCGTTTCCGCGATCCCGAGATTGTTTTTTACCTGCGGAAGCTGACTCTTAATAAATTCCAGACTTTTCTCCGCTTCTTCCGCTTTTCGGTGAATACTTTGACGAGCATAGCAATCAATAATTGTCTGAAGGATGTTCTTAATTTGTTTACGATCCCTGCCATTGTAGCTAATAGTCAAAATACCGGTATCTTTGCCCTGATCGATGACGTTGACATTGGCTCGTAACTCCTCAATGACCTTGAGTGTTTCAACTTTGGTAACAGAAAACTTATCTCCCTTAAGAGCATGTATTTCGTTCACTTCAATACGAAATTCAGGAGTTTCCAGTATCTTCCCTGCCATTCCTGATACGGTAGTACCGGACGGTGACGTTATCTGATACTCAGCGTCACTGAGAATTTCAAGAGTATAAGAACCTCCGATAACACCTCTGCGTGGCTCAAAGATATCCACCGCGATCCGCGGTACTCCAGGCTGTGAATAACGTCGTATCGCCTCTCCAATGATGGGGAAACTGATAAAACGAACTTCAGTATCCAGATTCAGTTTAGCAACCGTTTCGCCAAGGATTGCCCGGGAGGTAACCAGTTGCATTTCTGTCGCAGAAACAGGCGATTTCGCCGGCAATAATTGCGAGATATTACTCATCATGTCGATTTCGCCTGAGTGATCGACCTGAACTAAAGCGTCAGCATGATAAACCGGAGATGATAAAAAGGCATATAACAAACCGACAAAGACAAAAATAAAGGTAATCACAATAATAATGTATCTTTTATCAATGATAGCGCCCATATTTTTACGTAAATCAAACTCGTCCGGGATACATTTATTTCCTGACTGACCCGTCATTTTTCCAATCATTTTAAACCCTGATAATTTAAAGCAGCCTTCCAGCCAGATACTGACTCTTTTATAAGAGAGAATATATAATCAAATGCTTCCATATCTTTTCCATAAGGATCGGGAATTTCTTTCCGCTGATTCCAGTGGCCCAGCAGCATAATTTTCCCTCTGATTTCGGGTAAAGAATGAGTGATGGCACTGATATGTGTCCGCTCCATCACCAGAATAAGATCAAACTCCTTACCCCTTTCTGGTGTGAACGGCTTCGCCTTATGATTTTCCAGTGATATCCCGTGGCGTTCTGCCACCATTTTTGCCATGTGATCAGCCCTTTGTCCCTTAAGCGCAGATAAGCCTGCCGACTGTATATTTTTTTCAGGCAGACATTGTTTCATCAAGGCTTCGGCAATCGGTGAGCGACATATATTCCCCACGCACACCACCAGGATAGAATTAAATATCACCTTTTCTTACCAGTTTCGAATATAACGGGCAGTTTCCGTCAGATCATGAACCCCGGTAATGGTTGGCAATAATTGTCCGATAATACGGTTCCATTTAGCCAGCGGAGCTGTCGTCACATAAACAATATCGTAAGGCTCAAGCTGGAATTCGGTTCCCAGCACCAGTGCCGTAGCATCGCTTGCATTCAACTGGTAGATGTTCGCTATTTTCTTTTTAGCATCCCCTTTCAGGGTTCTGATGACAAATACCCCTGTGGCATCCGACGTTAACGGATCCATGCCTTCGGCATTAGAGAGGGCTTCGGTCAGTGTCATGCCGCTACGATCCATGCGAAGTGTCGTTTGCTTTTTCACTTCGCCCATCACGAACACTTTCAGCTCGTCGTTTCTCGGGACATACAGGATATCTCCCGGCTCAAGCAAACGGTTCTGCCGCATATCTCCATGCTTCATTAAAGACTGCAGTGAAATGAGAGATTTCTCGCCATTATGCGACAACACGATATTATTCCAGTCCGCATTTTCACTTAATCCCCCCGCCAGATTAATTGCGTCCATGATGGTCATGGGAACGTTAGTGACAGGTAACTGACCGGATTTTTCCACCTCACCGGTGACATAGACTTTCTGCGAGCGGAACGTCGCAACATTGACATCGACCTGCGGCGATTGAATATATCGGGTGAGCCTGGCGGTAATATCACGACGAATTTCAGAGGTCGTTTTGCCTGCCACGTTGACCATCCCTATGTAAGGGTAAAATATGGCACCTTCGGCGTTAACCCAGTTCCCGGCATCGCCGGCACTTCGATACTGACCGGCAGGTGTCGTCAGTTCAGGATGATCCCATACCGTAATTGTTAATATATCGCCGATGCCAACATAGTACTGGTACTTGTTAACACGTGAATCAAGGTCGCTGTTGACTGTCGCAATGGCAGGGTGACGAACAAGTGACTCCACCAGTTTAGGCGTGATGGGATAAATATCGACCATTGCATTAATATCCTGATAAGGGCCGTTTTCTTCCACGACATTTTTACCCGAAGTACTTATACCGATACCAGGCGATAACGAACATCCACAAAGCGATACTACAAATATGATGAGTGGAATAGTAACAATCTTAACTTTCATAACGTTTTAACCGTTTATTTTCATGGGGAGTAGATTTAATGGTGTTGTTTTTAGCAAAATCTTCACAAGGAGTCTGGAGGGAATATTGTTACTCAATTTAGGGATCGATAAATATTGCGATAGCATTGAGTATTTTTTCACGCTACCGCCCATGGATGTTGTAGACATCCATTAGAATAATAAAATCACCAATAAGTCCTTTACAAAAAATTTAATATTAGCCAGTCTCCGCTTAAAAAAAGAAGAATTTAAACATATCTATAAATTAGTATAAATGCCGACGACAATAAAAGATCGTTTATCGTCGTGTTTATTGTACTGATATTTCTATGGTTTCATTATTATTCTCATCTCCCGGGGAGACTTCTGAATATTTTGTATGAATCGCCAGCCAGTGACGAACAAAACAATAGATGACAAAAATCAGGCAGAATAAAAATAAAGACAGCAGTTCATTTACTTTAAGAATATTTAATCCGATACCAAATGCATTCATCAAAAAAGAGCCAAGAAGAATAATACTGAGAGTTTTTTTATTGGAGAAACCATAATTTATGAGCAAGTGGTGCAGATGCGTTCTGTCTGGCTTGAAAGGAGAATGTCTTCGGATGAGACGCCCAAACATCACCGCAACCAGATCCATCAGTGGGACAGCGATCAACCAGATTGCGGTTGCAGGTGCCATCACGGCGTTATATTCCCCGGTGGCCAGCATGATAGCCCAGATAACCGTAAACCCAAGGAATGTACTCCCCGCATCTCCCATAAAAACTTTCAACCTGGAACAGCTGACATTCAGGATAATGAAAGGAACAATTGCCGCAATAAAAAGCTGACAGTACAGCGCCATAGGTATTTTCCCTGCCACAGCAAAGCAGATTGCCAATCCCGTAAATGACAGAATACTTAACCCGCCTAACAGCCCGTCAATTCCGTCTATCATATTGAAAGCATTAACTGATGCCCAGACAGCCAGCAATGAGACGGGGAAACTTAAGATCCCCAACCTAAGCTCGTAATTGTTCCACAAATTGCCGAAAGAGCTAATATATACGCCGTCAGACATAATGATAATTGCACCTGCCGCCTGAACAATCACGCGAAGAAATACTGAAAGAGCATAGCGATCGTCAAGAACACCGATACAAACCAGAAGGAAGCTACTCATCAGAAAAGCATTATTGTGCGCAACGGAAGGAAAAAAAAGTAAATTTATTACTACCACCGTGAGATAGATAGCAATGCCGCCTACCAGCGGAATATTACTGCTGTGTTTTTTTCTGTAATCAGGCTTGTCGACCAGTTTTAATTTAATACTTACAGCCCTGGCCGCCAGTAAAAAAATAAAACAAATGATAGGGGTGACAAATAAAAATCCGTACATCCCGTTAACATCCTTTTCCATGGAGTTTTTATTTTAACAGTTGAAGTAAGCTTGGCAATTTATAGGAACGGAAAGTAAAAAGCAACATCTGGAAACAAGTTTGATTTGAAAGTTGAGAGGAAGAACATGAAAATAACACGTACAATTAATATCACACAAAGCATACAAAAAACGAATTATTCTCTGTAATTAATAACACAAACAAATAATCAAACAAACTAACACAGACTATTTATATTAATGGCAATACTTGAAACAATAAAACATTCACAAAGCATATCAATATCATAAATAATGGAGAGGTTATTGCCTCCCCATTATTTGAAAACCAGCAAGCGGATAATTTATTTTTTACAGCAAATTACGCAGAAACCACATACCCCATCACGCGCTTCCAGCCGACCGTTTTTTTCTCAATATACACACCCTGCAATTCTGGGGAGAAACCCGGCAGCAGATTGATACCTTCTTCCAGCGCCATAAAATAGCGCTGAACCGCCCCGCCCCACAGTTCGCCCGGCACGACACATAGCACGCCAGGAGGATATGGCAGCGCGCCTTCCGCAGCGATACGGCCTTCGGCATCACCAATTGCCACCAGCTCGATGTTATCGCGGATAAACTCGTTATGCGCATCCTGCGCATTCATCACTACCTTCGGGAAACTCCTCTCACGGAACATCTCTTTCTGTAACTCTTTCACATCAAAGCTGACGTAGAGATTATGCATTTCCTGGCACAGCTGACGGATGGTGTAATTCCGGTAGCGGTCTTCGTTTTTGCGATACACCGTCGGCAGCACTTCGCTGAGCGGCGCATCTTCTTCGATGTATTGCTCAAACCGCACCAACTCTTCCACCAGCAACTGCATTTTGGCCGGTGTTTCCGCCGGGGTAAGCAGGAACAAAATCGAGTTCAGGTCACATTTCTCCGGCACGATGCCATTCTCGCGCAGATAGTTCGCCAGAATGGTCGCCGGTATGCCGAACTCCGTGTATTTACCGCTGGAAGCATCAATGCCCGGCGTGGTCAGCAGCAGCTTGCACGGATCAACGAAATACTGTTTCTCGGCATAACCGTCGAAGGCGTGCCAGCGTTCACCCGGCACAAAATCAAAGAAACGCACATCGTTGGCCATTTCATTGGTTTCATGATCCTGCCAGCGTTTGCCGCCGACGGTTGGAGGAACGAACGGTAAAATCATCGAGCACTGATCAAGCAGCATTTTGCGGGTTTCGATGCCGAGCTTCACGCACTCCATCCACATGTGTTTTCCGCTGCCACCGGCATGAATGCGCGCATTGACGTCAAGCGCGGCAAACAACGGATAAAACGGGCTGGTCGAGGCATGCATCATAAACGCATTGTTGAGCTTTTTATGGCTGCAATGACGCTTCTGGCCTTTGATGTGATTGTCTTTTTTGTGGATCTGCGAGGTCTGCGAGAATCCGGCCTGCTGCTTATGTACCGACTGCGTAACGATAATGCCAGGGTCATTTTCGTTCAGCTCCAGCAGCAGCGGCGAGCATTCTTTCATCATCGGGATGAATTGCTCGTAACCGACCCACGCGGAATCAAACAGGATGTAATCACACAGATGACCGATTTTATCGACCACCTGACGCGCGTTGTACACGGTACCGTCATAAGTACCAAGCTGGATAATCGCCAGGCGGAACGGACGTTTTTCAGTCGCGCGATGTGGCGCCACTTCTTTGATTTGTGCTCGCAGATAAGTTTCATCGAAACAAGCCGCATCAATGCCGCCGATAAAACCGAACGGATTACGTGCTGTTTCGAGATAAACCGGCGTAGCGCCCGCCTGCAACAGCGCACCGTGATGGTTTGATTTGTGGTTATTACGGTCGAACAGCACCAGGTCGTCGCGGGTCAGCAGCGCGTTGGTGACGACTTTATTGGCCGCAGACGTGCCGTTGAGCACGAAATACGTTTTATCCGCGCTGAAGACTTTAGCCGCATACTTTTGGGCATCTTTCGCTGAACCTTCGTGGATCAGTAAATCGCCCAGTTTGACGTCCGCATTGCACATGTCGGAGCGAAAAATATTCGGGCCATAGAAATCATAAAACTGGCGCCCTGCCGGATGACGACGGAAAAACTCGCCGCCCTGATGCCCCGGACAAGCGAAAGTGGCGTTCTCCATCTCGACATACTTTTTCAGCGTATCGAAAAACGGCGGGAATAAGGCTTCTTCATAAACCTGTGCGGCAGACTCAATCTGCGCGGCATAAAATGCCTGATTGGCGTCCGATAGCGTGATTACGCCTTTCAGCAACGGCAGAAACTCAGGTGAAATCTGCTCTGTACCCTGCACCGCAACAAACGCGGGAATACCAAATCCCAGCGTTTCAATATCCGCCAGCCTGCCGTGGTTCAGGTCACCGACAGAAATAATGATGGCCGCAACGTCCGCGTAATCGGCGCGACGCAGGTCAACGACCAGACGTGCTGTCTGGAGATAAGGGGCGACGGAAGCGCTTGCTGCAAGTTTTAAGTGTTTCATTCAGGCTCTCAAACGGTTAAGTAAGAGGGTGTGCCAGGTGGCACGGCAATGAGCTGGCGCATACGTCATTAAAGGTATAGAGCGCAGAGTCCAGCCCGGCAAATGACGTTGGCTAAAGCGAGATATCGAGTGCAACAGAACAATGCCGGTATGGCAAAGTGGTGACAAATCGGGTTTCAGGCCAGGCCACGTCTGATAGACAACATTAAAATCAGAGAACTGCTCTGTTTTATTCTCTGTTTTTAATAATGCCTGACAGCGAGCAAACGGTAGCCTTACCGCATGAAAGAGACTACAAATGGAGGAAAACTGAAATCGTGGTGTTTACAGCACCCGGAGATCATCATCAGATTGTTTGTGCACTGACGAACAGTGCGATGTGATAAACCAGCCATGCCGCAACCCTCTTGAGCTGTCGCGTGAAAACGGGATCAGAGTTGTTTAATAAATCGGCGCAATAATGGCATCTTTTACCCCCCTGTTCAACCCTGAACATTGCGCGAATTTCTTACAGAATGCGACATGGATTACGCCCGGAATTTCCGCGCTTTTCGGGATTATTGCCGGGTACGAACGGGGTAAGCGGCCTGAACCCTAAGTTAAATCGTCAAATTGTCGTAAAAAGCATCAGTCGGTTGACGAACCCCGCGGTTGTCACAAAAAGCCGTTGACGGCACATGCCCGATACGGTTTAATGCGCCCCGTTGCCCGGATAGCTCAGTCGGTAGAGCAAGGGATTGAAAATCCCTGTGTCCTTGGTTCGATTCCGAGTCCGGGCACCATCTTCAGAGCCTGTCCGTTAAGGGTTGAGATCCTTAACGGGCAAGACATAAGTACCCGAAACAGCTTCATGTGATAAATAGGCTTATCGCATCGATGGTTGAACATTCGGGACTAAGAAGCCGGAGAGTGTTAGACGCACTCTCTGGCTTTCTCACGTCCTTCCGATAAGAATTTTGACAGTATCCCACCGGTAGTGTCAATCTTATGTAAAGAAAAGCCTCATTTTTTTGCTTTCAGTCACTTAGATTTCACTTAAGATTAATCCTATCCTCCAAAAACTTCATCTAAAGCTACACGTAAACTGTCCATGTTACCTTCCACATATTCCAGCGTAACAGCCACACTTGAATGTCCTAACAACGTTTGAACAACTTTGAGATTACGATCAGGGGATTTCATCATGTCGGTAGCAATGGTATGCCTGAACCTATGTGGCGTAATGACACACTGACACTCTGTTGAAAGTCGGCGGAAGAAGCCACGCAGGGGTTGATAAGCCATCACGTCTGTTAAGATATTTTTTCTCCCATCAAACCTGCTCGCATTAAATAACATATCGCCATGTGCTGCTCCGCGCTCAACCGCAGCCAGCATCAATCGTTCAAGCCTTGGTCGTAATAATCGCGTAATCGGAACCCGATGTTCTCTGTGATTTTTTGAAGCTTCAGGACGCAAATTTATCCATCCCCCTTCTAAGTGAACATCTTCCAGGCGGATGTTGAGTAGCTGATTCTGCCTCATACCGGTATAACGGAGCGTATCTACCACGCTGAGCCAGAACCAGGCCGGTCGCAGAGCCGAGCGTGATTTTTCAATTATCCCCAAACTTTCCTCTTTTTCTCTCGCTTCGAGTAATAAATATATTTTTTTAATCTCTGACTCGGTGAGCGTTTTTTTCCTTTTGATATCTGGTCTGGCGATCACACCATTGAAGGGATTATCTTTTAGAGTAACGAATTCTTGCTGCAGTGCATGATTATAAATTGCACGCATATGTGCAACTTTATTATTCCATGTTATTGATGATAGCCCCTGCTCACTTAAAACATGCCGACGCCAGTTTAAAACTGTTAGTCTATCGACCTGACCCGGGAAAACGTTATCTCCAATATAACGTCGGAATGAATTGATAACTTTTCTGTAACTCCACTCAGTGGCTGGCCTCAATGTCTTACTAAAAAAGTAGTCCTTAAGGATATCGTCATAACTAATTAATTCCATCTTCCTCTCCCTATTCATCAATTAAATGCTTTAACTATTTATTAGGTGACAACCACTGGCTGTCAGATAGAACGACACCTTCTTTAAACAGTTGTGTTGCAAGAATCATATAGCCTGACATTCGGGTAAAACGCCCCTCACGGCCCTCATTCTCATATTTCTTGTAGATGTATATTCCCTTTCCACTTCTTGAAAAATGTTTGTTCAGCGCTTCAAAACTTTTTTGAATTTCATCTTTGTCTGACTCTGTTTTTTCTTGTGTCGCCAGATATCGGTAAAAACAATCCGGCGTCTGAATAAAGACATACAGAGCCATAACATGCAAAAGACTGTCCTGTGCATTAACACTGAGAGCCCCCTCCTCAATGGCATCAACCAGCCAGTCCCAAAAAAGTTCGCCCAATGTGAGTGCTCTGGCAGAATCAGGCTGCTTTAATGTTTCCACGACGGGGTTATCATCAGAGGTTGTTTCATCGACTACTTCAGCGCTTGTCATTTTATCCAGCAGCGTCAACAAATCCCCGGGGGTTACTCCCTCTAACGACGTATCTGCTTGCACATCAGCAAGACTTTCTGCCTGACTGGATTGGCCGATAGCTGAGACCAGTTCTGGCATGATCGGAAGAGCATCCGCGCTGCTTAGTGAAGATATCTTATTGTCGTCAATTTCATTGGAAACAAAGGATTGAACAGGAATTTCATTAGTAGGATGCTCGGCAGGATCAGAAGGGGCGCTCTGACTTAAGGCTTCAGTATTATCTGTGGCAAGTTTGACTGAAGGCTGTACAAATGTGTCTTGAGCGAACAGTCCACATTTTTCGCGAGCCTCACTCACTGCGGCATGAAGAATGGCCCCGGCAGGTTTATTACCTGACAGGTAAACCAGTAATGCGTCAGCCAGCGCTGGCCAGCGCGCTACCCAGATAAGCCCCTCGTAAGGTATCAGGCGATAAGCGCAAGTGGCAGCGCGAACTGCTGAATTTGTTTCTTGCTCACAAAATTTCATCCGCCAGGGAGCTTCAGGCATCCCCAGACCTGGAAACCACCGGCGGCCATCTTCGTAGAAGGCCGCCATCTGTTCGAGGCTGCCCAGGTCATGCATCAATGCTGCCCAGAAAATGACTGTACACCAGGCTGCGCTCTGCGCCGACTGTTCTTCCGGGGGTGCCCCTGGCGGCAGCATCCATCCCCTGGATAACCTCACCGCGCAAACGGCCACCTCAAGCGCTTCATCCAGCATGCCGCCTTCGCGTGCGTAGGGTCCCGATGACGCAGCCGGCAGCAGCTGCAGGCTCACAGCCAGCCGCTTCACCGGCTCCAGCCAAAATGTCTCCCAAACTGGCCTGGAGAAGGGGCTATTGTCCCATAATTGCTGCAGCGCCTGTTTTCTGTGTCGTGTGGACAATAGTGCATCTGCGCTCAGCGGTAAAAACCACCCCGCAGCATTTGGTCTCTCTGACTCCTTACGCACCTTCGGTGCGGTATCTACTTTCTGATTATGAAATCTGCCTGTCATCCACTTCAGCATTGCCGCCCCCGTCAGTCATCGATAAAGGGGCATTACGCTATGCTTTCCCCCTCTTCTGGCAAGCGAGAACTCTATATTCGTTTCCTCGATTAACCCCTTGATCTTTATTTTTTGGATCTGCATGAATAATTTTTGCAGGCCATGAGCTTCCAAACGTGCCTGAATATGGCTTTTCAAAGAGAAGAAACCGCCATGAAATCGGACGCTGTTCCTGTGGCCATAATAATCACCTGCTGGATGTTGATTTGCTCAGCGCTCACAACCCTCATCACTAGTGGACTTTTCACATCGGGCAGTCTGATCGTATTTATCACGCTCACCGGTACGCCCGCGCTTTTCAAACCCCTGGCAAAACTTGTTTTTTTTCTCAGGCCATACCCCTTCGTATTGATGAAAAAGAGACGCCGGTTATGGCTACACCTCAATCCCTGGCTTGCTGTCGGCCAGCCGGGGATCCGGGATATGAAAGGTTACTGGCATGCCCTGTCAGACACTCTCCGCACTGGCATGAAAACGCCCCGGCACACAATTGTCCTGTCGTCTCACCTGCTCAGTCCCCGACGAACAGCCCGGTTGTTACGACACTTCCCCGCAGATCATTATCGCTGCCACACCCTGAGCAGACCCATCGGCCATGCGGAACGAACGGGCTTGCAGATCGACACATTCCTGAAGGAATGGCGTTGGTACACTCCCTCAATGCAATGCGGCGTCCTGGTGATACGCAAAAAAGAAAAGAGGCAATGACGACGATGCTCTCCTGGAAACTGATGAAAGCCACCGAACGCGCCTGCAGGAACATCTGTGAGGAGGAAGAAGTGGCCTTTCATTACAATTACCACCTAAGTCGTTTTGATCGTCTCATACTGTGGATTAAAGGCTTCATCGCAGGCTGGCCACAGGAGGAAGAATACAAACCGCTGTTTGGAAAAATAATTCGTCTCTGGAGACGAAAACAGCGGTGAATAGCTCTACCCCGGAATATTAATTTGTAAATCTGAATACATAATTTCCCGTTAAATCTCTGTTTCAACGTATTCATACTGGTTACATGAACCGTATCGATCTGAACGATCAAAATTGTCCGTTATACAAAAGCGCAACACCCGATTATTGTATTCACATCGAATACAAATAATAAAAATCATAAATTTTAGTTGGTTATACCAACATCCTATTCAACGCCGGGGAGTCTCATGAATCTTAGTGTCACGTCACTGCTTTCACGCCTGACCCTGGAACAGGACGATAAACTCAACGCCCTGCTCAGCGCAGCGGCGACAGAAAGTAAAAAATCGGGCGACCCGCTGGCCGTAAGATTTAAACCTGGGATCCGCGAGTACATAACACTCGCCTCTGCAAAACTGGGCATATCAGCGTCTGAATTCATCAATATCTTAATTGAAGGCGTGATAAGGGAAACGCTGTCCCCCTTTCAAACACGCGCTACCCAGGTCGTAGAACGGTTTCAACTGCTCATGGACGCCCACGGTTTGAACATCACTGACGTCGCGACGCTGCTGTCACCGTGGAATATCGGACTGAGCGTACTGGAAAGCCGTGAGCGCACCATGGATTATCTGACAGACCCTTTGCTTTCCGAAATAGCGGAGTGGTTTAGCATTAATAAAAGTTGGCTAACAGCGGCGTCATCATCACCAATTGTCGCCCCAGGTAATATTCCCGACTGGCATAAGTTAGCACTGCAAATTGGCAATAAAATAGCGGATGTTTCATTAAAGGCCTTACCGCAGATTATTTTAATTCGGGATACTCTGGCTCCCTCAGTCGATCACTTCAGTTATGAAACGCTGATTGGCGTGTGTTTAATCACTGTGAAATTGAAAAATGGGCTCCCCCTGCGCGTTGCTGAATACTTAGGCGAACAAATACCGTATGGCGGACACGAACAGCTCTTTATTGATTTCATGGCTTATTGCGGTGTCTTACAAAAGAAAAGACGGGCCATTGTTACAGCCTGTACAACAGATGCCTCTTCTTTAGAATTCTTGTCATCCGGTAAAGTCTTACCCGTCATGTTATTGGATAAACGACTAAATCAGAATTATTTGAATCAATGGAAAAAAGAAGAACTTAATCTACTGCATTATCCGGAGAAATCCGTCACAAAGGAGTGGCTAAAAGAAATAGATAATTTGAACTAATAATAAACTCGTTAAGTAGTAAATATTTTTATTGGTGCGTCTGCGCCACGGAATTCTTTTACCTAAAAAACATAAACTGCACAGGAAAATATAATGATGAAAGCCACGTTAATAACACGCTGTCTGATGTTTGCCGGGCTGGTCTCTTCACTGCCCGCGGCACATGCTGCCGGCACCTGGTTTGAAGCCAGGAACGATGCGATGGGAGGAACCGGCGTTGCTTCATCAAAATACGGCGCGGCTCCGTTGCTTAACCCGGCCTTACTAACAAAGTCAGAACCCGGAGATAACCTCAGCATTATCCTGCCAACCGTGGGCGCCCAGGTCAGTGACCCGGACAACCTGCAGGACGGCTTTGATAACGTCAAGCATGCCTGGGATAACCTCGAGAATGCCAGCGGCACCGGCAACAGCGCCTCCTCAGCGACAGAACTCAGGAAATCGCTGACCGATATTTCGGGCCACAGCGGCCGTACGGATGCCGGCGCAGGCGTAGTGATTGCCGTACCTAATGACACACTGCCCTTTGCTCTGGTCATTAAAGGCTGGGGTCAGGCGAAAGCTCGCGCTGAAGTGAGCAACAGCGATCTGGCTTATCTCGATGCCGCCGGTGCTGGACTAGTTCAGCCTGATGAAACCGCCCTTAATAGCCTCACCTCACGCGCTGAAGGCGTGGCAGCTCTGGTGAGCGAGTACGGCATCGCGATGGCACATCATTATATGCTGGGTGATATTCCGGTATCGGTTGGGATCACCCCCAAATTTCAGCGTGTGGATACCTGGAATTACAATGTAGCCATCAATAACTACAGCACCTCCGACTTTCGCAGCGGTGACTGGAAGCGCTCAGAGAGCGGCGCCAACGTTGACCTTGGTTTTTCTGCTGACCTGACGCCTGAATGGACTATCGCCCTGGCTGGACAAAACCTCGTGGCACGCAGTGTTGATACCCGTGAAGTGAATGACCTGCAGGACAACTTCAAAATCCGCCCTCAAGCTACTGCGGGCACAGCCTGGAGTAACGGGCTCGTGACTTTTGCAGCCGACGTAGACATGACACCCGCCAGCGGATTCACCTCCGATGAGAAAAGACAATATGCCGGCGTCGGTGCAGAGCTCAATGCCTGGTCCTGGGCGCAGCTGCGCGCCGGCTACCGCGCTGACATGCGTAACAGTGACAACAACGTCGTAACGGCCGGTATCGGCATTTCACCGTTTGATGTTGTTCACCTCGACCTGACTGGCATGGCCGGGACAGATCGAACATATGGTGCCGTGGCTCAGCTCTCTGTGACCTTCTGATTCTCATTGGGCATGCTCAACATGCCCTTTTCCTTCAACGGAGAAACACCATGACAGCAGTAAAAGAACGCCACTTACCTTCGGTCATTTTAGTCATCGCGGTGCTAAGTAGCATGCTCCTTACCGCCGCGAACGCGCGAGCCTCGACAATTACCAATTCAACAGAAAAGGCAGCCGGAGAAGTCTTAATTCCGCAGGCTTGTGGGAGTTGCGTTTCTTATGATGTATCAGTTTGGATGTTTACGCCGACGCGCCCTGACGCGCTCAAAAACATTCTCCAATCACTTAATACACTCCCTGAGGGGGAGCCTGATGAGGTCGAGGGCCAAAGGGTAATTTCACCCGATAAAAGCACTGTCGCTGCTGACACTTTTAGGCAATCAGGAACATTAGATCCTTTAGTGCTTTGGCATGCGATGTCTATTTTTGGGGAACCACTGCCATTGGAATTAGTTTCGTCTGCTGGGACTTTACGCGCTGAACTCAACATGAAGGCTGTCCCTTCAACCACGTTCTTGAAGCCATCGTCTGAAACTTTCAATCAAAAAATATTGAGCCTTTCGCGCAACACAGACAACGAAGATTCAACCTCTCAGATTCAAACGCTATTGAACTTCAAGCTTATAGCAGGCTTGCCAGTAGGTTCTGGCAGTGGGGTTAATGACATCGCTAGCAGCAGCGGGCGAATGCTGATTAAAAACGGCGGTGCGTTGTTGAATGTTAACCGCATGGGGAATCGCTACCTGGTTTGGATAGTTCACGCGACTTATATCAACTTCTGAATCTGACCGGGGCAGGCATTGCATGCAAGCCCCTTTAACGGAGATATAACATGACGATCGTAAAACAACTTCGCTTTACCCCTGCCATTTTGGTTATATCAATGCTGCTAGGAGTGACAGGATGCAGCAATAGCGACCTGAACGCGATAACGCATCAGGTCAGCACCCTGAGTTCCTCGCTGATGCCTTCAAATGCTTCAAATGACAATGTGAAATCACCTGAATGGGGTGAAGTCACCAAAACCCTGACAGTACATATAGATATCGATACAGCCGCGGTAAGACTTAAACGTTATTACCGCTTTACATCAACCGATGAAATCACCGCAGCCGGTAACAGCGGTAAAGGGAACTCGGGTTGGGTCGCCAGCGCGATGGCTGAAGGTACTGACTGGAGCGCCCAGCCAGGCTCTTACTACCGTATGAGCCGGATATGGGGAACTGCGGACCGCCTGACTATTGAGGTCAGCCGCGAAGGCAATAGCAGCAATGTGACTGCAACCTATCGCTCAACTGATCCAGCTCATCTGAAAGAAGCCTGGACGCAAAAGCTTTGGGCGCAAATTGGTCCGGTAGCCGAAGGTAAAGTACGTTAATGAAGCATCGCGTTAAAAATAGAAAAGCCTCTGCAATGCAGAGGCTCAGTTTTAGTTAAGCAGTATTCAAAACACTTTTTAGACGATATGACCAGTTCCCAATCCAATGTGCAGGTGTATACATCACGCGCCGAGGTTCACCGCTCAATGCGTTACCCGTAACTACCTCGCCTGCTATACCCATCAAAGACAATTGTATATAAGCCATTCCAGATGCCACAGGATCAATATCGGTACAGGAAACCCACAGACGTCGCGTTGGATTGAATCCCTTTTCGCGTAAGACTTCTGCAATAGCCAGGAGCATGCCAGCAGAACCACATGCCGGCTCGTAAACAGTAAAAAAAGGTTTATCGGCCAGCAGGCTGTCGATATCACCCAACTGCATTTCTGCCATCATTCGTGAGACGCAAAACGGCGTAAAAAACTGACCACGCGCTGCTTCACCGAGTTCCAGTGTCATGTAAAGCGAGCCCAGGAAGTCACCACTCTCAGCTTCCAGCCCCATGACAACCTCTGCCAGTAACATGGCCATCCGCTCAGCATCTTTTGCCTCGTACTGGCGTACCGTTTCCATGTACTCCTTTTCCAGCTCGTCATTACAGTTTATTCCGTTATGAATCGACGCTGCAGCAAGGGTAATAAAGTCTCGGAAGACTTTATTACGGTGATGATAGCGGGCGGTTTCGTTGAAAATTGAGATGAATTGTTTCTTATGGTCAACCATGATTTTTATCGCATATCTCCGGGGAAATATGCCCTGAAGGGGATATTTCCCCTTCAGGATGGTAAGTGATGCGGAACGACGTTCCGCTTATGTTATCGAATTATGAATGCTCAATATAACCTGCACGTAATTGCGTTTCGGACACATCAATGAACACGTCACATCCCTTATTAATGACTTCTTCCAGAAAGGTGCCCCAAAAATCGTTTCCAAGAACTTCCCCAAAGTCATCGCCGCCCACTTCGAGATAAGCCTTTTCATACCAGTCTTCGTTTTCAGTTAATCGGGGATCAAAACCTTCCGCATAGGCGATATGCAGCCTGCGACCTTTTCTGAATGCGCCCTTTTCAGCCATCAGGTAAATCCCTGTATCTTTCACTAAAAGCATGTTCCCTCCTTTTTCCTGCAGCTCTTCCATCACAGGTTTCAGAACAGCATTTTTGAACAACAACATGATTTTCACCTTCATAAATTAAGGGGAAAATTACCCCAGGGGATGATTTCCCCCTGGGGTTTGGTTAACGAGATATCAGCCAGAACATGGACCTACCAGTCATGGACGGCAAATCCGGCTAATACCTCACCACAGCAGTCAAAATGAACGAGCGAAACATTAAACCGCTTCATCAGTACGTAGGTCAGGCGGCGCGCATCTTTTGAAAACCCCCGCTTCTTTAATTCAAGCTGCGGAAAGTTATAGGCACTCAGCCGTACTAAATAGCCGGTACCGGTGAGGTGGATCCACTCGGCATCCCCCCACTCGCAACGCTGATGCCCCAGACGATGAAACAGTTCAGCGTCTTGTTCAGTCAGGTGCGCCGTACTGCACACGACATACTGGTACAGTTCCACAGGTCGCACTTCGTTGATAGTGGCCATGTTAAGCATCCCCTGCCGGTGACGCACTTTGCTCCTGCACCGGCAGCGCCTCCGGCGGGAAAGCCATCAACGGAGCCGAAAACGGCCCCGCCCCGTACTTCCCGCTGTCAACGTGGTCTCCCCGGTCATAACAGTCATAACCCAGGACACCGTTGATCGGCTCCTGATACCAGTGGCGGATCTCACAGTCAAACACGGCCGAGAGTTCCCCCATCAGCTCGCTGGAAGGCGGATACGACGGTGAGTCAAACTCCAGACGCAAACTGTTTATACGATCACGATGCCAGAGAACGTTATGGCCACACGGCCACTCCATCCCGTGGATGCGGCTGTACAAACTGCCCGTACTGGACATACCTGCCAGCAGGCGGCTGTTGCCGTTGATTTCCGCCGCAAGCCGGGAAGGAATAATCATCAGCATGTCGCAGTGACAGGCACGCTCAGGTCTTCTCCCCAGTTTCTCCCAACATTCTCCGCCGTCGATATGGGGTGACCAGGTGGCCACACCAAACCAGTCAACGTACTGCCGGGTCATCAGCTGCGCCATTATCTGACGTGCGCCTATCGGGAGAGCTTCCCACCGGACAGCACCGAGCCCTGACTGCGTCCAGATACGGTCAATTTGTCTGACGGTATCCGGATTGAGTACCGCATCCTTCTGCAGCAATTCCAGCCAGTGCTGGAAAGCCAGGTTGGAGGCGACAGCCGGACCGGTTCCGTGGGAGACCAACCCCGGATAAGGGAGATACTCCACAGTTTTCACCGGCTTAAGCACCCCGCCTGAGCCTGCCAGAAACAGCTGAATGCTCTGTTGTACAGCGTGGCGGTATAGCGGCACCTCATCGCCGGTAACCCACTGCAGCATGACGTCGATAAACTCGGAACGGCCGGTGATTTCCAGGCGGTTTTTGCACCATTCAAACATAGTTACTTCTCCTCTTCAGACTATAAAAGAGGGAGCCTCCCCATCGGGGGAGGTCTCCCACGATGGGTGGTTTACAGGTTAAGTCGGGTCAGCCCCGGATCATGGGTGACTGATAATCCCGAGTTTGGCACCGGCCTCAAGGCCGGCAATCAGCTCATCGGCCGCGCTCAGATAAGGTGAGCGTGGCAGGTAAGCAGAGTCGTCAAGGTGCGTCAGATGATATTTGTCCACCAGGTCATTAATGGCTTCAAAGGGCTTCATGCCCGCTTTTTGCAACGCTGCCACACAGGCGTCTTCACATAAATCGGTATCATTCAACGTCAGGCCATAGTGCCTGGCCAGCAGCGCCGATGCGATGGCCTTCCAGAATTGTGGGGTCTGCATCATTGTCTCCTTCAGGCCACTTTTGAGGCCGTTGATATTGCCTGAGTGTCAGCCGTCAGAGTTAAGAGAAACTCTGACGCTTCCCGCGCCTGCCGGCATGCCCTGAACAGCACTTTTTTGTCTTCTTTGAGGGCCTTCAGCCAGCCACTGACGTAGCTTTCATGCTGCACCTCACCATAAACGCCAAGTTCTGCGCAGAGAAAGGCGCTGCCCATCTCTGCAATCAGCTCCTCAAATGCATATACCGGATCCCCGAATTTTAGGGTCGATGAAGTTATTCCCTCCCGGTTCAGCCGTTTATGATGCCCACTGGCATGCACCAGTTCGTGAAGTAACGTGGACCAGTAATCAGCCTCAGTAAAAAACTGCCCGGCGGTGGGCATCACTATCTGATCCACCACCGGCCGGTAATAGGCACGATTTTGCTCCAGAAAATTGACGGCCACGCCGCTCGCGTTGAATATTTCCATCACCGGTTCATTACCGGTGCAGAAACCGTCTCCACTTCTTCTTCAGTCATCAATGTGGCCGGTTCACCGGAAAGCGCTGCCGGCAGACCGTCGCACTGCTGGGTGTTAAACAGCTGCAGAGGTCTGAGCATCGTTCGGGACTCCATGACGGGGTTGCCATCTTCGTCAGTAAGTTTGGTGCCCTGCTTATCTTCAGCCTGGACCTCAAACGGTTTGAAAATTACAGCAAGACTGCAGGTCTCTCCCGGGCGGACGTGTCCGCCGGCCAGCTGCGCCTGCCGGAAGGTGAGCCAGCGGTCAGAGCTAAACCCACGCTCCTCCGCCGCCATCCAAAGCAGTGGAATATTTACCCCGCTGTAGGCTTTGCCTGTTGTGGCATTCGCCGGCAGGCAACTGCCGGTTCTCTTTTGCGCAGCACGCCAGGGTTTACGCCAGGGCGCGGTGCCTTTCTCAAGAGCCGCAATGATTTTGTCAGTGACCTGCTGATACAGGTCCGCACGTTCAGTTTTGGATGCCCTGCGGGCTGAGGTATGTTTTTTCATGGGATAAACCTTAAAAAAAGGGCGTATCCCGGCCAGTGGCAGGATACGCCACTGGGAGTGGATGAAAATTAAAGCGTGAAAGAAGGGGTGATAATGTTCCCTGTCGGTGTCACCGAACTTATTCGGTCTTTGAGCTGGGAGAACGCGCGAACAAATTGTTCGTGGTCAGCCGGTTTTGCCCGTTTGCAATCGGTCCGGATAACGTCATCGAGCACATAAAGTGCCGCCAGACGCCACGCTGCTTTCTCCCGCCGACCTACGCAGGCATGAAAGTGTTTATGCGACTGATCAAACATCCGTTCGATACCGTTTCGGAACTCTGCGACCGGTATAAAAACTTTCTCCGGAAGCCGGGTTTCACTCCGTACGGTTGAAATTAGGGGCGTCACAAAGAAATCATGATGTCCGTTGAGGATCGCCTCCCTCGTGGTGTGACTGATAAAGAAGGTGAAGGAATATTCGATGCCTGGAAGCAGTTCGCAGATCTTTTCTTCCCATCCATCGTCTCGTCGGGGATCGAAACCCTCGGCATAAGCCATGTTCATATACCCAGGTTGTTTTTCATCCTCAGCCCGGATGTAAAAGCCGTAGCCGTTTTCCAACGTGATCGGTTTATTCAGGCCGGACGGGAGAGTTAATACCTTACGCAGAGAAGCGGAAGTAAAACGAAACATGATAAATACTCCTGTGATTCACAGGAGAAACTTCCCGGGAGGAAGTCTCTCCGGGAAGTAAGGTCAAATAAGGTATTACGCGACGTTTTTAGCACCATCGCTAAAACGATAACGATACAAAGCCAGATCGCGGGCCATTATTCGGGCCGCTTTCATGGCCTGACGTGCAGATCGCCATTGGCCGCAGGTACCAAAACCCTGTACCTTCCAGTCGCGGGAACTGCACCCCGTACGGCACGCTATCCTGGCGATAAACTGCCCCTGGCCGTTTCGAATCACCTCGGGACGAAAACTCAGATGCCCCGTACGGTTAGTGAACCAGTCATTCTCGTTCTGTCCAAGCACAGCAGAACAATGAGCCAGGACATCGGACGCCTTCTGTAAAAATGAAATGATAATTTTCATGGTGTTTCTCCTGCAGTTGAGCGGAGAAATCTTCACCACCAGCGGGGGAAGTTTCCCCGCATGGGTGGTCAGTTAGTTAGATAGTCCCGTCAGGACATGAGTGAAGCGCAATTAATAACCGTAAACAGCCTCGACGCCTTTACGAAAACCATAACTCCAGGCGTATGCATCTATAGCGTGGCCAAGAAGCACGAGCTCGGTCACATACTTTTGAAAAAGATAATCTGGTATCAGCCCGGACTCGCAGGCTTGGCCGAGATGTTTAGCGATCCAAATTATTTCCCAGGTTCGTGATGGGAAGCCGTCAGCATCGACGTCATCCGCAATACTACAACGCTCAAATGCGCGGATCGTCAGCAATGCTGTTTCAATTTCAGAAACCAGCACGATGAAATCGACAGTTGAACGCGTACACGCGTGGATACGCCCGACAGTGATGTCGTATGAAGACATGGTAAATTCCTCGAAGTAAAGGGTTACCATGCCCACAGGGAGCAAAGTCCCGGCAGAGTAAAAATAGTGAAAAGCTAGATGGCAAAACGCCGTGAGGTAGAGCAAAAAGAGTAAAACGTGTGAAGTGAGCCTTAACCCGAAGGTCTCTGTTTGCAAAGGTTAACAGATTTAACACCGCCCGAAAGCGCCATCTCTCAGGTCATGATGGCATTGGCATGTGATTACCCGAAGGCGTCCCTCTCAAATCACCGGGACATTGGCAGTTGTCAGAGACAACGTAAGCAAATTAATCGTACACAATCCGCGCATCTCCGGCAATAGCGTCAACGTATAGATTTTCCCACGTAGTACTATAAGCTGTATTAGCTCAGACTTGACCTGATACAGCAGCGGCACAGAGCCAAACCTAATCTGAAAGGCCGCTCTGTGCCCAGGTTGTGTGAAAACTTTTTTGGCCGCTGAAACTGCCAAAAACAGAGCTGAAAACCGCGCTCATACGTAAAATTCGGCTCTACTAACCAGTCGATCAATTCCAGATTTTGCGTAGACGTGCGCACTACAGTTTTTGGTCAGAGTTTTCACACAGCCTGTGCCAAAAGCAGCCATTCCTAGCATCTATCTACATCAACCGGCGGGGAGCAGATCACTGGCTTTCCATCAGGGAACACCAGAGGCGCGTGCGGTATAAGTTTGGCAATGACACGGTAAAAAGGTGGGTATCTCTTATAGGCACGAAAAGCCAATGTCCGCTCTTCAGCGTCACGTGTTTGTCTGCTGTGTGCCAGACGTGGACGTTGCTAACAACAGCCTGAGTTGTTTAGCGGAGGTAGGTCATCATGTATTTTCAGAACCAAGATGCTGGTGGAACCAGTCAACAACCATATTGATGACCACGGGTTGATACCAGTGATAATCACCATGTTCTGCGCCTTCGATAAGCACGTAGTCCGCTTTATTTCCCGCTTCCAGAAGGGCTTTGTAAAGCGTTGCGCTCTGCTTAGGTGATACTAATGTATCCTTACTGCCATGCATTAAAAGGAACGGAGGTATACGTCCGCTAAGATGTCCAATGGGGCTTGCATTTATCGCTTTCTCAGGTGTAGAAGCGATGGATGCGCCTGGAAAATTCTTGAAAGCCACGCCATTAATTAGCAGTGATTCCGTGACTGCAGGAGACTGATGTACTTTTTGTCGGTGATCAGGAAAACCGTCACCTATGTTACGCAGGTCTGATATTCCGTAAAACGTGGCCACGGCCTGCACATCAGCGGACTGGCTGAGAAAATCGCCGTGATCGAATGATTTATTGCCATTCGTGGTACCCAGCATCTGAGCCAGCCATCCTCCAGCAGAATCGCCAAATACACCAATTCGTGAGGAGTCAATGCCATAATCGGGGGCATGTTGACGAAGGTATCTTACTGCTGCTTTAGCATCTATCATTGGTGCAGGGAAGGTATCCGGGATTGTCCTGTATTCTGCCGCTGCAACAACAAAGCCAGCCTCCGCCAGAGCCATGCGCATTTCCAGAAATTTGTTGTGCTCAGCCGTCGTAAATCCTCCTCCAGGAAAATAGATGATGGCTGGTTTCAAAAAACTGGTACGAGGCACCAGAAAAGACATGTGCAAATGTCTGACCGAGCGAGTGCTTTTAACTGTCTCGTAAACAACATTACTGATGTTGTCTATCGGATTACGCGTAATAGCGACCTGAATAATTTCTGCTCCATGAACATAACCGGGAAGATTGTGATGATCAGAAAAAACTACGCCAGTTTGTTTAGAAATCATAAAAAACTACCATTGATAATAGAGCTCCGTAGAATCGAAACCTCTATAACTATATCATCCCGGACGAGTCCGGTGAGATCGGCTCTGTCTCTGGATAACTAATGTAAACATTCATTCCGAAGACTTATCCATGCAAATCCCAGTATTTGAGCCATTCCCTGATGGTTTTCCTGGCATGACTGACGTCACTAAACCAGTGTTCATTCAGGCATTCATCGTGAAAGTGTCCGTTAAAACTCTCAATAAATCCGTTCTGTGTCGGCTTTCCTGGCTGGATAAGTCACAGCTCCACGCCGTGCTCAAAAGCCCATTGACCGAGCGTGCGGCAGGTAAATTCCGGGCCCTGATCAGTTATTATCGTAGCCGGATAGCCGCGAAACGCTGCCCAGAATACGCGTGACTTGTACACCTGAAATCCCGAAGGCAACGATTACCGTCAGGCACTCGTTCGTGAAGCCATCTACGCAGGTCAGGCACTTGTTCCTGCGACCGGTGGTCAACGCGTTCGTGACGAAATCCATCGACCCGGTCAGATTGGGTACCGCCGTGCGGAGCAGCGGCAGACGTTCTGTTGTCAGGCCTTTACGACATCGTCTGCGTTTTACCCCCGGGCCACTGAGATGATAAAGCCGGTACACGCGCTTGTCGTCTAATCAGTCAATATCAGATGGAGTCTTTGTCGTCTTCGTAGTCATTTTTCAATGCTACAACATGTTGCAAGACGTCACCTTCATTCCTATGTGATTCCCGCAAGTCTGTCGCCCCGCAAAGTGAGTCCCGGAATTGAAGTTTAAGGCGGTCTCAGTCTGATTTGATTATGATTTTTTACTTCTTAATTTACCGCTTTAAGCCGTTCACTATAAAAAATCTCTGATTTCCACATACTCAGCATTAATGTTTCCATCTGTCCCGGGGTTATGCGTAGGATTTTAGCATTTTACCCTGCCGTTCATCCCGCAACTGCTTTACCCATCGCGTCATGGTAGAAAGACCAACATCCATAGCACTGGTCGCAGCTGCAACGATGTAGCTCTGGTCAAGGACCAGTTGAGCGGATTCGCGTTTAAACTCTGCGCTGAAATTTCTTCTTTTCATTGGAACACTTTTTTTGTTCTGAGGTGAGCATATCACCTCTGTTCTGGTGGCCAAATTCAGTAAACCACTACATCACTGCCGGCGTAAAGATTTCTCCGGCCACGTCACTCCAACTCCAATCCTGCTGATCCGGACAGGGGCGAGGCTATCGTGAGAAGCAAAGCATCGAGTCTGCGAAGTACCTATCTGGCGGTTTCAGCAACCCACAGTGAGTTATTTATCAGGTAAGAACCAACCTTTTTTCAACCTTACGCTTCAGGCTCTAAAGTTATTTTTTCACGCACCGATAACGGATCTGACTACTTAAAGGGAGAAAATGATGTCCTCAATATCCGAAATTCTAAGCAGTGTGGCCAGTAGCGGTGATAGTGGCGGCACCACTGTCACCTCGCAGATCTCGGGGCTGAATAAACAGATTCAGAATGTCTTAAATCAAATGAAGGAACTGCCCGACAATAAAGAACTGACTGACGATCAGAAGGCTGAAATGCAGCAGATGTACGAGTCGCAAATAACCATGCTTGAGGCGCGAATTGCTCAGTTAGAACAGAAGCAGGCCGAGCAGGCTCAGCAGAAAAGTGACAGCAGCCTGTCGATCATTGAGAACAAAGCGGACGGCATCAACCGCCCTACCGATAGCAACAAAGTCGACATATACGTCTGAAACGCTGGCTTGTCAGTATTCTCATCAGTCCAAACGGGCTGGACAATGGCTCCCAGGCAAGGGGAGCCAGATATAAACGTCCAGATAAAACAGTTGTGGTTATCCTGTGCCCTGGAACGGCACCTTACCCTGCACCAGTTAACAGCCTTTTTCTCTACTGGTGCCGCTTCTTCCGTTATTATGGAGTCCTGTGCGGGCGCTCATTTTATTGCCCGGCACATCAGCCAATACGGCATCCGGTGAAGCTCATCATTAGCCCGAACGATTGTCTGAAACCAAATTCGTATCGTAAGGAGGGGAACCTTGGATATTGCTGGTACTGAAGATTTCTCCCCTTTATTCTACCAGTAACGACGAGGCGGGTTCATAGCGATCCTGAAAACACTGAAAGAATGAAAGATCTCGCTGATACTCATGGAAGCGACCTGGGGACTGGAGGCATCAGTAGCCTGTTGCTTACAGGCCGCAGGATACGAGGTTGTTGTTATCGATCCCCGTCAGGCCAGAGATTTTGCCCGTTCAATGGGATATTTGGCTAAAACGGATAAGCTTGATGCCACTATGCTGGCACCGCTCGCTCAGGTCATCGATCTCCATCCTGGCCGTAGCCGGTATATCCGCGCGCTGCCGGACGAAGCGCGCGCCGTACTCACCGCCATGGTCGGTCCCTCGTCGGCAACTGAATAACATGCTGGTCGCCGAGCGTAATCGACGTTATCCCTCACATCCACAGATTCGTAAGAGCATCGATAACATTATTGATGCGCTTGAAAGCGAGCTCGCACGTATCAATGACGAGATGAAGCAGCACGTAAAAGTATTTTCATGGAGCAGGCCGAGTTGATGGGGAGCATAAAGGGCGTTGGTGAAGTCACTGCCGCGTCCCTGATTGCTGTACTGCCGGAGTTGGGGAAACTCAATCGATGGGAGATTAGCGTACTGACTGGCGTTGCCCCCCTGAACCGAGATTCAGGAAAAATGGAAGGTAGACGGACCACATTTGGCGGAAGGGCCAGTGTCCGGGCAACGCTTTACATGGCGGCTGTTGTGGCAACGCAGTTTAATCCCGCCATTAAAATCTTCTATCAACGCCTGCTGACCGCCTAAAACCCAAAAAACTCGCACTGGTAGCCTGCATGAGCAAACTCATCACCGTTTTAAATTCAATGATCGGAAAGGTTGAAAAATGGGATGGCTCGTTCAAATAAAAAATCTATCTATTACAATATCCTACATCATGATTAAACATCAAGTTCACTGTAAGTGTGCTTGATGGGTCCCCTATAGAATAATAGATGAATGAAGTTAGTAAAGTCCGCTGTTTGCCCAGGCTGTGTGAGAACACTTTAGGTATGCAGCTATGGTAAAGAATAAATCTTGAACCGCGTCCTGACGTAAAATTTGGCATGACTATCCGGCCATTATGTTTCAGATTTCGCATAGCTTCACACACTTCAGTTCTTGACCTGAGTTTTCACACAGCCTGTGCCAGAAGTAGACCTTGAACAAAGTAAAGTTACCATTTACCTGGAAAACTTGTTAAGAACTTGGAATGCTGCTCTGTTTGTCGTATTTAAGCCTGTCCTCCCTGAAGCGATCCGCATTCTCGACAATCCAGGTCCACAGCGGAATCATACGAACAAGCAGCTCCATCCCTGTATCAGAAAGCTCGTACTCGACTCTCGGAGGAACCTCACCAAAATCATGGCGGATAACCAGTCCGTCACGCTCAAGCTGCCGTAATGTGCGTGTCAGCATACGCTGAGTCACTCCATGCATACGTCTTCCAATCTCGGCATGACGCAGCCTGCCATACACGCCAAGCGTGTTGACGACACCCAGTGACCAGCGACTTCCTGCATGAGTCAGCACCTCCCGCCGTAAACCATCATCATCGTCTCTCAGACCCTTACATACAGCCTGCGAATACTGAAGAATTTCATCCCGATCCATCTCACTGGCTCCTGGTATCATGCATGTACCTTCTTTTTTTGCTTGTTATGAATTGCTAGAGTGGCGCAACAATTCATGAAAGGCTAGATGATGAACAAAACTGATCTGAACACTACGTCTAAAAATATACTCGTACTCGGTGCCGGTGAGCTAGGCCTTCCCGTTTTACGCAACCTTGCCCTTCGGGCAAAAGATTTGGAGGGGGCGAAGATCAGCGTGCTGCTACGCGAAAGTACCGTAGCGTCAGGCGAACCTGGCAAACGACACGTTGTCACGGAGATCAGAAATCTCGGGATTGATATAGTCACGGGCGATCTCGTGCAGAGTTCCGTCGACGAACTGGCCGCCCTTTTTACGCAATTTGACACAGTCGTCGGTTGCACGGGTTACGCGGCCGGAATCAATACGCCAATGAAACTGGCGCGGGCGGCCCTGCAGGCACGTATTCCGAGATATTTCCCGTGGCAGTTCGGCGCCGATTTTGATGCCATCGGACGCGGCAGTCCGCAAGACATCTTCGACGCGCAGATCGACGTGCGTGATTTACTACGCAGCCAGCATCATACTGAGTGGGTCATCATTTCGACCGGCATCTTCATGAGCTATTTGTTCGAACCGGACTTCGGTGTGGTTGATCTGCAGAACGACACTGTTCACGCCCTTGGAAGTTTTGATAACACCATGACGCTGACGACACCCGATGATATCGGGATGCTGACTGCCGCGATCGTGTTTGCAACCCCCCGTATCCGGAATGAGATTGTCTATATCGCCGGTGATACATTGACTTACACTGAAGTAGCCGACAAGCTGCAATCAGCGCTTGGCCGTCCTTTCCGTCGCACGGAATGGAGCGAACACTATCTAATGGATAAACTGGCGCGCTCCCCGCAAGACATGATGGCTAAGTATCGTGCCGTTTTTGCGCAGGGACGGGGAGTTGCATGGAACAAGGAAAAGACATTCAATGAGCGCCACAACATTCCGGTCACCGATGTGTCTGCCTGGATCAATGCAAACCTGATCCAGAGCAGCTCTATTTAGACTTCTTTGAGCTGCTGTAATAGACGCTTGAGTCTTTCTCCTACTCACCCGAATCTATGGGGATGACAGAGACTTTAACCCCCTATCACGCGTCTCGTCTGTTTTGAGTCTGAAAGCACACAACTGGGGGCGGTGTCGCGAATGTTTAGCGCGATCGCCAGTGAACGGGGTTAACGCTGGCGCATACCTGCCAATTTTTAAACGTTGCCGCCGCTCAATAAGCGGCTATTATCTTCCTTTAAGCCCTTACTACCACTGAAAGGATAGATTGCCGCTATGCCCGTGAATTTTGATCTCAACGATCTGTACGCCTTCCGCGCGCTGGTCGAATACGGCAATTTTCGGTTGGCCGCGGAGTCCATCTGCTTGTCGCAGTCGGCATTGAGCCGCAGGATAGAGAAGCTGGAGTCCGCGTTGGGCATTAAGTTGTTTGACAGAACCACCCGACGCGTAATGCTAACGCTGTACGGGCAGACCTTTGCCGAGCGTTCAGATCAGCTACTGTCTAATGTAGAGTCGGTATTGGCGGATATCAATAAGGTCAGCCAGGATCGCGCGGGGCTGGTCACCGTCGCCACGGTGCCCTCAGCCGCCTACTATTTCATGCCCGACGTGATCCGCCGTTTCCAGACACGCTATCCGCGGGTGCGCGTCAAGCTTATTGACAGCAGTGCTGGTAACGTCATTGAAGCGGTTGCCAGCGGCCAGGCGGATTTCGGCATCTGTTTTGCGCGCAATCTGCAAGCCAATATCGAATTTTTACCGTTGGTGGGGGATGTCTATGTGGCGGCATGCAGACGCGATCATCCCATCGCCAGTAAGAAAAATCTGACCTGGCGCGAGTTTTATCAGCAGGATTATGTGGGACTGGATATGACCTCTGGCAACCGTAATCTGCTCGATCAGATGCTGGAACACATCATTCCCGAGCGGCCCAGTATCTGCGAAACTCGGCATGTGACGACTATGTTAGGCATGGTTGAAGCGGGTATCGGCATTGCCGCCGTGCCCGCTATGTCGATGCCGCCGTCAGAGCATTCGGTGCTGATGCACCTGCCGCTGATCGACCCGGTGGTGAAGCGCACCGTTGGGCTGATCAGGCGCAGTGGGCGCATGCAGTCTTACGTTGCCGTCGAACTGGAAAAGTTGATCACTGAACAGTATCACGCTGTTTAACCGGCTCTTCAACTTTCACGGCGCTCATCCCGGTGGCGCGAATGGTGTTTTGCGCCTCGGCGGAAGACAAGAAGTCTAATAGCGCTTTGCCTGCCTGGCGGTGCTCCGCGTTAACGGTGACCGCGCCGGCAAAACGGGTAATGTACTGTACATCCTCAGGCAGCGTGCCAATAAAAGTGACGCCCGTTACCGGCAGCAGTTCACTCACTTGCTGGAAACCTACCGCATATTTCCCTTTCGCCACCTCGGATGCCACTGGAATGCGCTCAATCATGTGCGCTTTCTCTTTCACCTGGTCTTCGATTCCCAGCCTTTTGAACAGCTGGTGGCTGACATAGCGGCCGCTGGCACTGTCCGAATAGGCAATGGATTTGGCCTGCAGCAGGGTATTGCGCAGATCGCTCTCCTTTTGGATATTGGGTTTGAGGTCGCCTTGCTTGACCACCATGCCAATCGGCGAGTCGGCCAGCTCCACGCGTGACCCCGGTTGGATCCAGTTATCCTTTTCCAGGTTTCTCAGCGCATCACTCACCATTATCACGACATCGGCCTTTTCTCCGCGAGCCAGACGCGCCGGGATCGCCTGGGAGGTTTTCCCCATAGAAGGGCCAGAAACCAAAATGATTTTGTCACCGCTCTTGGCTTCAAATTGCGGGGCCAGTTTTTCCAGTGCGGCTTTAAACCCGCCTGAAATCATGACGGTCACGTCCTTGGCCAGCACGCCAGTGCTTACAGTGGAAAGCACCAGTGTGGCAAGCAGTGAACGATAAATTTTTTGCATGACGTAATCCCTGATTTAACGTGCAGTTTGTAGTGACAACGTGCTGCGGCGGTACAGATAGAACGTCGCCAGTAAGGCGCATAGCGCTGCAAAGCTCATCCAGTAGCCGGGTGATGCCTTATCGCCTGTGTACTCAATCAGCGCGGTAGAAATAACCGGTGTGAACCCGCCAAAGACGGCAGTAGCCAGACTGTAGGCCAGCGAGAAACCGGCAACCCGTACCTCCGTCGGCATGATCTCGGTTAATGCTGGGATCATGGCGCCGTTGTAGAGACCATAGAGGAAGGACAACCACAACAGTACCGTCAGCATCATGGAAAAGCTGGGAGCCTCGGCAAGCAAACTAAGAGCCGGATATGCCGTGACCAGCGCAAGCAGAGCCATGGTCACCAAGACCCTCTTACGGCCAAAACGGTCTGACAGGGCGCCGCCTACGGGTAGCCAAAGGAAGTTGGAGATCGCGACCAGCAGGGTGACCAACAGGCTGTCGGAGGCGCTGAGCATCAACACTTTTTTACCGAAAGTCGGAGCATATACGGTGATCAGATAAAACGCGGTGGTGGTCATAGCGACCATCAGCATGCCAGCAATAACGACTTGCCAGTTCACCAAGAGGGTTTTAAACACGTCGTGCATTGCCAGGTGGTTGCGGCGGGCGGTGAACTCCTGGGTCTCCTCCAGTTTGCGGCGCAGGAAAAAGATGAAAGGCACAATCAGGCAGCCGAACAGGAAAGGCAGACGCCAGCCCCATTCACGGATGGCGCTTTCTTCCATGAAGGCATTCAGTGTGAAGCCCATCGCCGCGGCCACCATAATGGCCACTTGCTGGCTGCCGGACTGCCAACTGGTGTAAAAGCCTTTACGGCCTGGCGTAGCAATCTCAGCCAGGTAAACCGATACGCCGCCCAGTTCTGCTCCCGCAGAGAAACCTTGCAATAAACGGCCGGCCAGCACCAGCAACGGTGCCCAGAGTCCGATTGTCTGATAGGACGGGATGAGGACAATAAGGAAGGTCCCAGCAGCCATGATCGACAGGGTAACGATCAACCCTTTACGTCTGCCGACTTTATCAATGTATGCGCCCAATACTATTGCGCCGATAGGGCGCATCAGAAAGCCCGCGCCAAAGACCGCGAAGGTCATCATCAGCGAGGCGAATTCACTGCTGGCCGGAAAGAAGGTATGGGCGATGTAGGTGGCATAAAATCCGAACAGGAAAAAGTCGAACTGCTCCAGAAAGTTGCCAGAGGTCACGCGCAGTATCGCGCTGGTTCTTGCCAGGGCCGTCATGGGGGCGTTAGAGGAATGCATATTTATCTCCAGTTGGTCATTGGCGTTTTACCGCGCCTGTAGCTGCAGACTGGATCAGGAAAACGAAGTAAATAAGCGCAATAAACTCATGGGTCGATGCGTTTGGCGCATCAGTCAACGTTAACATTTTGATGCGACTAGTTGTAACGTGGCGTTAACAAGTTAACTCTGCGCAACCTTGCCCGTGGTAGGTGAAAAACTTCATGCGCGTTTTGTGACAAGCTTCATATAGCCTAAGGAGCAGAAAAATGTTGAGGTTGGACCGAATGCAAAGGATAGCCAACGTTGTGCCAGAAGCGAACATCATTTCAGTACGTTAATCAAAATATAACTCGTCAACAAACGACTCAAATACTCTCCGGATCCGCTTTATCTTTCATCAGGCCGTACCCGTACAGTGCCGCTTTTCTCGTGCATTGATGAGAAAAGGAACAGACCGACCTTGCAACGGGATGCCCGTAAACATCCCGTTAAAACGACTCATTCGCTCGAGTAAACTATTTAGTTTCCGTTAGGCTAATGCCCGCTTAAAGCAGTTCTGACGATTTCCCTCTCTATCCGTACAGGGGATCAGCTGAAGTTACCTATAAGCAGCAAACGTATATAGCTCTGCCTGCTGAAATAAGGAGCAAAGTTGTTAGATTGTGTGCGCAGAAAACCTGTTTTCTGGTAAACCAGCGAATACCTTTGTTTCCACTTTTAACAATGCCCCGTCATGCCTTGATGGCGCAAGGATCCCCATTCTGGCACTGGTGCAATATAGCGTTGTGAAGGCTTCCCCAGCGAGTGTTGGGCAGGTGCTCTGAATACCGGGAGAGGGTAGAATACAGTCCGTTGTTCCGTCCAGACGGTAACGTACAACACGATTTCCTCCCCATTCGGCATTCCATAAATAGCCCATTGCATCCACGCATGAGCCGTCAGGTGCACCTTTCCCCTCTGTTTCAGTAAACACGCGCTGGTTATTCAGAGAGGGGTAATCGCAGCAGAATATACGGCTCTGCATCGAATCGCAGTAATACATCGTGCCACCATCCGGGCTGAAACAGATACTGTTGGGGATGGCAACCTCGGGCAGGCGAAGTGTCTCGAGGGTCAGTCTAGCGGCATTGAGTTTGTGAAACTGGCCGACGACTTTGACGGGATAACCGTCATCCATGGTTCCAAAGACAAAATTACCGGAACGGTCGCACCGTCCATCTCCTATTCGGGTCCCCGTTCTGCCCGGTGCGGCTGCTAGCGGAGTAAAAACATGGGTATTGAGATCGTAGAAACCCAGCTTGGACGCCAATCCCATCAGCAGAATGTTAACTTTTTCGGTAAGAGCAAAGGATCCGAGGCGTTCAGGCAAAGACCATTGCATCACGGCGTTATTCTCTTCTTCCAGGGCCAGCAGTTCACTGCCTTCAATATCAGTCCAGTACAGCCGGCGTGTTCTGTCGCACCACAAAGGGCATTCTCCCAGCGTATTTTTGACATCCGCTGCAATTGAAAACATGTCATTTCTCCAGGGTAAAAGTACGGATTGCGCTTAAATAAATGCTTACGGACGTCTGCACCCGTGCAGACGTCCGTAACGAGCAGAGTTCCGTATTTCATTCTGTTAATGCAGAAAACGCTCAGAAAGCCGATCGCCGAAAAGCATAATGGCGAGTCCGGCCAGCATGACCAGCATTCCACCCAGCTTGAGCAGCGAAACCGGCCTCCTTAAGGCGCCCAGCAGGCCAAAATGGTCAATCATTTGCGAAGAGAGTAACTGTCCGGCAATCGCCAACCCGAGCAGAGCTGAAAAACCGATTTTCGGCGCGAGCACCACGTAGCTAAACAACGCACCGGCCCCGATCAGTCCTCCCGCCAGACTCCACAGAGGCTGAGAAGGAATGGCCGCAAGTGAGGCAAATATCCCCCCACGCAGCAGCGAGTAAATCCCCAGAGTGAACGCCCCGGCTGAGAAGGAAAACAACGCGGCGGTAACTGAATCGCCACCAAGCCCTCGTGCAAGCTGGCTGTTCAGGGTTGTCTGCAGGGTGATCCCGAGACCAGCGGCAAAAGCGATTATGTAATAAATCATGCTCATGCGTTTCATCCCTTTCAGTGTGACTGTCCCAGCAGCAGGAAGGTTTCTGCAAACATGTCCGGTTTATACCCGGCGGCGGCAAACAGATACTCGCGAGATTCATCAATCGCTGCGTGAAGGCACGCGCTGTCGACACCCACGACCTTGCCGTTCTGTTTAACAATGCGCCCGCCAATCATGACGGTATCAATGTTGCTGCGTTCTGTCGCATGTACCACCGTGCCAAAGGCATTCCCGTTTGGGTAGAGGTTAATGTCGCCGGCATTAATCAGGATCAGGTCAGCCTGCTTGCCTGGCGTCAGGCTACCGACTTTGTCCTGTAACCCTGCACACGCCGCCCCATCGACGGTCGCCGCTTTGAGAAGCTGTGCAGCAGGAAGCGTTGTCAGTGAATGCGTTGAGTCGCAACAGCGCTGCTGCTTATGCATACCCATTACCCGCTGTAGGTAAAATGCCACCCGCATTTCCATAAACATGTCAGTACTGTAGGACGTTTCGTTATCAACACTCAGACCCGGCGTGATGCCGTGACGAAGAGCTGCCTCAATGGCAAACATACCGTCCTCGATGCCATAGTGCGCATCGGATCGCGGGCAGACGTTCACCCGAACACCGGCTTCGCGCAAAATCTTCCATCCCTCGTCTGGCAACGCCGTGCAGTGATTGAAAATATTGTCCGGGCCAAGAAGCCCCTGCTGATGCAACGATTCAAGTTTAGAGCCCATCTCAGCCCCGAAGAATTCAGTGACGATGGGTAACCCCAGCCTGCGCGCCTCGGCCCACAATTCCGGCTCCAACTGGGCCATGACACCAAGAGAAACGAGGCCCTCAGGATTGTCTTTGAAATACTTTTCCTGCAGGCGCTGCCAGTTGCCCGGCCAGTGCGCTCTGTCCCAGTCGCCTGACACCGGCGCACCGGAGGCGTGGATGGCGCGAATGCCTGCGTCAAGTAGTGCCTCTACGGCAGCGTCCGAATGAGCAGCGGTGCGGCTGTTATGGGAGTTATCAATGATTGTCGTGATACCTGCGTCAATAGCCCCCAGCGCGGTCAGCAGATTACCCACATAGATATCGGAAGGGCGATAGTATTTGGCAAACGAGAAGTGCGTGGCGTTGCTGTAGTCGTCCAGACAGGTGGCATTTGGGTTGATACGGCGCAATTGCCCTTCCCACGAGTGACGATGAGAATCCACCATCCCTGGCATGGCAATCATATTCGCGGCATCGATGACATGAGCACCCTGTACGTCGAGGTTCTGACCCACGGCGGTAATGGTTGAGCCCGTGATAAGAATATCACCGCACTCAAGATTGCCGACATTCTCATCCATGCTCAGTATGGTCGCGCCACGGATTAACGTCATCGGTGGGGTTACAGTCTGGTTATTAACAATATTTCTGATGTAATCGGTCATTTAAACAGCCTATTTCCTGGTTAACAGGGAAACGATACGTCACTTAATTAATACGAAAAAGATGCTTAACATGTTTTCATAATTCAATATTTACGAATAATGATATTAAATACGGGCAGACCAGAGACGTTCGGGAGCAGGTAAATGGATCGTATTCAGGCAATGCAGATCTTTATTCGGGTGGCTGAGGCCGGAAGTTTTGTTCGGGCGGCGGAAACGCTGTCACTGCCTTCCTCAACGGTGACGAGTTCGATCAAGGGCCTCGAGAAATACCTGCAGGTACGCCTGCTTAACCGTACGACGAGGCGAGTAAGCCTCACCCCTGAGGGGATTCAATATCTTGCGCAATGTCGGGAAATACTGTCATTAATCGAGCATACTGAATCCAGCCTGACGGATTCCGTCAAACGGCCGCAGGGACGGTTACGTGTAGATATGCCTGGAGGCATCGCCAATTTCATCGTCATGCCCAATCTGAAAGATTTTTACCGCCGTTATCCGGATATCTATCTGATGATTGGGGTGAGCGATCGGCAGGTCGATCTCGTTCAGGAGGGGGTTGACTGTGTGATAAGAACAGGGGAGCTGATTAACTCCACGCTTGTTGCCCGCCCTCTGGGGCGGTTACGCTGGGTGACATGTGCTTCTCCGGCCTATCTCAGAGAATATGGTATGCCGCAGTCGCCTGAAGACTTATCTGAGCATCGGGCAATCCACTATTTTTCCGGCCAGACCCGGCGTAATGACGAGTTACGTTTCATGCAGGGTTCCGAGACGCTTTCCGTGTCTGTTAGCGGACAAGGGGCCGTTAACGAGACGGGACTCTATATTAAAATGTGTCTTGAGGGGTTCGGGCTGGCCCAGCTTGCTGGGAGTATTGTTTCTGAGCATCTGCAGAAGGGAACGCTGGTCGAAGTTCTGGCCGACTGGCAACCGCCTTCAGTCCCGGCCACCTTGCTTTATCCTCATCAGCGCTTTGTTTCTCCTGCTGTGCGCGCGTTTGCTGACTGGGTCGCCGGACTTTTTCATAAGTGATGGGCGTCGGATATGAACGCCCTGTATGAAAGATGCATTTCAGCTGAATGCGTTTCTTTACAAAGTGTTGGATAAGGTTAAAACCCGTTCCGAAACCCGAACATATATAACCCGATGCTGAAAAGTGCCGGGTTATATTATTGTTCAGGAATATGTCGCTTTCAGGTGGTCACTGAAACGACGGATTTCATTTTCTACATCTGGCGATTTGACCACATCATTTGTGATGAAGGTGGGGAGCGCTGTCATCCCCAGGAACTGATTAGCTTTATGGAAATGCTGATATAATCCGTCCACACCGAGGCCCTCAAAGAACTGCTCCGGATCGTTAAAGGCTTCCAGGGGGGCATTCCAGGTTAGTGACAGCATGTATTTTTTATCATGAAGAAGACCGCCCGAGCCGTATTTTTGGGAGCCATCAGAACGCGTGCGGCCATCACTTTCATACAGAGATCCATGCCCCAAGGTAAATACTTCATCGATCCATTTCTTTACCGTCCAAGGTTCAGCCATCCACCATCCTGGCATCTGATAAATCAGAACATCACTGTTAAGAATTTTGGTGATCTCGTTCTGCGGTTCAAAATCGCTGTCGGCTTTAGTAACGGATACATCGTGCCCAAGCTGGCTCAACACCTCAAGCGCAGTATTGACATAGAGTTCGTTTAACTCGCCTCTGGCAAAGTCAAAACTTTTAGCACCATTAATAATCAGAATATTACTCATAAAATTTCTGCCTTTTCATAATATTAGAAGTTGGGTTAACAAAACGGTCTTCTGGTATAGAGAACGAGAGTGTTCAGCCTGCCGAGGGTGCGGGTTCCAGGTAGACGTTTCGTCCGGCTGCCAAACCCGTACAGGCACCAGCCACCGTAATTGCGGCTGTCAGCAGCAGCGGCACCGTCCAGCCACCGGACCAGTCGTGGACTTTACCCAGCAATAGGGGTCCCATTGCTGCCATCAGATAGCCAACACACTGTGCCATACCTGACAGGGCAGCGGCGTCGCCCGCATTTGTTGTACGCAACCCGATGAAAGTCAGACCCAGCATCATGCTGGCACCGCAACCAAATCCCAAAATGGCAGCCCACAACATCGACAGGCCTGGCGCATACAGCATTCCGGTAAGGGATATTCCTGATAACAGACTGACAATAACGGCCGCCATTTTCTGATCCTTCAGACGACGCAAAGTAGCTGCCAGCATTAGCCCAGGGATAGCGGTGGTGAACTGCAGCATCCCATGTATGGTGCCGGCTTTTTCGGGGGAAATACCACTATCGGTAAGAATGGCCGGCAGCCAACCTACAGCAACATAAAACGGCATTGCATTCAGCCCCATAAACAGAGTGACCTGCCACGCCAGAGGGGATGTCCATACGGAGATACTGGTAGCCTGATTCGGACCTGAGAGCTTGTGCTGATGGTGATTGCTCAGTTGCGGGAACCACAAAATCAGCGCAAGTACAGGCGCTATCACTAACAGGGCAAGAGCACTGTCCCAGCCCCATAGCCGGGATAGTGGAATGATAATAGCTGAGCCCACGGCACCTGCTGCCCCCATTGTGATGGAATAGGCGCCCGTCATTGATGCGACATTTCCGGCAAAGTCACGCTTGATAAGGCCAGGTAGTAGGACATTCCCCAGCGCGATACCGGTACCTATAAGTATCGTTCCGACGTATAGCAAACACACGCTGCCTGCTGAACGCAGCAGAATTCCCGCTGAAATAACCATCAGCGCGCCGAAAAGGGTACGCTCCAGACCAAATTTCCGGGCAATAATCGCACTGACTGGTGAAAACAGAGCAAAGGCAAATAACGGCAATGCGTTAAGCCATCCCACAGACGTTATACTCAGCTGAAAGTGATCCTGAATGAGCTGTAAAACCGGTGCTATCGAAGTAAAGGGAACCCGCAGGTTAATGGCGATGAAAAGAATTCCCGTCACAAGGGCGACAGAATGCCATTTGTTTTTTGTATCTGACATATCACTTACGTTCTTTGAAAAAAGAGAGACTTTAAGAAACAAGTCGCTTACAAGATATAGCTAATCAGACAATATATTGCTAAATCATGCCAAATCATAAAAAAGTGGTTTCCTCGCCTGACGAGTTTGATGCTGATATCTTCCCCCAGCCAGCGATTGCCCTGCACGCGGCACCGGCGCAGGAGTATTCCGGTATCACTCCGCACGCTCACCGGAAAGGTCAGCTTATCCTGTCCTTGCACGGAGCAGTGAGCTGCGAAGTTCCGAATGCCCTGTGGCTTGTCCCTCCCCGGCACGCTGTCTGGATCCCCGGCAATACGCTTCACCGTTGTCGGGTAACGCAAAATGCCTACACCTGTTTTCTGTTTATCGAGCCCGGCGCGGCTATGATGCCTGAAAAATGCTGTACGGTTGCTATTACGCCTCTTGTCCGCGAACTCATTCTTTATCTGGCTGAACAGGCCCCCTCCTATTCCCCTGATGGTAAAACGTCTAGACTTGCTGCCGTGCTTCTGGAACAAATTCCTGATGCGCCTGTTGAAGCACTTCATCTGCCCGTATCCGACCATCCTAAAATCATGCATATGGCTGAGGCGCTTTTTGCAGACCCGGGTGACAGGACGACGTTACGGCAGTGGGCTGTACGCCTGGCAACCAGCGAACGCTCGCTGGCCAGATTGGTGCAAAGTGCGACGGGTTTAAGTTTCGGACGCTGGCGCCAGCAGCTTCATTTGATGATTGCCCTGAATCATCTGGCGGAGGGGAAATCCATACAAAACGTGGCCGGCACCCTGGGATATGACTCGGTGAGCGCCTTCATCACCATGTTCAGGAAAGCGCTGGGTAAATCACCGACACAGTATTTTGCTTCGCTGAACTGAGCCGTTGCCGGTGCTCAAGGCACACTATTTCAGCCATATCGTGGTTATCCCTGGCGAGATATTTTTGTGGCAACGGCATACGGTCCGCTTTCCACGCTCTTCGAAAAAAATATAGCCAGCAGTTTATCTGCATGCCCTGAGTATTCGTTAGCGAACGTGGAGCACCTACTGGTTCGAAAGGAAAGCGGCGATCATCACATGATTCTCGCTCAATATTCGTAACCAGTAAGCGCATACCCTGAATCACTTAAAAGTGTAATTCTCAGGGTGCGAATGATTATACCTCGCTCTCAGCAGACCCTCAGCGTCACGTGTTTGTCTGCTGTGTGCCCAGGCTGTGTGAAAACCCTGACCAAAAACTGAAGTGCGCACGTCTACGCAAAATCTGGAATTGATCGACTGGTTAGTAGAGCCGAATTTTACGTATGAGCGCGATTTTCAGCTCTGTTTTTGGCAGTTTCATCGGCCAAAAAAGTTTTCACACAACCTGTGCCAGAAGCAGACGTTTATGATCTCTATGTGAGTTAGTTGAAGAGAATCAGGTTACAGTTTGGCACTATAATTATTAATCTTAGGGAAATTTAAAAAAGATGCAGTTTGCATTTTTTCATACAAATACTTTATATGGCTCATATTCTTATGCATAAAAACACATATGAAACATTTCTGGAGGCACCAGGCCCGCAAGGCTCTCTCAAAGGCACTTTGCTTAGCCCATATCCGAATCCTAAAAATGTCATTCTGATTATTCCGGGGTCAGGACCAACTGACCGGGACGGTAATAATCCACTTGGTGTTAATGCTTCAACTTATCGACTTCTTGCGGAAGATCTGGCGTTAAAAGGCATTGCAACGTTACGAGTTGACAAGCGTGGAATGTTTGCCAGCTCATCTGCGGTAACGGACGCAAACGCTGTGACAATAAATGATTATGTTGAAGATGTGCGCTCCTGGATAACTGTATTGAAACATCATTTGGAAAGCCCGTGTATCTGGCTTCTCGGGCACAGTGAGGGGGGAATCGTTGCATTGGCCGCGGCTCAGGAAAGTGATGCATATGGTTTAATAGTGGTTGCAACACCATCGCGCCCTCTGGGTGAAATGTTAAGATATCAGCTTAAAGCTAATCCGGAAAATGCAATCCTGTTGGACGATGCGTTCTTTGTTATCAATGAGTTGGAGCAGAGTAGGCGTCCCAATGTTCAGGACATCCACCCCGCACTCCAAAGATTATTTCATCCAGCGGTTCAGGGATTTCTTATAGATATTTTTTCCTATAACCCAAGCCATCTAATAGCCAGTATTACTAAACCAATACTTGTAATACAGGGGCAACGCGATCTCCAGGTAACGGAAAATGATGCACGAAAGCTTAAGTCAGCGAATCCGAAATCAACCCTTGTCCTTTTGCCGGATGTAAACCACGTTCTTAAAAAGGTTAATTCGGACGACAGATGTGAGAATAATTCAGCTTATAGAAACGCATCACTTCCCCTAGCTCCTGGTGTAGTCGACGCCATTATGCAATTTCTGACTCATAACTCATTAAGCCATTAGCTTTCTTTAACCAGACTATTCCCAGCCCTTTGAGTTCGAACACGTACAGATAGCATGAGCTTCCGCTTCTCGCTCAAAGTAGACCTTTTGCGCCACGGGCTTTTCAGCTGAGTGACATAAGCGGAAAATGCTATCAATGTTGTGTTTTAATCAATAGGGGGCAGGTCATAACTGCTCCCTCATTTTGGCCATAGGTAAAAGTCGGCCAATGTGAGCAAGCTGTTAACTTGACTAGCCTGAATGCATAAGAATTGATCCGTCCTTGAGACTTTATTCTGCAACAGAAAAGTCGGAATCTTTACATGTATTAGATTGCAGACATTTATTTGCTGGTACCCAAGGTCCCTGAGGTTCAATCGCATCGAGCCGGTAGATTGTTACTATGCCTGCATTGTAGCTGCCCGGCACGCCGGAAAAAGCCACTTTGTCTCCGTCACTAAGTCTACCCTCGTATACCTTGACGCCTTGGCCATTTTGAGGTGAAAGAGTTATGGAAATCCGACCAGAGGGTCTGCAAGCGATATGCATTATTACGTTCGTTTTATACCCGTTAGCCGACTCTTCAAAAGGGCGTACAATGTTATGTCCATTTGATGCCAAGCATAGGGAACCAGGTATCGTTGCTGATACTCCTTCCGCATATGCTTCTCCAGCATCAGCAGAAGATAAATAAAAGGTGAGATTGATGCCAATAAGCGCGCTGCTCGGGATAGGGGATAACCGATCCTCTAAGAAATTTCTTGCTGACACCAGTACTGGTTCAAAATTGTTCTTAATGAGATCTGAGCTTGCCTCCAGACAGGCGCCTCCCACTGCTAGAATGATTGCGATAAAGCCTTTTGCTATCCATTTTTTTAACGGCATTCTTTTCCTCGATTTGTGAAACTCAATATTCCTCCCATGAGATTGTGGACCGTAAGCTCGCTGAGTTCAAAAACTAGCGTTCTATATAGAAACTTCGTTTCGAAACTTAACAATAGTCTTAAGTAACAACACTCTAAATTTATTTTACGCTATTCATTGATACACCACTATCGTTCCCTGTTGATTAACATGCGCCATCAAATGCGGGAACAATTGCAAACGTCCGCTGCTCGCTCATAGCTGCCGAAGATTTTCTTGAGGCAGCTTCGTGCCAAGAGCGGACGTTATTTACGTGATTCAAGAGGATTTAGTACTGCTGAAATGAATTCAGTTAGTATGTTTAAACTGCGTACTTAAAAAATATATGCTTTATGGGTGCGTACAATGACATTTACGATATAATCAAATTCTTAGTGCTGGAATTTGTGATGCTGAAGTTGCATTGGTAATAATGTTAAGATTGAAGAAATCATAGGAATACTAGTGATACACCCTGAAATTACATCTCTATTCAAATACTGCCCTATCGGTAAGAATCAATTGAGTGCTCTTGCACAGCGGAAAATTTGGTACTCGAAACCGGCAGGGTTCAATGATCCTTTTGACACCCAGTTTAGTGTGAGAGGAAAGAGGCACGTGCTCGAACAGGAAATGGACTCTCAAAAATTATCTGAAAGTTTTGGTGAAGATATGTCTGATGCGATGGTTTTCAAAAAACGCTCTCTTAATGAACTTTTGGTCAGCTTTAAAAGTGGTATAGAAAAATTAGGTATTCTTTCTTTAGCAAGCAGCAACAATAACTTACTAATGTGGTCGCATTATGCTTCTGAACATAGAGGTATGTGCCTAGAGTTTGAACGCATCTGCAGCACAGCCTTAGCAGATGATAAAAAAACAAAACCTATGAATTACAATAATAATTACCCCTCAATACAAGCGAATTCAATTTTAAATGAAGTTGATACGTTATCTAATAAAATTAGAATATTGCACTCAAAATCTAAACATTGGGAATACGAGCAGGAGTGGAGACATATAGTTGAACAAGGTAACACGTTGCATCCCTGGCCCGCAGCATTAAGCTCTGTCTATTTTGGATGCAAGGCAGACATGTCAGATATTCATTTGGTAAAAAGCATCATTGCTGACTCAAATATTAAATACTACAAAGGAAATTTGTACAGCGATAGATTCGATATTTATTTTCAACAGATTTAACCGCCTAAAAAACATCCATTTTCAATGAGTTAAAGCTGTAAATAACACATGCTCCTTGCTCGAATCGGCCTTTCAACTCAGTCCTCTTATCCGCTTCGTGATGTGAGTTAAACGAGTCGATGCAACGCTATCCTTAATCTACAGGGAACAGGTAAATTTGGTTATTTACAAGATACGATGATAGAACACATTTCTAATTTTTTAAAAATTGGTCAACTCTCTCATTGAAGGTTAAAATTTCTTCCTGCCAAACATCATCCTTAATAAAATTTTCGAACTCATTGATACCAAAAGAAAAATCACCAGGCTTTCCGGTGCTTTTCAAAATTCGCTTTCCAGAGACCCCCCAACCAACTTCATTTCCTTTTATTGGCCCCAAAAACTCCATTTGTTTTACCACAACAATTATTTCACTCACAACACCTTTATATGTTTTATTATTTCTTTTATATTGAATTATCTCCCCTAATTTTAAAGGGCATTTATCCTCAGCTATCTGCTGACGAATGTCATCAATTTTATTTTTAGCGGAATAATAAGAATCAATCTGATTGTCTATTTCTTTCAATTTATTTTTCATGGTGACCCCGTAGGTTATAATACAATTTCCGGAAATAATGCCTCGTTCGAATAAAAATTTAAAGACGAATTACCTCCTATTTTAAATGTTATTTTTATAGCACATAGACCATATGCTAGCTTTAAACGTAAATTCTGTCGACACTAATCATCAATATTATTACATGTGATGATATTTGGCATTACTTCCGTTTTTCAGTCACAGCAGCCCTTTAGGCCATGCCCTTGGGCAGCTTCATGCCAAAAGCGGAAGTTGCTATATCAGTCTATGTTAATCAACGGGGAGTAAGTCAAACCTTTCAGTATTGACTGATATCTGGCCTGCAGTAGCAGACCAGATTCATGTGCTGGAAATATTTAACGGGGCTTGGATAAACTAAACAGTGATCAGCTCAGCAATTTTTGTTGCAACAACTACCAATGTATCTTCTCCCGTGTCGAGGCCGCTTCGGGATGCAAGCAAGGGACTGACATTACGGAGAGCTTCATAGGTCGTGTTATGCACGATGGGGACGAGTTGGTTGCCTGCCAGTAAAGCGGAAAGTTCTTTATCAGCAACACCTTCTTTAGGAAGACGGTTTAACAATGCAGGTGTCACTAAGACCAAGCCGATTCGAGAGTTTGCTAATCCTTTATCAATGGCACGCATCATAGGAACGCCAAGGGCAAGATCCTTTTCGCTGAACCATACTTTGACACCTGCCGCTTCGAGCAAATCGTGTAACTGTTTGGCAATACCTTGTCGGTCATCCCAAGCATGGCAAAGGAAGACATCACGCAGATCAGGTTGCTCAATGGCAAGTTTCTCTACCGCTTGTCGAATTGGCGTGAGTGATTGTACTTGGGCTGTTGTGTAAGAAACGGAAGACCCTGATTTTGACCAACGTGGCTTCGCGCTGCTGCTGGAACCACCGCTACTGCCTCCATAACTTCCGCCACCGCTAGAGCCTGATGATGAGTAAGAAGGGTAACTATCATAACTGTAGCTACTGTGGCGATAACCACTGCGATTACGACATACGGGACAGGCAGCAGCAGCTGCTGCTGAGCTATGTCCACGTACAGGAGCTGTACATCTTGCCATACTCTTGTTTCCCCTTAATTATCTGAAAGATAACTGCTGCACCATTAAAGCTAGAGAGTAATGGGGGGCTTTTGAGTGTAAAACAACTGGCGTATTTTCAAAACTTGGTCCTTATCACACTGTCAGATGTAATTTTAGCTCAAAAGTCCAAAAACAGCAGGGCTAGTGGTTAAAGCGGCAGCACTGATGACTTAAGCGATATTGTCTTTGTATACCAGATGAACGTCTGCTCCTCGCTCTCAGCAGACCCTCAGCGTCACGTGTTTGTCTGCTGTGTGCCCAGGTTGTGTGAAAACTTTTTTGGCCGCTGAAACTGCCAAAAACAGAGCTGAAAACCGCGCTCATACGTAAAATTCGGCTCTACTAACCAGTCGATCAATTCCAGATTTTGCGTAGACGTGCGTACTTCATTTTTTGGTCAGGGTTTTCACACAGCCTGTGCCAAAAGCGGAAGTTGCGAAGTTCGCACATTGCATAACAGATCAGATGGTTGATGAGTTGAAAAAATGCTATTAACATACTTGAAAGTTTAGGATCAATGTAGTGTACAGTAAAAGGATTGATAATTATGGCTGACAAAGCAAAACAACATTTTGTCCCGAGGATGCTTTTAAAACGCTATTCATGGGATGGTATCAATGTGAATATCTGCAATATAAGGGGGGAACAGGAATTAATTTCAGTGCCGTATAAGCCGCAGTGCCAGAAACGATATTTTTATGGTGCAGATAAGCGTATAGAGAATGCTCTTTCAAAAGTTGAGAATTTTATAGATGCAGAGATTAATAAATTGGTAACTGGATGTTTAGCCCCTCTGATGAATCCCAGTGGAGTATGTCTTAATGATCATGAACTAAGGCGCTCTATGTTGTCGTATATTTACATTCAATACACCAGAACTAAAAAATCTAAGGATCTTGTGGATAAGGCACTGGAAAATAATTTCAATTTATTTAAGGTGCAAAAAAAAGAAGAGATTTTAAGTAAACTCATTGAAAAAAATGATTCTGATTCTTGGGGGTTAACAAGGGATGATCTCAATAAATTTATAGATTCCAGCACTATTAAAATAGATGATCCGTTTGATCATATTTTCAGAGAAGCGCATAGGCATTTTGAGAAAAATCAGCATTTGAAAGCGATGGTGTTATTTAACTCATCAAAAATACCATTTATTACAAGTGACAATCCAGTTTTAAATATAGTGACATTTTTTCCTGAGCATGTCCCTTCATTTTTCATGCCGGTAAGCCCAGCACATTGTTTGTTTTTCTTTGATGAACGTTACTTCAATGTAAAAAACATTGAGAATGTGGTTTTTATTTCTGATTTTAATGAAATTGCTTATATTAATATGATGCAGTGTGAAAATTGTGATAATAACATTTATCTTCCTCGCCTCTCTAGTTACCTCACACTAAGGGATTGCCTAGCAACATACATCCATGAAGGCAAGTTTTGGTGCAATATTAAGGCTATTTCACTAAGTAAGTCTTATGCCGATAATATCTCTATTCCTATTAGAGGTGGGCATGCAACCCGCGTGAAAACTATTAATACATAATAAAATTAGTCTACTGCCTGCTATTTATAGAGTATGTAATCATAGCGGATCTGATGACGTTCATGTTTGGTCGTTTAATGCAATTACTAAACGTATGTTAATCATTGATGGGAGGCCAAATTAAATTGGAAACCGAGTGCAATTCAACTTAAAAGTACGAGTTTGGTTTAAAGTACAAGAATCGCAGTCACTTTATTTCACCAACGTTCGTTTCTCGCTCATAGATGAGTTGATTATCATGCCTCTTGTCAGTTGTGTGCCAGAAGCGGAAATTACTAACATCGGGATGTGTTAATCAACGGTTAGGAGGTCACTACTTGTATAAGTTTTTATCTAAAAAAATTATCGTTTTCAGAAGAACTTGTTGAAATTTAGTCACATCGCCGTTAAGTTGGTATTCAAATAAAACGAGGAGGAAGACACAGTTGCGTTCGACTTACCTTATTTCATTTCCTACAATACTGAAATCCCGGCTGCAATTTTCCTGCAGGACAGAGAATAATGATATCAGAGATAGTTAAAGAATTAAGCTTCAATAAGCTGTATATTATTAACATGCTGGGTGCTGATGACTTTAATACAGCCAACAGACTTTATGAAGATATCATGTATTACCAGAAAACTGGAGTTATCGAATACAAGGAAATCAAAACTAGAACAGAATTGGATGGTTTTCTGAAGGATCAAATCTGTCAAACAAGTAATGGACTTAGGCCCATCTACCATTTTGAAAGTCATGGTAATGAAACCTTATCTAAGATTGGTGATAATGATCATATCACTTGGGAGGAATTTTCGTTACAGCTTAGCTTAATAAACCGAGATATGGATTATTCACCAGTTGTATACATGGCGTGTTGCCATGGATTCCATGCTATTTCGGCTATAAAAATACATGATGCCACACCGTTCTATTATCTTTTTGGTCCGTACAGAAAAATCAGTGCAGGTGACCTACTATCATCAGCTATTATTTTCTACAAAAAATTATTTACAGAACCAAACATAGAAGATGCTATCAACGGTCTCCCTTCAGATATACGCGTTTACTGCGCTGAAGTTTTTTTTACTCGGTTGCGCATTAGACATCTTGCCAACCAGCACATCGGGAGTAATTTACAAAAACATGCTGCTCGTCTTGCAGCACAACACTGTACAGAGAATATTTTTAATCCTAGCAAGATGTCTTACAAAGACGCTCTAATTTTCTTTATCATACAGTTAAACGACATGAAGTTATTGGAAGAGTATTACATTAAAAGCGCCCGAATTTTCCTTGGAGCTGAACCTGCTGTATCGTTTAGTGAAATATATAAAATTGCGGAACAACAATACTGTTCAGACCAAAATAGCTAATGCACAGGTACTATTGCGCTGAGAACTGTCGTATACGGCGTGGTTACTCTCCTGCAGTCACTCAAGGCTCTTTTCTGATGGCAAGAAATGGAGAAGAGTTTTGGGTCAGGGTCAATCACGCCTTGAGACATTCTGTAAGCATCCCGATAAAACAAACCACTCTCTTTTAGAGGTCTTCTGGCATTTGGGTTAGGTTACCTTAAAGCGAACTTCCGCTTCACGCTCTTAGCCAACGACGTTTCTTAGCAGGCGGCTTGGTGCCAAAAGCAGACGTTATACGCTTCATAATGTGCTAACTATAGAGGGGCGATCTGGCTGTATGACTTGCAGATTGCGCTAAACTCAAACCCCTCTGAATTAACCAACCGGCCAACGATAAAGGCAAGATGTATGTCTGATGATAATTTATCACGCATGGGGACTGCCAAAGTGACGCTTTTGGTGGATGAAGCAGGTCATCAGGTAATCGAAAAATTTCCTGTCAGTGATGTCGAGTTTAATTTTTATCAACACACAGCCAGGCATCTCGTTCAGGTCGACATTTCCACCCCAAAGCTGTTGATCGCCGATCAGGCCACACGCAAGTTAAGACTGGAATATATCCCACACCAAGTTGATCAGGACGAAGTTGGACGAGATGAAGTGTTGGCAATTCTGTCTCGCTTACATTGCTATCGACCTGACCCTTCATGGGTTTATCACAATCTAACCTGGTCAGAAGCAGCCCTTGAAAAATCTCTCATACTGTTGGCATTACCGGACAGAGCAGCAAAACAGTTACGGTATTTTCACCAGGCAAGTGATGCTCTTTTCAGTGGTCAGTGCTTAATTTCAGGCGACAGTAATGCGGGTAATTGGGGAAAAAGGGATAACGGTGATTTAGTTCTTTTCGACTGGGAGAGATTCAGCACTGGTAGCCCAGCCATTGACCTTGCCCCACTAATAAAGGGAATGGGTTTTAAACAAAAATTTATTGAGTTTGCTGAACGCTATAACTGTATGTCGCGGAATTATAATCCTAATGATTTAGCCAAAGAAATTGCGATTGCTAAAGCATGGATTGTTACCGAGGTAGTCGTACTGCTTAATGAACGGCAGAAAAGTGATTTTCAATTCTATCTCAAGTGGTACAGAGAAAATCTTCCCGCCTGGTTAGGTAACACTGTAAAAATGCTTTGATATTTTCAACCCCCTTGTCTACCAATGATGCAGATTCTACTATGAGTAGCAATGTCCGTTCTACGCTCACAGCGGACCTTTCATAACCAGAGGTCCGCTCTGTGTCCAGGCTGTGTGAAAACCCTGACCAAAAACTGAAGTGCGCACGTCTACGCAAAATCTGGAATTGATCGACTGGTTAGTAGAGCCGAATTTTACGTATGAGCGCGGTTTTCAGCTCTGTTTTTGGCAGTTTCAACGGCCAAAAAAGTTTTCACACAACCTGTGCCAGGAGCGGACATTTCACACTTCTGCTTATGTGGCCAAAATCGGTATTCCACTACAACATAGGCCATGTCGGGACCGGGAGTGACGCAAAGAAGGAAGACGGAAAGGAAAAATAATCCAAAATTAGTGATATCCAGCATGGTTACCTCACTCAGATACAGATACAAATACAAATACAAAATGTATTGGATAATATCTACTGGGATAACACGGTGATTGCTACTCCCTACTCCACCGCTTCAGGGGATAATGTTATATGTTGTGCCTGTTTAAGGTGTTCGCCATACTGTATGCAGTGTCGGACGAGGCAGATTCCGATTAACCGTGGGGGTGTTTTCTGTCCTGCCTCGCTCCGGCCATTCGGTAAGACTACGCAGGGAGAGGATTTCCCCGATTTCTGGTGTTCATCCTGTGGGGTTTTGTTTCTTAACATTCTAATTTTTTATTTATTGCCTTTTACTGTCTGATACTACATTATAACTTGGATTAGAAAATCGGCTTATCTCTTATAGCAGCCTTTGTTGTCAATGCCATCAGCTTAGTTCCAAGATCGGGCGTTACTCATATAAATGCAAGTAAATATATGAAAAAAAATCAAGTTGATTACGATATGTCCTGTAAAAAACATGAATAAGGTTTCAAGTTACTAATATATCTTTTTACTCATCCTTGCCTGCCTTATTATAAACACGAGTCACGTAATGTCCCCGACCATCTCCATGGCCCAAATCCATTGACACTAATGCCTCGGCTTCTTTCTGGCTGAATCCCTTGTCTAAATGGTATTTCATGGCATCTCTTGAATAAGCATATCGCAAACTGTGGGGAGCATATTTACCAACAAGACCGGCCTCTCTGACAATATTGCGATATCGTTCAATGGCAAGGTGGATCCCCGCTTTATCTATCAGTTTCCCGTTGTTATTTTTCATAAAGCGTATTGCATTATTTACAACGCTAAGCAAAGTCTGACGATCAATTATCGTCGTATCGCGAGGTCGCCCCCCTTTGGTACCGAAGACGATCCTGACTTTTTCCTGGTCACTCTGAAGAACCTTTTGCCAGGTCATTAATGACTTAACAGATTGCATCGTTTCTTCCGTACGTAAACCAAGATGTCGCGATAATTCCATGGCTATCGCAGCACCCGCATCGACTTCACGGATTTTATCAAGAGTCTCTTTATATACATCATCAGGAATAGCGACTTTGGTACCCTCTCGGCTGGTTCCTGAAATACCTAACGCCGCGTTGCTTAATTTCTCATGCTCTGGATTAGCCATAAACGATTTCCCCGCAGTGCGAAGTATCGCCCGGATTGCTGCCATTTCATTTTGCAACGTACGTTTGGATATGTTCTCTGAAAGCCGGCTTTTTATGTAAAGCGCAATATGCTGTGTTTTCAAGTTCCCGGCATCGCGAATTTGAATATTCATTTTTAATAAACGGTCTGCCAAACGATCGGCTATTTTCATTCTGTCGGAAACGGTCTTAAAACTGCCTCCCGCCTGGCGAGCAAGTGTGACCAGGCTTTTATTTAACTTCGCCATAAACACTCCAAATTGACACAAGGTGAGTTAGGCATTCCGTCCCGGTGAACGGAATGCCTAACTCACCGGCTCCCCCGGATACTACAGTTAAAAACATCTCACCCCGACGGCACGGTTAATTTTGCGCTTCCTGCGTCTCAACAGACATCTGTGCATCGGGGCGGCGAAATGTTGAGTTCTTGCGAGGCTCCCCAAGTCTCAGACCTGTTCGCGGCTTACGCCGGGCTGATTTACATCAGTCTACCTCCACACACCAGCTTCCTGGTGTCGCCATCGATGTCGTGTTGATTTACCTCCTCTAATTTAAAAGTTGTCTTCATACGAGTTTCCGCAGATAAGACAGTGGGTGAGTGATTAATGACCTGAATGACAGTTAAACGATCTGTTATGCGTTTTAAAACCGTCACTACGTGTTGGTCAGATGGTAGAAATGTTGTTGAAGTGGCAGTACGTCAGTGCTGCAGGTTGTGCGCTGCGCGCGTCACTTGGTACTCGTTTCACTCGAACGCAAGTGACGCCGCGCTCCTCTGCTCTCAATGCGTACGTGGAAAATGCCAAATGTTCCAATTGGCATACCCACGGTCCGCAAATCTCGCAACCGGTAGCTGACGTCAAAGCATCAAATCGAAGTGAAACTGCAGTGAAAACTGCAAAACGTAATTGCGTAAAAATCAGCAAATTGAAATAGAAGAGACCTTACCGCGATCCAATCGCGATCCCCATTCTCAAAGGTTAACGGGGGTACCGCCCGAAGGCGCCACCTCTCAGGTTATGGTGGCATTGGCAGTGCGATCACCCGAAGGCGCCCCTCTCAGATCGCAGGGACATTGGCATGTTGCTTAAGCAACAGAACTACAGGTGCAATATTAGATCAGTCACATTTTATCTACAAGAGATCAAATGCAGTGTTCACCGAGTTTTCTCAGCAACGATTTTTTCTTGCATGGACTCGGTGAAAGACATCAATTCTGGGTAAATAAACTCTTTTGTAAAACCATACGAATTGAGTTCCTTTCTAATTTTATCCTTATACTTTTCGGGTATATTTATTTTATAAAGTCCTAAATCACGTTTAAAACCCAAAGAGTTAATATCATCAACTTTGTTAATTGTATTATGTTCACCAAAGTCACTATCTGTATATACATCCTCAGCGATACTTTTAGTAAACATGAGCACACCTTGCTGGTTCTTCACTCTTTGGTTGATTGGTAGTGGTTCAATAATTGTTTGATAGTCCCCATACAGATCTGCACTACTTGTTGGTCGCGAATAATTCTCCGAACCTTCTGAGATAAATGACTCAAAAAGACTTACGACTGAATTATTATTTAACCTTCTATTAAAAAAATTAGCGGGGTGTAATTTAGGATGTAACCTCAATCTTTTCCCAGAAATCAAATTGTGCATGCACTGAAGGATCTTCATTTTAACCTCCTTTATTTCTTTATTTTTAGCAGGCGTATCATAATCACCGTTTTCTTCATGTACAAAAACCATGAAATCGTTAATTAGCTCATACACCTGTGAGTGAACTTTTCTCTCTTCATTAAATTTAAGCACAAACTCCTCACTTAAACATATATCTATTTTATTATCAGGTGCATCCCAAATCATATACACACTAGAGTCATTAACACTTTCTTTTTTTGTTATATTTTTTTCAGTGGCAAAATAAAGTGCTATCAAAGGACTGGTAGACCAATCTATAACCCTTGTAGCCAAACCATAGTGCTGTGCAGTGACATGTAAATCCATGTCATTCATTTTATAACCACGCAATATATTAACATCAGAATAAATTATATGTTTTTTCTGAAACTCGTTAAACAAATCGCTTGCCAACATATATTTAGCAACGTCTATTTCATGATAAGTAAGATCTGTGATATCCATCTTTTGGATAATTACTGGCTCTAAGTTCACAGTGTCAATTACTCTTTTAAGACTAGAACTCACATTGTAAAATGAATTTTTTTGACCTCGATAAAACACCTTACCTTTACTAGGTGATAACTCACCTACCACTTTAAGAAAATCGCCAACACATTTGATCTCATTCAATTGAATCACCTTAGGAATTCTATTAATCATTACTGAAAAAAGTTGTACTCACATTAATGTGCTGCATGTGTAACGCATGAGTCTTATAACTTAATGACAATGTGTCAATGTTTAATTTTTCATATTCTATTATGACATTTTTGAAGCACAAATTGCTTGTCAGTATAAAGTACACCCCAATGTGACACACTCATTGGGGAAGCTAATGTCAGGGCAGCAAATTGGTTATGTACGCGTTAGTTCTGAAGATCAATCAGTAGAGCGCCAACTTAATGGGCTCCATCTTGATAGGGTTTTTATCGATAAGGTTTCCGGTAAAGATACTGACCGCCCCGAGCTGAAGCTTTTACTATCGTTTGCGCGTGAAGGCGATACAGTCGTTATACACAGCATGGACCGGCTTGCCAGGAACTTAGACAATCTAAGAAGCTTGGTGAAGGAATTAACTACCAAAGGGGTACAGGTTAAGTTTATTAAAGAAGGGCTAACCTTCAGCGGTGACGATTCACCGATTGCCCAACTACTTCTGTCAGTTATGGGAGCATTTGCTGAATTTGAACGTTCTCTCATCAAAGAACGGCAGCGAGAAGGGATCGAACTGGCAAAAAAACGTGGGGCATATCGAGGGCGTAAAAAATCTTTAGATACACAAGAAATTGAGAATATTAAACGACTGGCCGCTGAAGGTAAGAACAAGTCTCATCTAGCGAAACAATTCGGCATTAGTAGAGAAACCCTATACCGCTACATTCGTGGATCATGAAGATAGAACACTGAGACGATGCTAAAACAGACTTTTTAATTATCTTTCCTTGTTGTTCAGCAACCTAGGATTTTCTAATTCATCGAGCTTCACAATTCAAAACGCACACGATTATACTGTATATAAAACCAGTAATTAATAAGGGTGCGTTATGACCATTTTTTATCCAATCCCGGACCCACTGAAGCTTATGATACCCTTTTTCCAGGATAAGGTGCAGGCGGGTTTCCCTTCACCCGCACAGGATTACATTGAAAAAGGTATTGATTTAAATGAACTTTGTGTGAATCACCCCGCAGCAACCTACTTTGTTATGGCTACAGGTATGAGTATGGTTGATGCCGGTATTTATGAAGGTTCACTGCTGGTCGTAGACCGAAGCCTGCAGGCAAAACACGGAGATATCATTATTGCATCGCTGGCTGGTGAATACACAGTTAAGCGGCTTTGCCTTCACCCTATAGTTAAGCTCGTACCAATGAATCCGGATTTTCCCCCAATTATTCTCCACGACGGAGGTGACGAGCTGGAGGTTTTTGGTGTTGTGACGTTCAGCATCAATGGGTTTCAATGATGTTTGCTCTCGCCGATGTGAACAGCTTCTACGCCAGCTGCGAAACAGTGTTTCGCCCTGACTTACGGGGACGACCTGTCGTCGTTCTAAGCAACAACGATGGTTGTGTAATAGCGCGCAGCGCAGAAGCCAAAAAACTAGGTATCCGGATGGGAGATCCGTTCTTCAAAATGCGTGACATCTTCGAAAGGCACAAGATTGTCACCTTCAGCAGTAACTATGCGCTTTACGCGGACATGAGCTCACGGGTAATGACTGTATTAGAGGAAATGTCTCCAGCCGTCGAAATATACAGTATTGATGAAGCATTCATGAACCTGCAAGGCGTCAGTAATTGTAAGAATCTTGAGGAGTTCGGACGTGAAGTTCGAGCTAAAGTTCTCCAATGGACAGGTCTGACTGTGGGTGTTGGTATTGCCCCGACTAAAACATTAGCAAAATTAGCAAATTACAGTGCCAAAAAATGGACAAAGACTGGGGGAGTTGTCGATCTCTCACTTGTTAGTCGTCAAAGAAAACTGATGGCATTGGTTGATGTAGGAGAAGTTTGGGGTGTAGGCCGACGTATATCGAAAAAGCTCAATGACATGGGCATCAAGACGGCGCTCCAATTGGCTGAAACCCCGACGCCACTTATCCGCAAGCATTTCAGCATTGTCTTAGAGCGGACCGTTAGAGAACTTCGCGGTGAGCCTTGTTTGGAGCTCAATGAGTTCGCACCTGCGAAACAGCAGATAGTCTGCTCCCGTTCATTCGGCGACAGAGTTACCGAGTACGACATGATGCGTGAAGCAATTTGCAGTCATGCCGTGCGTGCAGCAGAAAAACTACGCGGCGAACATCAGTTTTGCCGGCATATCTCAGCATTCGTTAAAACCAGCCCTTTTGCTGTGAATGAAGTCTATTACGGCAAGACCGCTAGTACGAAGTTACAGATCCCCACACAAGATAGTCGGGACATTGTGGCTGCAGCTACTAAATGCCTTGATGCAATCTGGCAAGATGGAAACCGTTTCCAAAAATGCGGAGTCATGCTAGGAGACTTTTATAGCCAGGGTGTAGCGCAATTAGGCCTGTTTGATGAGTATAAGCCGCGCTCTAACAGTGAGCAGTTGATGGCAGTGCTCGATGGTATCAATCATAGCGGCAAAGGTCGGGTATGGTTTGCTGGCCAGGGGATCCAGAAAAGTTGGGAGATGAAACGTCAAATGCTTTCTCCCGCTTACACAACTCGCTTCAGTGACCTTATGCGCGTTAAGGTTTAAACCAGCAGGTCATTTATTTTTATTATGGCTTCCTTCTTCAATACATAATCTAAAAATGCCGCAACAGATGACGACAAGACATCCGCTTGAGTCTATTTGCTTGCCATGATATTTTGGGATGAGTGATTTATAATCAAAGAGTGATAAAGATTATGTCGCAAGGTTTTGATACGAAAGATCTTGAGGAAATTTGCTCCAGGAAACCAACAAAATTCAAAATGAAGAAAGCAGATTACAAAGAACTTGGTCGTAATACGCTTTTGGGGTCTGTTGATCTTGTCTTCGGAGCCTTAGGCGCTGCGGTTCTTACTGTAGGAGCATTGAATAATAGCAATAAAATCATCTCAAAATCCGAAAGCGATGATCTTGGTTATGGTTACAAAGACGGTAACCAAGGGTACGGTTATTATTTTGGTGATATTAAAGATGACGACTAGTAACTGAGAATCCATTCCAAGTTACTAGTCTTTGTTATTTTATGCCTTTAGTTGCAGCCGATGTTGCAGCATCCTTTGCCAATTTACCTCCCTTTTCACCTGCTTCCTGCGGCATTTTGCCTCCTTGTGACAAAGACTTCGCTACATCACCTACATTTACTCCTATCCAACCTAGCATCCCAACCCAAAACATGGGGAAGACCACATACATCATTCCCAACACCAGGTTCATGATCCAACCATCAGCGGTTGAGCTGGTAAATTCCGCAAAAGGCACACTGCTGTTCGAAATGCCCTGCGCGGACATGCTGTCATACAAAATAGTAATCATCCTGTCATCGAGCCAGCCCGCCAGTTCCCACCAGAATGTAATAAATATCAGTGCAAACAGAGCAAACGAAATGGTCACCACGGTTTTTGGCTCATAAGCGCTGAACATCATCAATACCGGGATGACGATGATGATCATCATCTCCAGCAGCGCCTGTATCATTGGCAGCGCCTGCTTCAGCGCATCAAATCCCGGCAACGCTTCCGCCTGCTTAATTCCCACACCAATTGTCGACACGAGGCGGGTCACGTTAAATCCCAGGCCTGAGCCCACATCACTGCTGCCAGTAGCATAAGTCTCACCGCTGCCTGAAAGCCCAACGTTGCGCGGACTCACCAGCCAGCGAAGTGCCATCTCCTCCCACTGATCCTTGCTAAATTTCCGCTGTAGCTCAGCCTTAGTCGACTCATCCATATTGGCCAGCACCCGGGCCTTCAGGCCATTAGTGCCGTCAGACCACCACTGTTTACAGGTAGGATATCCACCTTTTCCCACATCCGGATAGCCGCTGTCCCGGGCATTGTCATACGGCCACTGGCTGCGGGGGCTGGTCGATGTGTAATAATCAAAGTAACCACCGGTATTGAGAAAGTAGCTGCTGCCTATCCACCCTACAGAATTGATTGTCGCGTCACTCAGCTGGCTGTTGCTGTTTTTAAGCTTGAAGTAAGAACGGGAATAGCACTGATCTGCAAAGTCCTGCACTTCCTGCAGCACTATAGGGTCGCGAATTTTGGTGTTTTGCACGTCAAAGCGCATCTGGCGGAGCTGGTCTCCGCAGGGGATAGAGGCAATCATCGCCTGGGTGATGCCCTTGGATATAATATGCAACAGGTACCACCAGACCGGGACTTCTGCCGTCTTGCCGTCAAAGTCGTTAACCAGCCCCTTGTAACCGGAGTTCTGGGGCGTAGGTACGCTTACGCCGCACTGTTTCGCCCGTGAAGTGTCGAATTTAATGGTGCTGATATCGACCGGCAACAGCGGAATGCAGCAGAACAGCATCACGCAAAATGATACGTAGAGCGCGTGCTCAACCCGCGGCAGTGCAAGAACACCTTTATTTCCCTCATCGGCGCCTTCTTCTCGCACCTTCAGCCAGATACCCAGGACCTTGAAAACCAGAGGCAGCGCGAAAAGTCCCGTACTAATAACGATGTTCCACAGGGCGTTATTCAGCATCCAGCCGAACAACACCAGGAAGTACTCCAGAAAACTGTTGGCCGTCATGACGCCTCCTTATGCCAGTACGGAACGCCAGGCGGCGAATTCGATAACGATAATAAAACCCGCCGCCATCCACTCAAGGCAATGAAGTGATTGACCCGGAGATTTCTTCACAACCTGTGGTCGCACAACGTAAAACCAGGCCCAGCAAAGCCCGGTATAAATTGTCAGCCGCCAGACAAACAGACCGTACCGGCTTGCACTCAGCCAGTCGCGCACCTTATGCCCATCCGGATCGGCTTCAAACAACACGGAGGCAATGAAGAAAAGCCCCACAGTCAGCGCGAGGATAACCAGAAAAGTCAGCACGAAACGGCGCGTACGACCAAAACGACGCTGAGGGGAGACGGGTATCGTCATTATTGTGCTCCTGATTTCTGGCTCATGTTATTGAATCCCTGATCCTGACTTCCGCTGTGCTGCTGCAGGCGGCTGTCCTGATTGCGTACACCCTGACGTTCCAGGGTCGTGAGCAGACTGTTATTGCTGATGGACTTTCTCAATGCCATTTCGTTACTCAGCGCGGCCAGCTCCCGGTCGAGGGCATCAACGCGACGGTCCCCCTCGGCCAGCGCTTCCGGCTGGTCGGCCGCATTGGGTTCAGACTGGCCGGTAGTCAGCATGCGTCGCATGGTCAACGCCTGTTCCACGGTGTCAGACATGGCCAGTTCTCCTGCGAGGCGCTGTACCAGTGCGGCACTGTCCGGGTCATCCTTCAGTGACTGGATCACGCCGCGGGTCACAACAAGGCTGCCCGTTTTCAGCTTGGCCAGGTTGTCGGTAGTCGGCGCTTCAGAACCCCATACCAATTTGGTTAACTGCTCGAGGTTTTCTTTAGTGGTATCTTCAAGTATCGGTGAAAAGCCGGTACCGGCGACCGTGCTGCCGGCGGCATTTTCATCGCCGCCGCCGCCGCACTCGCTGGCATCACGACAAGTTCTGATCGACCTGTCACCCAGCACTTTCACCACCGCAGTCGCAGCAGCCTCGGAGTTCGGATAACGCTGGCAAACTGACCCGTTACAGCTGGAAGCGCCCACGCTGCTGCTGCTGGTCACCGGCAGGTTGTTCATCATGTTGTAACCGGCCTTGGCCAGGTCATGCGTCGGTTTGATTGCCGGCTGGCCTTTGCCGCCACGCTTCTGGCCCCCGATCCATGTAGCACCTTCCTCACCCGTCGCCTTCTGCAGCTTCTGGTCGCTGCTGACGGCATCGCCGTCGCTGGAGGCGACAATATCCTTGTACTCCTCGGTGACGGCCGCCTGCGTCCACTTGTTCCCCATCGTATAATCGGCCATTTTATTGGCCATGTTCTGACAGTTGAGTTTGGCCTTGTCAAAACTCAGTCCGGCCTGCAGCACGCCGTTGGTCAGCATTTCATACAGCCCGGGATTGGCGCGCTGGATAATCATCGCCGGCATACTGGAGACCGCGCCGGTAGCCCCCTGCATCACGGTGCCCATCAGATCCTTAAAGCCGCTAGTCACACCGTTAAGCTGATTACCTACCGTCGTTTTCAGGTCAAAATTACCGCACATCAGGTCGCTGCTCATGCCGGCGTTCATGCCCAGACGCGTCATGCTGTTTCGGGAAGCGGGTGGCGATATGACCGAGCCGCCTCCAATGGAATAAAACAGGCCGTCACTGATGGCTCCGTTGGCAGAAGCGCCGCTGGGAGAGGTGGTGACCTCAGCGTATACATTGGGTATGCCGCTGGCTAACATCACCAGCAACGTCAACGGGAGAGCGAGAGGGACTTTTTTTAGCATTGTCATAGTGTGAGTCTCACGAAAAATCAGTGCTGGAAAGGAAGGTCTGACCGCGGCGTTTACAGCAGCTGTAAGGTTGCCAGAGTGCCCAGGCATAATTACCGTCCTGAGAAACCGTCGCGCCGGTGTCGGGGAAAACCGCACAGGTGGTCGAGAGCGTCGGAGAAAGACGTTGCCATTTATGGTTTTGGGTACCGGTATTCTCTTTCACCGGTGCAGGTGGCCAGTAGCCTGGGGATTGCTGGCCTACCAGCGGCTGGTAAACGTGCAGCTGGCCAGTGCGGGTGATGACATCGGCCACGCGCTGGGCGACGACCGCTGCGGACTTATACCCGTCCTCCTGGGTGACAAAACCGCTACGCGGATAGATGTTTCCCCACATATTGGCCCCGGCCTGACTGCCCAGCTCACGCTGGCCGGGGATAAGGGCTTCCGGGTACAGGCCTTCCGGCAGGCCGCTTCGCCAAACCAGCGCATCGAGCGAACTGACAAAGTAAGGAACAAAAGGCGTGGCGGCGGACTTGCAGGAGTAACCTGCTATCTGTCCTCCGATAAGCGTGGTGGCCGGATGGCCATAGGCATCGGCATAGTGAAAATGTAGATTCTGTTTACGCAGCCCGGGGGCCTTCATTTCTTGTTGTCCCCCGCCCGCGCTGACGCCGCCCAGAGAACCGATGATACTGCTTTCTCCGCTGCCAGCCGCACCGCTGACCGCTGACATTTCCGTCCAGGGATTATCGCCGGGGTCGGAATAGGCTGACACCACAGCTTCCGGGATGAAATGTTCAACCTTCACGGACGTTTTGACAGAGCAACCAAACGGCGTGCAGAGGAGCCAGTAGCAGATCCCCTTCACCTTCCAGCCGATACAGGAGACGCTGGCTGCACTGGAAATCAGGCTGGCCGTGTTGACGCTGGCCACACACAGCCCACTGCCGGTCAACAAAGTGGCCAGCAGCAGCCGGCGGGAACGGGGTGAAGAAAATATCATTGATTTCCCCCTCGCCAGTCCGCCAAATGGTGCATGGCTACGCTGACGTCCGTGGTGCCGTAAACCACCCATTTATCGTCAAACACGACCGCAGGATATTTGGTCAGCCCCAGTGACCAGGCTTTCATCACCCCCTGATAGGCGCTGGTCAATTGCTGTTGTTGCGATGAGAACGCGGGTGAGTTGAGAACATCCCGGGCCTGTTTTTCAGCCAGGGCGGGATTTGCCGGGAGGGCGCCAAAGATATCCGTTTGAACATGCTCGGGCGCATCGAGGTACACCACAGGAATATCGGGAGAGGGGGAGCCAACGGGGTTCGAACTGTCGGTATAAATGACGGTGCCAGCACAGGCACTGGCAGACAGGCACAGTGCAGACAAACAGCTGATGAGTTTTTTCATGGAGAACACTCCTTAAGCGGATAACCCGCCTAAGGTGCGTCGATACGCTGTTCACGTCAGTAAACAACTCAATATCTGACTACGAAAATTTATCCGGCCTGCTGGTCAGCATCCTGCTCTGCACGCCACTTCAGGTATTTCAATTCCGCATGCAAATATCCCGCAAAACCCGCTGCAGCGGCATTAAGCTCAATTACCCAGCGCGTTTCACCCGGGCGAAGGTATGGCCTCCAGTCAAGGAGGATTGCGCTTTGCATTATTGCCTCCCAGTCTTGCATCACATGAATAATCATAATCGTCATCCCAGCCGTCATCTTCCTGTTGTTCTTGCTGACAGCCTTCCAGACCATGAGAATTCGTTTTATGTAATAGATGGAGAAATCCTGGGTTATTATCTTGAAAAATAGGATTCTTTGCCTTGGCATTTTTAAAGACACCTTAATAAAATTTAAGGTGTCTTATCATTGATAATATCATTTTTTTTTGAAAAATTCGGAATACACGAATTTCGCAAGTACGTTAGCGGCCCAAAATGCACAACCAACAAATACAATCATAATGACCAAGACTGACAGATTTTTAGGAGCTGCATAGGTATAAGTAAAACCGACTCCAGCTCCAGACAGCATCGATGCAGCCAAGAAAAATCCGATGCATATAAATAGCGTGCGAATTAAAATAAACATAGGAATCCGTTAACTGAAAAGCAATTATCAATTACTTTTTTAAAACTACCAAGTACATCCACCTGAACCATTTTTACCGGTGCAACTACCAACCGCACCTGTACTCTTGTTTCCACCTGCACCCATGCCAACATTCCCGCCGTTTGCGTCAAAGCATCCGCCGAGCACCGCCCCAGTAGCAACACCAGCGAGACCGCCAATCATACCAATCCCAACAGCATCTACACATGTTGAATTTGTATGGGTACTATAATAATTTCCAGAACTGCTATTATTCGAATTTTTGGAACCAGTGGAATTTGCTTTATTACCCCCACTCAAACTTGAATGATCATTACCACTACCACTTCCAGAAATTCCACTCAAATACTGTGAATCAATAATTTTCATAAACAACTCCTTTGTTAATAGAGATTAGAAGATTAAACATAAATTTACTTTTTTATGTGACGCATATCACAATTATCAATCAAAATATAATGTTTCTTTTGGCGGATTTATTGACTTACAATCACCAAAACTTACAGAGAAAGCCAACCCGTTATATGCGTGTTATCAATGTTATATGCGTGTTATCAATCCAAGAAATTTGGTCATAATGATTAGGATTTTCTTTGTTTTGCATTATAGAATATTATTACAATGTGTCCTTATGTTAAATCCCAGCACGCTTACATTTCATTGCGATTTAGCCTAATCAGTTGAAAGTCATAATTAAAACTCGAAAAGTATAAGGCTGATTTCAATCTTGGGAAATAGAGCATAGGATTTTTCTTTTCTCTAACAAACTATTAACAGAAAGTGATACTTGTTTTTGTGGCCAGCTACATTTTTTGAATGATAAAGGAGTGCAATAGTGTTTCGCCAGGAAGCGATTAATTATCAGAAAACGAAATGGCGTGGCCGCGCGCTCCTCCTTCCCGGTATTCCTTTTTGGGTGATCGCTGGATTGTGCCTTTTTTTTATTACAGCCTTCCTGACCTTTGTCATCACTGTAAACTACACCCGAAGAGTCAACGTGACAGGCGAAATCAGCACCTATCCACGTGTAGCTAACGTCTATTCAGGGGTTCAGGGCGTCGTTGTTAAAGAATTTGTTACTGAAGGACAGGTAATTAGGACTGGCACCCCCATTTATCAGATAGATGTAAGCAAAAGCACCCAAAGTGGCGTGGTCAGTGATAACCAGCGCCGGGACATAAATAATCAGCTTGAGCGCATTGCACAAATTATTAACCGGCTGGATGGCAGCAAAAAAACCACTATCGACATGCTGGAGAAGCAAAAAGTACAGTATATCTCTGCTTTTCAACGATCCACCGACATACTGCAACGCGCTGAGGAAGGGCTCCGTATCATGAAAGACAATATGGAGAATTATCGGCAATATCAGAAGAAAGGGCTTATCAATAAAGATCAACTCACTAATCAGGTGGCACTATATTACCAGCAGCAAAATAATCTATTGAGCCTCTCCGGGCAGAATGAACAAAACTCCCTGCAGATAACGACTCTGGAGAGTCAAATACACACTCAAGCCTCAGATTTCGATAACCAGATTTATCAGATGGAACTCCAGCGCTACGAGCTGCAAAAAGAATTGCTTAATATCGATGCAGGCGGGGCCATTATCGTTCGTGCATTAGTCGACGGCCGCGTCGATTCGCTTAGCGTTACGGTCGGGCAGATGGTGAACGTCGGCGACAGTTTGCTGCAGGTAATCCCTCCCAGTATTGATCATTACTCTCTGATACTTTGGGTACCCAACGACGCTATTCCTTATATTACAACGGGTGACAAGGTCAATATACGGTATGAAGCCTTCCCCGCGCAGAAATTTGGACAATTTGCCGGCACGGTGTCCGTTATTTCCAAAGCGCCTGCGTCACCACAGGAAATGTTGACCTATCAGGGAGCCCCCAAAGCCGCGCTTACGACTGCTGTACCTTACTATAAAGTGATCGTGAAACCTGAAAAACAAGCAATTATGTATAACGGCAAGCGCCTGAGCTTGGAAAACGGTATGAAAGCAGAGAGCACCCTATTTTTGGAAAAAAGGAAAATTTATCAGTGGATGTTATCACCGTTTTACGACATGAAACACAGCGCGTCGGGACCGGTCAATGAGTAAACGTCAAGTCAAACAACTGCTTAATCAACTCGACATGCGGTTGCGGCAAAGAGTTCCGCTTATTCATCAAACTGAATCCTCAGAGTGTGGTCTCGCATGCCTTGCGATGATTTGTGGTCACTATGGCAAGAACGTCGATTTGATTGCACTGCGCCAACAATTCAACCTCTCGGCACGTGGAACTACGTTGTCGGGTTTGACCGGTATTGCCGAACAACTCGGGTTGTCCTCACGACCCTTGTCACTGGATATCGAAGAGCTCGGTGCGCTAAAAATGCCGTGCGTACTGCATTGGGAGTTTAACCATTTTGTGGTTCTAGTAAGCGTCAGACGTAACCATGTGGTCATACATGACCCAGCACGGGGCCGCAGGATCATCAACATGCCGGAGGTCTCGCGCAGCTTCACTGGTGTGGCACTAGAGGCCTGGCCAGGTGCGGAATTCGAAGCAAATACGATGCGAAATCGACTCAGTTTTCGCACGCTAATAGGTAGTGTGCATGGTCTTAAAGGAACGCTTGGAAAGATTTTTTGTCTGTCACTGGTCATTGAAACCATCAACCTTGTTATGCCCATTGGTACCCAGTTGGTGATGGATCATGCGATTCCAGCAGGGGATCGCGGACTGCTAACCTTAATCTGTGCGGGGCTGTTGTTCTTTATTCTGCTACGCGCGGCAGTCAGCATGGTGCGCGCTTGGTCCGCATTAGTCATGACTACACTCATTAACGTCCAGTGGCAATCCGGGTTGTTCAATCATCTGTTGCGACTGCCCTTGGGCTATTTTGAACGGCGCAAACTGGGAGACATCCAGTCTCGTTTTGGATCGCTAGAAACTTTGCACACTACCTTCACCACTAGTATCGTCGGCGCGATCATGGACATGATAATGGTGATCGGCGTGCTCGTGATGATGATTTTGTACGGGGGGGGGTTAACATGGATTGTTATGGCCTTCACCACCCTTTACGTATTACTTCGCCTGCTGACCTACGGTTATTACCGTCAACTGTCAGAAGAGTCATTAATAAGATCTGCACGTGCCAGTTCCTATTTCATGGAAACCCTTTATGGCATCGCGACTGTTAAAATGCAGGCGATAGCTGAAAGACGCTGTGCCCGTTGGCTCAACCTCGAAATCGATACCATCAATACTGGGATCCGTGTGACTAAAATGGACATGCTGTTTGGCGGCATCAACACTCTTGTCTCCGCATGTGATCAGGTGGTAATCCTGTGGTTGGGTACAAACTTGGTAATAGACAACCAGATGACTATCGGAATGTTCGTTGCATTCGGCGCCTTTCGCGGGCAGTTCTCCGACCGAATTGGATCATTAACCAATTTCTTGCTGCAGCTACGCATGATGAGTCTGCACAATGAACGTATTGCCGATATTGCCCTGCATCCGCGTGAAAACCGTAAACCAGATCTCCCTTACGAGGCTTGCTTAAAGCCGATTTCGCTAGCAACCCATGCACTTAGCTATCGGTATGATAGCCAGTCTTCGCCCATTTTCAATGGGTTGGATATCACCATCGCACCAGGAGAAAGTGTGGCTATTGTGGGTCCTTCAGGATCAGGTAAAACAACATTGATGAAAGTTCTGTGTGGACTTTTTTACCCTGATGAAGGCAGGATTGAGGCGAACGGTATCGATATTCAGCAGTTGGGCATTAATAACTATCACAAGATGATCGCCTGCGTCATGCAGGATGACAAGCTGTTTTCCGGCACCATTCGGGAGAACATTAGTGGCTTTGCGGACGAAGTAGATGAAATTTGGATGCAAGAATGCGCCCGAGCCAGCTACTTGCACGCAGTTATCGAAAAAATGCCAATGGGCTATGAAACCATGATAGGTGAATTAGGAGAAGGATTATCAGGCGGCCAAAAACAACGACTGTTTATTGCGCGGGCGATTTACAAAAAACCTGCTGTCTTGTTCTTAGATGAAGCTACCAGCGCTCTGGACAAGGAAAGTGAGACGATGGTGAATCATGCGATTAAAGCACTTGAAATTACAAGGGTTATCATTGCTCATCGAGAAACTACAATAGCTTCAGCCGATCGCATCATATATTTAAATGGAAGGAATTGAGAGATGATTAAAAAAAATATTCATCTAATTATAATTAATATTCTCCCAGTATTATTAATGTTTGGAATCACATTTTACCCCTACTTGCTGCCCAATCGGAACCAGCTATATCAAGCAGGATTAGCCATTCCTATTCTGTTTGCATTAGAATTTATTTTTATTATACCTATTTATTTTTATTTTTTTAGGAATAATAGGGATATGGGAATAGGTATCATTAACTCAAAATCATTTCTTATTTTTTTAGCTATCATTATATTTTGCCAATACGCAGGGCCTGTAATTATGGGTATGGGAGAGAATAAAGAGCTAATATGGAATAGAGAGTTACTGACTGACCCAATTTTTTTGTCAACTATTTTTCTAATTGTCTTTATCGTACCTATTTATGAAGAAATAGTGTTCAGAGGTTGCTTGTTTGACGCGCTTTTACAGTGTTTTGGAGGGAGAATTTATCTAGCATCTATAGCAACATCAATTACGTTCGCTATTTTTCATACTCAATTTACAGATATTCGAGCATTAATTATTCTCGGTGCTATTTCGACAGTTTTAGTCTATGCAAGGATCTTTTCAAAAGGGCTGCTAATGCCAATTCTTTTACATATTTCAATGAACGGCATAGTAATGATGGTGAAGATGACAATCGCTTTTAATTGATATTTTTAATGTTCATTATTATCTTACAGAAAACTATTCAAAGAACACCGTTGTAGTCATCGATGAGTTTGACCTGATCCGTAGCGAGGAACAACGCTCATGCTTTGGTGTTTTACTCAAGCAGTTAAGCGACGGTGATATACCGGTTCGTATCATCTTTACCGGGATCGGACAGTCGGTATCTGATTTGATTGGTGGGCACTTGTCCAGTTAACGACAGATTGAACAGGTCGATCTTGATCGTCTGCATTGGACCGGAAGGAAAAGGATCGTAGAAAGTGCATTTGAGTACTTTGGTAATGATATCCCTACTCAACAGGGGCAACACGCATTTTTATGACCGGCGTGGAAACCAACCACAACACGCTGATGGAGTACCTGAACGATCGCCTGACGTTTGCCAGGATATAGGAGAACAAGCAGCTGGAGAACTCACTCCGGATTGCGAACGAGATGGTGGAAAATAATAAAGGTAATCTGTAACACGAGCTAATACAACTAACGCGCCTGCGGCTTGTTCAACTGGCGTCGTCTGCACAAAAGATTTGAGCAGCCGTCGCCAGTTTCCTGTTTCCCTCTTTTATCCTTCTTTGACCGTCAGCACATCCAGCGATTTCAGCAGCCACATCATGTCAGTGGCATCCGCAACATTGATATACCATCTGGCTCCCCGCGCATACTCATTGTGATCCGGCCAGACGGTGTTACCTGTAATGGTGATCAATAAATCCAGCTTGGCCCCTGCATTATCTTTAAGGTGTACGGAAACACAGTTGAGTGAGCCCACCCGATGCGGCCGCATCGAGAGAAGCGCCGGCGACTGAAGACGCTTTCGAATATAGTCGCAGAGCGTCATAAGTTGACCATGATCAGTGACACCGATACGGGCCTCTCCCTGAGGTGGCACATCAAACATGACGGCCAGACTCACTTCATTATCGTTAACTACGGCAGGTGGTAACATTCCCAGTCGTCTCATACCGCCCTCGCTTCAGTGAGTATTCCCCGGGCCTTATCGAGCTTTCGGGCAACGTGGAACGCCGCTTCCAGTTCAGTACAGTGGTATTCATTCATCAGCGCACGCCGCTCCGCTTTTTCTTCTTTCTCTGTCATCCCAAGTGCCAGGTACAGGCTGGGCGGCACTGCCCTGAACAACGCCTCCACCCTTTTTGCCAGGACCACACCTTCGGTATAGCAACGCGGGAGCTTGGTCGCCGACAACAGCATGGCTTTTTGCTCCACCGTGAGCTTTTTAAAGCGTGAAATTTGCTCCACTTCATCCGGCGGCATGGTCAGACACAGCCACCACTCAGCCATGTTGAGCATTTTTTCCGCCGTATCCGGGTAGTCCGCAAGGTTCTGGGTGGCCAGCCACAGCCAGGCGCCGAGCTTACGCCACATTTTCACCACCTTGGTCATGTAAGGCGACAGCAGCGGGTTCGTGGTCACGATATGAGCCTCATCGATAACCATATTGATTTCACGATCAAGATACTGGTCACGTTCGGCAATGTTGTTCACCGTATTGACCAGGGCAATGACCGCCACCGCCATCTGCGCCTCATAGCCTTCTCGGGCCAGCGTGCCCAAATCAATCAATGTGACGTCCGCCTCCTGCCACGGCGTACCTGGCCGGTTAAACAGCTCCCCCTCAAATCCTTCGGTGAACATCCGCAACGCTTCTGACATTTCTTCGGCGCGCGCCCGCCGGCTGGCCGTTCTGCGCTCGCGGCCGTCGGCATCTTTTGAGTTATCACGCGCGATATTTTCCAGCGCGAGCATCAGATCCTCAGGCAACATTTGCCGGTTCTCATTAAAGGATGTACGCGCCGCCGCGAGGATGGCTTCACGCAGCATCCCGCGATCGGCCCGCGTCATGCGAGCCTCCTCGGCCGCCTCCCCGCCGGTCACCATCAGGCGCGCAGCAATTTCCATTTCCCCCAGAATGTCACGTTTTTCATCGTCTTCCTCATCGCCCGTGCCGGCATCAAGCTCGGGCAGGGCTGACTCATCGATGACCAGCTCATCGGGTGAAACCTGAAGCAACAGATGGGCATCGGCGAAGGGGGCCAGCGAGACACCTTTCCCCGGCTTTACGCTGATTTTATTGACAGTCAGCCCCAGCGACTCACAGTAATCTGCAAACAACCCAAACGAGTTTCCCGCCTCCAGAAGGAATAACCGGGAACGGTGTACTGCCATCAACTGAGACAGCGAAGCACAGAGCGTGGCCGATTTCCCGGAGCCGGTTGGCCCAAACAGCAACAGGTGCGCGTTCTGCGTGCGGTCATCTTTGTTCATTGGGTCGAAGGTCAGCGGAGCGCCGCCGCGGTTGAAGAAGGAAAACCCCGGATTACCGGTGCCGGTATCGCGGCCAAACACCGGTAACAGGCAGGCAAAATGCTGAACAAATGTCAGCCGGCTGTACCAGTGGTTTTTATCCACCGACGGGTTAAAACACATCGGTAAGGCCCGCAGGTAACTATTTAGCGGGGCCACATCGTGCTCAGGGTTTACCGGCTGCAGCCCGGCATTGAGCAGTTTTGCGCTGATATCCAGATAGCGCTTATCGAGACTGTTCAGGTCTGGGGCGCGCAGGAGAAACGTCAGCGCAGACCGGTACAGCTTATGCTGGTCGCCCAGGTATCCCCGGGCTTTTTTGGCATCCTCGCGGGCGCGGGTAGATTCAATATTTTCCCCCATGGCGTTGCGCCCCAGACGGCTGAATTCTTCTTCCAGCACGTCCTGCGGTTGCACAATCAGCGTCATAGCGATCATGGTACCCTCCGGCATCAGGTCCATCAGGGTATTGATGTTCTCCCCCCGTCGCACTTCGCCGGTGAGATGGCCTGTTTGCGGCGCGCGGCGTAAGCGTTCGACCGGCACGGCCTTATGGGCGACGTTATCAAACCACCATACACCCCGCTCGGCATCGCTGCGCGGGCGCGTAAACCACAGGGTTTCGCTGAAATCATTCAAAATAGGCAGACTGTCCGGTTCACCGTCGTCGTGCCGTGCGGCGCGGTAGAGAACCTCGGGGGACACCCATTGCGGGCTTGGATTAAACCAGCGCAGCAGCCAGCTGTGGATCTGCTCTCCGTTTTGTCGCTCACAGCGAATGCCGGCGCCGGCCAGCGCCGAAATTAGCCGGTCACACACCTGATTCAGCAGGATTGCTGGCGGCAGCGGATCGCGGGTGTTTTTCTCAACGTAGCGGTAGATAACCATGCGCGTACGGCGGGTCTGGCCACGCCAGGGCGCGCCGGTGACAATCTTGTCCTCAAAAAGCCCCTTTTCTACTGAAATGCTTTGCATGTGTCGTTCAGTTTCGGCCAGCCAGGCGCGGGTAAACTGCGTCCCCTGTGCCCAGGGTTTGACATAGCCCCTCAGCTTATCCATATAGGCCGTTACGTCAGTTTCATCCTGACAATAAAACTGCACTACCCACTGGTTCCCGTCGAGCTCCGGCAGGCTGTCCTGCAGCGCATCCTCCACTACGTCGCGGATTTCTTCCAGACGTTCGGCCGGACGCCCCTCGGTGCCCACGGGGATCACCTCAAACACGGCGCCGACGGACACGCCGTCATCGAGAAGCAGGCACCCCCCCTCCGGGAGATACTCTCCCCAGGGCATATAATCAATAATCGACGGCTGCAGACCATACGCTCTGGCCTCGTCGCTGTGGGTGAAACGCCCCTCACGGCTGAATGGCTCATGCCCCTCAACCGCGAAGGGTCCGTTTCCGGTAAGCTGTACGTCTGAGGTGTCGGGTTGACGACGAAACAGTGAAAACATTACAACTCTCCCGTGCGTTCACCCGGCAGGGCGTATTGGATCTGGCTGTAGAACGGAAACACCGTGCTGTATCCCGGCACCGGGGCATTGCCATCGGCGATGTGCGGGTACACGTACATCACCATGTCCGGATTTGGCAGGCGTGGAAACGTCTGCTGTATTTCATTTTCCTGCGTGCGGCTGTAACTTTCAGCCACCTGCGTTGACGCGGTGCGTTCGCGATCGTTGAGCGACCGGCGAAGCGTAGTGCGTCCTTCCCCGGTCGCGTGCGTCGTCGATGCGCCGTCATTCCACAACTCCAGCATGGTACTGTCGCCCGGGGGCAACATAGTGTCTTTACTGGTACTGCAACCGCTCAGCAGCATCAGTACCCCTGCATATATCAGAAGTGTTCTTCTCTTTTTCATTCGCCTACCCGCCTTTCTTGTAGAGTTCATCCGCTGAAACAAAGTCCTGAAAACAACGCAGTAAAAATCTGTCCAGCGCCTTTCGCTGAAGCTCTCCTGTGACATGCGGGATCCGTAATGCCGCAGCGGGCAGCCACAGCTGCGCCGCCGCAGGCGTCGGGTCATTGACCAGCGCGACCATCCAGCTGAGTGAATTCTTTTTGCGGGGGGCGACCGGCCCCGGTCCACGACAGCACCACCACATCGGTTGCAGCACGCCAGAAAACAGCAGTGCACTCACCTCCTTCGTACTAAAGCCTGCCACCGCCGGGGCGTGGGAGACGGACTGCCAGGGCGTGACCTGATGCGTGATGAGCGAGAGAAACAATGCCTGTGCTGAGTCTGAAACCATTCCGACATCCCCCATTAATCAAGACCAGTACCGGCCTGACTCAGGCTAAAGCCATAGTTCACCTTGCGTCCCTTCTCTTCATAATCAATGGCAAGCTGTTTGGTGATATGGATCGCTACCTTCATACCCGGCGGCACGTAAATGGCATCAAAGGTCTGGCCATAACGGGCTTTCACCCAATCCGCCGTATCCCGCATCCCCCCGGATAAGGCCTTGCCCAGCACAGCCTGCCCGGCATCCCCCGTCAGCGTTGAGGTCACCCCACCATACCCGTTGGTCTGCGTGCTGTTCTGGTTCTGAGCCAGAGCATCACCCGCCGCGCCGCTGGCCCCCAGCGCAAAGAGCGTCGGCAGGTAAGTCGAGGCGTTGGATTTGCGCTCACCGGAAAGGCACGGTATGCCGTTTTCATCAGATAGCCAGCCAATACTCCCTGCATTTCCGTTGGTTTCGCCCTGGCCTCCCCCCTGACTGTCAGCCTGCCCGGCAGGCCTTGGCAGGGTGCGCACGGTACCGTCTGAAAACACAAACGTAATGCTGGTCACTGAGCCACGCACGCACGACAGCGTCCAGTCGCCCGTCGCCGTCCCGGACACGACAGCCCCCTGCACGTCTGGCAGGTCGATGCCGTTTGCGGTCAGGTTGTCCTTTCCAATAAGCACCTTGAAGGGGTAAGGGTCGGTCACTTTCCCATCGATGGGAACGCGGCCAAGCAGCGCGGTCATCGCCCGGCTGCCGATTAAGGTTGAGTTCTCAGGCAGGGTGTATACCGGATCTACCGGCCCTTCAGCGGCTTTATTGCCGCTGAGCGTCTGGCCGGTATTCGTTTTATTGGCCAGCTCCGCTTTCTGACGGGTAATGGCGTTATCGTCCATAAAGGAGGTGGCAAAGGAAAACCCGCTGGCAGCATTGGTGTTTCCGTCACCGAGGGGTTTACCGCTGGCATCGACGGCAACGCCGTCTTTCGGCTCAATCCACTGGAGGCCATCGCTGCCCGTCGCGGGTGCGGGAGTACCGCCACCCTCGAGGCCCAATCCCACGGGGATGTCGCTGCCGACCGTGGAAGAATTTCCTGTCACTGCCTCCTGAGTTCGGCTGCCTTTATCCTGCAACTGCTGCATGAGGCCGCCTATTTTCGACGTCAGATCCTGCACCTGGTTCTTCAGTTGGCTCTGCTCCTTGTCAGCCACGGACTGCGCGTTGACCACCGCCTGATTAATGCGCTCATCGACGTTCTGGTTGGTCTGCTTCAGGTTCTTGTTTTCCTCCGCCAGGCTTTTGTTGTCCGCATCGAGCTGATTTTGCCTTTTGGTCACCGTTTTCAGGCTGCCGACCAGCGTTCTCAGGGTATCCTGCGGCGTGTCCCCCTCAATGCCCATGGCCTTCATGTCCTCCGGCGTCAGGTCAGGCACGACCGTGCCGGCCGTGGTCTGCGCTTTCTTCTCGCCACCGCCTGATGAGCAGGATTTGACGCCGATAAACACCGCGCCAAGGATGGCCAGAGGCACCATGAGTTTGACTAAACCATTGGATTTAATTTTCATTGGCGTGAACTCCGCGATTTTTTGGCGTTAACGGGCGTCACGGCGGGCTCGGCCAGGAACCCACCTTCAGGACGGCCTTCAACCACCAGATACAACACCGTGGTATCCTCGGGGGTCCCGGCATTTCCTAACCATCGGTGCTGGAACGTCGCCGACACAAATTGCCCGTCCAGTTCACGGGGATCGAGAATGACTTTTGCCGCCGACGTATTGCGTACCTGCAATGCCACTACGCTGTAACCATTGAGGGTCCAGGCGGCCAGCGGGCTGACCAGCACCGGCGCTGAGGAATAAAGTGTCGTGATCCGGGACGGTAATTTCAGGGCGACCGTACTGATGCCCGGCACCGCTTCGACCGTCCGCAGCGGTCCATAGAGGCTTTGCGCGGCATAGCGGGTCAGCACCACGGGTAGCGGCGCATTCAGCTTCGCAGGTTTACGTCGTTCTGTTGTCCCCTCCCCCTGAGTGGATGCCGGCTGTCCGCTGCTGCCGACACCGCTGACCTGGGTCTTATCGCTGGCAGAGGCTGACGACACCTCACCGTCATAGACCACCTGAACAGGCTCACGGGTCGCTTTCCCTGCCGCCGCGCTGACGTCGAGCAGGATAATTTCGCCGTTTTCTTTGTTCTGCAGTTGCAGGCGCGTCACTGGAAACGCGTCGGTGGCGTCCAGATAGACCGCCCCTCCACTACTCTGCACCCGCAGCTTGCCGTTAAGGGAAGGTGGAAAACCCACCCGCACGTTTTTGTCCACGAACACGATCCGCTCCTGCCCCACGTTGAGCGGTATCTGCAGAGGGATCCGTTCCCACTTCATCAGCTCCACGGCATGGGCGGCACCGGCCGTTGCTATCAGTAACCCACCGGCTACCAGGATGTTTAATTTCACTGGAATACCCCCGTTTTCTTCTCCGGTGCCTGGACAGGCATCGCCTCCAGACGCTGCGGCACACCGTCATAGCAGTCCATGGCCAGCCCAAACGGATTACGCTCAGGGTCCCCCTCCCAGCGGATCACCTTTATCGGATAACGCACCATCGCCCGCTTAACCGGTTCGGTGTGGTAATACTCGTCCGCCACCAGATCAAGGCGGGCCACCCATTCATCCTCGGATTTGATCTCCACGCTTTTACTGCTGTAACCGCGCCTGGGGATCTCGTAAACCACGCGCACGCGGTCTTTCAGCTCGCCGCTGTTGGTGCGAAATTCAGCATCCTTATTCAAAAAGTCCTGGCAGGCCGGCGTTAGGAACGGGCTCATTTGGGCTATCTTTGCCGGATAATCCACCTCACCGTCTTTGGGCCAGGCATTGAGCTGCTGGAAAATGTAAAAGGCAAAGCTGTACACCGTGGACGGCGGCACTTCCCACCATTTTTTGGTACTGCCTGACCGCAGATCGGGCGGATTGTGGATGGTCAGGTTACGGGGTGCCAGCATCCAGCCGGTGCTGGTTGTCAGCAGCGCGACAAACAACATGCCGCACACCAGCCGGAGAGTAAAAATATGGTTGTCGCGTGCGCTCACCGCATTGCGAAAACGGCTCATTGACTTGCTCCACGTTTAAACGGGCGCGTACGCCGCAGCGCCCATGCCCGGCTGTGGACGATCAGCCCCCGAAAAAGCCCGGCGCGGGCGCGCAGCTCCTCCAGACGACGCCACAGATAGTTGTCCGGTTTTCCGCGTTTGTAATTGCTGACCCAGCGCCCGCCAATAAACACCACGATGATGGGCATAATCAGCATGCAGGTCGGGATCGCAATCCAGCCGACTGCGGGGATGAAGACCAGAGGAAGAGAGACCGGAATACCGAGTACAAAACCCACCGCGGCCGCCAGAAGAAACTCTCCGGCGGTGAAGCCTCTCCAGACGACGGGCGGGGTATTCAGACGGTCAGGTAAAAACTCGATCACGGCCATACCGCCTCCTCAGATGATGTCGCTGGATTTGGTGACCAGCCAGATAACGACGACCAGCAAGATGACGCCAATAATCACGAAAGTGCCGAATTCCGTCCAGGTCGCCTTACCCTGACGGACGTGATGGAAGCAGCTGATTGCCGCATTAGCGACAACGATAAAGGCCACGGCCGCAATAATCAGACCGCCCAGCGTCAGACCGTCGCGCAAATAGCCTTTGATGGTGGCATAGGTACCGCTCCCGCCTCCTGATGAAGGCTGCTCAATGGGCGGAAGGTCAGCCAGGGCATTACCGATATAAAAAAGGGTGCTGCCTGCCAGCAGGGAAAGTTTGTTACGGAAAAATGTCATTAACTTCATAGAATTATCCTTACTTCAGTGGAAAAACAGGAAGAGTGTTACGAGTAGTAGAACCACCAGACGGATGGCCGACTCCGGCAGCTTGCTCATAGGAATGGATTTGTCAGACACGCCGCGATAGGCCGTCACCAGCACCCAGGCAACGAACAGAAACAGCACAGCCCCCAGCAGGCCTAAAATCAGCAAGTTGAGAGCAGACGGCTCCATGCCGCCGCCGGTGCCGGCACTCCAGCCTGACAGCTGACTGCTGGTCATGGACATTAGCGATCCTCCTCGCCGCGGTACTGGCCGGTGACTGACATCGGTATCGAAGGCTGAGCGCGGGAAGGTTCCAGATAGCGCGCTATGCCCTGCTTCATCGTGGTGATGTCGCGGGTCGCACTGAGGTAATCGAAATAGAAACGGGCATCCTGACCATTCTGGTTGGCTACAACGCGGGCCCTGTCCAGGCCGGCCTGAACCTGATCAAGCTGACGCATCACCAGGGCCAGTTCATCTTTTTCGGAAGCCTGCGTCGGGAACGTACTGAAGCTGCACATAGCCAGCAGCATTACGCAGAGTCCGGAGGTTGGGCGCATGACGCTCTCCTGTGTGTTTAAGGTTGCGGGGAAAGACTGACGCAACCAAACAGGGAGAGCAGCAAGAAAGTGTTTTCAGCGGTGCAAAAATTAAAAAACGAATTTATGAGGGTTTTAGTAACGTAGTAAAACTAAAGGGTTTTAATGTTAAATGAGATAAGAACTGCCAATCAAAATCTCATATCTGGCAGTGATACGGGGCTTTCATGCAGCACATCAAATTCTTAGGAATAGGAAAAAAATGAGCATTTCAAATTATGAAGTTGAGTTCCAGAATGCAATCCAACGAACAAAAGATTGGGGCCTTTATGCACCTTCCTTCAACCCATCAGAACGACGACTTTTTAATGATAAAGGACTAAGAAAACTGAATAAGCTTCTTCAAGAAAGCTTAGGAAAAATGCATCCCAAGGAAGTCTCGCAACAGTGCTTTGCCCTAAATTATTCCATGCAGGAACAACTTGAAGCTCTTTTGGGAGCGGATCTGACTTACACTCTAGGATACGTTGAATATAATCAGCACAACGTATTTTACACCCCAGAAAACGAACTCAAAGCGCTTCTTGGCACACCAGTGTCAATGAGACCCATTAACCTTCATGCCTGGTTAACGTCCCCCTCTTATGAAATCATCGACCTTACCTTCGGTACAACGTACGGTGTAGTAAATAATGACCCGAGATGCTATGGCCTGATAAGCGCTCAACATCATTCACTTTTTACTAAGGACTTCATTCACCATCCACAGGTTGTAGGCGACGACTTCCTGTCCGCCATCGGGGGAGTACTGCAAGTTAATTGGGGTTAGTTTCTGATACAACAGGTCGATATTTAAATTTTGGGGGAGGTATTGTCATCGCTTCCCCATAATTTCACAGTGCGCCTCCCGAACTTTCTCACCCTAATAACCGTCGCTATATCGCAGTTGTTGCTTGTAGAGTTTACGATTTTCCCGACGACGCTGATCGGGTGCTATCTGACCGGACATGTTCAAACAATGTTCCCGTCGCCTGACAATTGCTTCACGAACAGAATCATCAACAGAGAGATCGAGCACATCCAGCCAACGGCGGGCTGCCCGATACCACCAACCACGCTCTTCAAGCATCTCAGCCTGTTCATCTTTTAACGTCATGTTCATCTTAAAGATACTTTTTGAATGCACCGGTCACGACCGTCAACACAAAACCCAACATTATCGCCGAGGGTAAGAGCAGCAAATTAGGCCATACCGCCGTCGGCCACGCAAGATAGAGCATGCAGGGGCCGTACATTGCCGGTTTCACGTAACGCTTCGCGTGATGGTAAACAAAGCTGGACTCATAACCAGCGCCATAGCGACGTAAATCCCGACGAACGAGGCCGTCAACAATGCCAATAACGCTGACCATGATAAATAGCGGTACTGATAACACTAGGATAGCCACGCGAATGGCGAAGATAATCGTTACATACACCGTGGCCTGTAAATATTCCCACAATGCCCTCGCCAGCCAGCTACCAGCCCGGCTAAGCGTCTCTACTGTACCGCCCTGACTGTGCACACTCCGGGCGGTGTTCACCCAGCTGATAAATCCGGTATCCACAAAAATCCATTGGTACGCCTGTTGTATCCACGCGCTGATGACTGTCACCGGCTCTGAGAGTATCAGGCTGCGGGTAAAGCCTTCAGACAAATAACCGCTTTCCGTTAGCATGACTTGTCGGCTGTGTTCGGCACCCTCACCCGCCCAGATAAACGTCATGCCGACATATTCGATAAGCAGGCTGACCAGAAGAGAGGCCAGTAATATCCCAATCACCTTCCAGGGCATCAGCCAGAACAGGGTAATGAACAAACCGGGCTGTTTGGGCGGAGCCGTCTGCTGTCTCTGCTGAACTTTCTCCTCGGCCATTATCCCTCCGCGGATGCCGCAAGGGCATCGGAAGGTAAGGCGCTGCCCGTCCACCAGGTTTCGCCGGTGCGATAATTCTGCTGCATGTATTCTGCGATGCGGCTGATGCTTTCCGGCATCAGTGGGTCGTTACCGCTCCCCGGTAACGGCATCCGGATTTTCCACAGCCGCCCCCCTTCCAGCAGGGCAAATGCCTGCCCCTTAGGCAGGTTGATTATATCCGCCGGTGTGATCATCGGCATTCTGGCCAGTGTCACCTGATCCTGCACGTTACTGTTAAAATCGGTTCCCTCACCAGGGCGCGACACGTCGGTCACACCGGAGGTGAGGGTTTTATTGTACACATCGACTTCTGGCAACTGACTGGTCAGCAGCTCCGCCGTGCTGTTCTCACGTACCCGCAGCATAATCAGTGAGTTGAAGTTACCGACAACCTGATTCGCCTTCGCACGGCTCCCTACGCGGGCCTCAATATCAGAGAGGGTTTGGGTGTAAGCCGTCACCTGGATACCGGCACCGCCCCCCTTGTTGATAAGCGGGATGAACTCATCCCCCATCAGCTCATTGAATTCGTCGCAGTGCAGATTGATAGGGACTTTCTTTTGCGAAGGGGAGCCGGTTTCATCTGCCAGACCAAATTTATAAATATGGCCGGCGACAGAAACCAGATCTGCAAACATGCTGTTGCCAACGGCCGAGGCGACCTCCGAATCCGACAGTGCATCGAGGCCGACATACACAATCCCTTTTTTACGAATAACCTCCTGCCAGTCAAAGATAGGACGTTTATCGTCCATATCGTTGTAATCGGGAGCCAGCAGCGCCGCCGTCTTCCCCGTGGTCAGCTTCTCCAGCAAGGGCAACAGGGAGGCGACGATTTTATCAAAATAGGTTCGGTCATAACGAACTGCGCTCCGCAGGCCGTCCAGTACCGGATCCCACAGTTTCTTCCCTTCATCTGTGCTCAATGTCATCTCAATGGCCCATACCCGCATCGCGTTGGCCTGTCCCTGCATGTTGCGTGGCAAGTCTTTTTCTTTGAGCATGCCCGATGACAGCAAATTCTCTACCTGCATCAGCAGGTGAGGCGCTTTTGAGACCAGCATATTTTCTACGTAGGTTTCATAGAGCTCACCAATGTTGGTGACGTAGCGCAGGATAAGGGTGTAGTCAGGACGCTGTCCAAGTGCCACCAGCGCCCGGGTGATGATATTCACAAAACGCCAGGCGAATTCACGAAACGCCGCTGAGTTACCCTCACCGGACAGCTGCCCTGCGACGCGTGAAGCCACTTCAGAGATGCGGCTAAAGCGGCCGATGGCGTTATACCGTGCGCTGACGTCTGGCCACCCCAGGTGAAAGACGTAAAACTCATTCTCCCTGCCCGCTCTCCGGGCTTCTGCATACATGCGTTTGAGCAAGTCAGCATCCCCCTTGGGGTCAAACATTACCGTAACATCACCGCGACGAATGTCCTGGGTGACAAGCACCTCGGCCAGACGGGTTTTGCCCACGCGGGTGGTACCGATCACAAGCGTATGCCCCACCCGCTCGCCCAGGTCATACAGCACGTCACTTTCATCAGGTTCGACACCGTGATAAACAGGACTGCCTCCCACTGGCGGTAAAGGCCGTGCGGGATTGAATATTGAGTCGGTCTGCGTCATACGACACAGCCACGGCAGGCTGTATTCCAGCCGTTTCTCCAGGTCGCGAGCCATGCGATAGATAACGGAAGGCTGAACATAATGTTCCGCTTCTGGCCGCCTCGCCTCCAGCAGACGTTGCGTGTGTTTTTGCGTCCACTGAAATCCGCGCCCCAGGAATAAATACCGCTGGCTGACGGGGATTTGTCGACTGCTTAACTCATAGCGCGGCAACCGCTTTATATTGCGGCGGTAACGCAGGATACGCACTCCCTGGCGTGTGCGTTGAAGAGCCAACACGCCAAAGCCGGCGGCGGTGACCCAACTGACCGAAGGGGCCAAGGCAACAGCCCAGGGCGCCGTCAGACAGATGTAGGTTGCGCTCCAGGCGGCCCCTGCGGTGTACAACTCAACCGCGGGCCGCAAAAGAGATTCCATGACATAACGGTCGCTCATCGCTGCTTATCCTTCAGATTATCGTTACCCTTTCCCGTTTCTATCGCGCTCACTGCCGGTTTTAGTAATGACGCATTCATACTCCAGACGTAGCGCATTCCCTCCAGCAATACGCTAAAGAGAAGGACGCACTTCCCTATTTGAGTCATCAAGTAATGATCTCCCAGAACCATTCTGGCCACGTCGATAAGCTGCCCCATAGGAAGGAAAAGCCAAAGACTGAACGTCAGCGCACCAATTAAGAAGAAAGGTACTGCCACACACACTCGCCAAAATAGGTTCAGGCCATAACGAACAGGGTCGGTCATAAGCAGTGCAAATGCTTCAGGACGATTGAAGCCAAGCTGTCGCAGGCGATTGAATTGAGAAATAAACGATTGATGGATTGTCATAGCCTGCCCCTCACTGATCGATGTATTGCCAACCGGCTTTGCCGGACAGCAGTTTTAACAGACGATTGCCGCTGATCAGCGAAACATCGGGTACGGCGCGCAGCGCTTCGCGGCTGACCTCCTCCGTTCGCCCGGTATGCACAAAGAACCCCCGACAGCGCTCCTGACGTACCAATGCCCCAAAGTCCAGGACATGCTGGGACGAAATGCAGCTTGAATATCGTTTTGCTTGTATTAACCAGCGCTGGCCATTAATCCAGACCTGGCCATCGACTCCACCATCGCCGCTGTAACGGGCATTTCGCTTTATCCGACATCCCTGACGGACAAACGCCGTCATAAGCATTTCTTCAAATACGTAGGGATTGATTTTTCGAAGGTAAACCAGCCTGGCGGCGTCGTCCCGCAGCTGCGGAAGGCGGGCAAGAATACGCTCGGCCTGACGCTGATAACGCAGGTGGCGGCGCTGACTTGCCGGGCCTAAGATAAACGGCAGCAGCATAAACGCCAGAGGAAGTAGCAGTACGCTCAACCACCAACCCGGCACGCCCTGCCGCAGGGCGCTGAGAAACTCTCCCCCCGCAATTGCAGGACTCATTGTGCAAGCCCCTTCTCGGTAATGATCAGCGGGTAGTGGGTCAACTGCAGACGGCGAGCCAGGTCACTGCCGGAAACCGGCACCATATCGTTTCCCGGGAGCAACGCCCGCAACGCCTTCAGACGATCCTGGTCGGCAACGTTCACCACAAATCCGGTCGCATTAAGACGCGCAAGCTCGGACCCGCGCTGAGCCAGCCACTGTCTGGACAGATCATCATCGCCGATAATAAAAACGGGCGGCATCCCAGGCAGGGTGAGCTTTCTGGGCATCACCGCACCGGGTGAAAGCTCAGGCGTGCGGACGGGTAATGCGGACGCCACAGAGACCTGCGCGGGTGCCTGAGGCTGATCCACTGATTCCGGCGGCGTAAATTCACCTGGCTGGTCATTAACCGCGTCAAAATAGGTATCCGTCGGCTCTCCCCCGAGGTCTCCTACCACAGTCAACGCCGAATACCCCGCCGTTGAACACCCCACAGCGCACATCAATACCATCATTTTTAAGAATTTCATTTGGGCTCTATCCAGGTGAGTTGATTACTGGCCAGCGCAACTCCCTTAAGCGGCGTCGGCATCAGATAATGTGTGTCAGAGGCCTGCTGAACGGGGGCCAGGGTGTCGAGCTTACGGCGCACGATCGCTATATAGGTGGCCGCGGCTTTACCGCCGGCTGGGTGGTGGTAACACCCTGCCGCTTTAATCCAGCTCCCCGGACTGGCGTCATAGCAGGTTCGAAGAATGTTAGCCGCGACGCGCAGGTTGGTGTACGGGTCGAAGGCTTCATAAAAGGAGGTAAACAGATGGCCATTCCACCCTAGGTTGACCTGAGCAATACCGACATCGATGCGTTTGAGCGGGTATTTCCGGACAAATTGCAGTAGTGCCTGCCAGGCGACTTCGCGGGATTCAAACCGATAGCCCTTGCCCGCCACATTAATTGTCCAGGGCCACGGACGTTCGCCATAAGGAAGACGCCGGGAGCTTTCAGTCAGGGCCAGGGAATATAACGACTCCGCTGGCACCCGCGCCGCCACCGCGATCTGATGGTAGGCAGGCGGAATTTGCTGAAGCGGCAGAACGCTTTTCGCAACGCCGCACATCGGCAGCAGCAACATTGCTGACATCAGAATGCGGCGAGTTGCCATCCGTTTTCCCCTTGCTGCAGGATCACCGGCATTTGCCCCTGACCATAAGTCAGCCACAAGCCGCGATCGTGATTCAGTGTGATTTGACGACTTCTGACCCGGTCCACCGGAATGTTGTGGCTGACCGCCCATTTGCGCACCGTGTCATCTTTGCCATCGCTGCCCACCAGGTAGATATCAACGGGGCGATTGTCCGCCAGGACGGCGGCGAGACGTGCATCACAGCGCTCACAGTTGTCGCGAACGAACAACGCCATGCGGCCGTTAGTGTCATGAGCAAGCCCGGAAGCGTTCCCCATATTGACCGACAGCGCATTAGGGTACAGACGGCTCCAGGCCGCGTTCACTTCCCGCTGAAACGCCAGCTCCTTTTCCGTGCGCTGGTATTCTTCTTTCACCCACAGTTCCGCGAGCCGACGGCGCTCTGAAACGCTATCGCTTTCCACACCCAGCGTGGTCAGTGGGTCAAGCCCCGGAGACTGGATCCCTCGCTTACCCTGTCTCAGTTGCTGATACTTCTGCCACTCTGTATCACTCAGCCCCCACTGCTGGGCTGATTGCTGTTGCTGAGACTGGAGAGACTTATCCTGAAGACTACTTGCGGTTGACGTGGTGCTGGTTGCGCTGTTGACGGTATCCGCTCTGGCGGCACCCGTTGCCAACAATATGAACAGCATTGCTACGCGACTGATTTTCATCACGACTCCTGTTTACTGCGCGCTGAGGCGCTGTGGTATACCGTTAACAGAGAACACTGCCTGATTGCCCTCAATGCTGCGCAGCTGCCATCCCCAGGCAGAATCGCCCGGCGACAAAAGTTGCATCTGAGATAAGTTCGTAGCGCCCTGCGGCGCAATGACAGCAAAATTCTGACCGCCCCGCTGCTCAATGCCCGTCAGGATAAACGGCGCAGCCAGTGGCACAGTTCTGGCTGACCGCAGAGACTTTTTTGAGGCACTGGTTTTATGTTTTTTTCCGCCGTTGGCCGCACCGCCTGAAGCGGTAGCGGGTGGTTTCTGAGCCTGGCTTGCTTTGAGGGCATCAACAGTGGCTTTGAGGGAGGAAAACTCGAGTGCGCTCGCCTGACCATTATCAAGCTCATACTGCAGCGCTTTTTTCTGCTCACTGATTTGGCTGTCTAACAGCTCAATTTTTTTGTTCTGGTCAGCGATTTGCCCGTCCAGCACTTTACCGAGCTCACTCATTCCTTTCAGCACGCCGGCTCTTAGCGCAAAGCGTTCATCTTGCTCAGCAACGTGTTTTTCGAGCGCGGCCACTGACGATGAGAGCTGGCTGAGCTGGCCGCTGCGGAATGCAGCTTCGAGAGAGTTAACCCGAATGTCCATGTTGCTCAGTTGAAGATACAACACCACGCTGAGCACGCTCGGAGCAATAACACAGAGGGCAGCAACGCCGATGCCAGTACGTTTTAACAGTGCTGACTGACTCAGAGAGAAGGTCGAACGTCGAACGGCAGTGGAGTTTTGTTCACTGACGCTTTCACTTATAACGGGGTCTGGGACAGGTTCATGCTCTGGCAATGTTTCGGAGGTCATTGCACATCATCCTTTCAACTGTTCGGAAAGTTATAAGGTGCAAAACCGCAGGACGGAAGGCGATGCTTAACTAAATATCATTGTTTAAAAATTTCCAAAGTTAAGCTCCAAAACTTAACCTCAAAAACCAAAAGCTATGTAATTTTATTGTAAGAAGTGTTGGGTATTCGTAAGATAACTGCTTCTCAAAATTGCCCTTCCTGTTAGGGCCAACATAGCAATATAAAAACCATGCATAACGTCAAGACGTATGATTCAATTCAAGCTTTTAGGGGACTTGCTGCATTAGCAGTGATGTTCTTCCACTTCAGATGGCTCATAAACAATGAATTCCCTAATACCGGAGATTATCTTTTTGGATGGGGAGCAATCGGCGTTGACTTATTTTTTATTATCAGCGGATTTGTCATCACACTGTCTGCACAAAAACTAGACACTGGAGTAAGCGCATCCTTGACCTTTATTAAAAGTAGATTAAAAAGGATAATGCCGACCTACTTTATCATTCTTCTGGTAGTTTTCATATTATCTGGCGGCATGAGTATATTTCATTATTCAGAAAAACTAGCTAATTTGGTCAGCGCGCTAACCTTCCGCCCAATATATACCTCTAACGCACCATTCTATATTAATGACAGCGGCGTATATGGTGTAAGATGGACGTTAAATTACGAGATTTATTTTTATTTAGTTTCCTCACTCTGTCTTTTAACTAAAAGACCTTTATTATGTTTACTATCATTTTTCATAACTGCACTTGTTATTATACCCGTAATATGTGGACAGCAATTCACTTTATCCTCTGAAGGGTATCAATTCAATAACCCTTACTTAAATCTTCTAACAAATCCAATAAGTTGGATGTTCATTTCCGGTGTACTTATTGCTAAGTTAGTACCACTCGCCCAACGCTTACCGGCCACACTGAGAGTAACCTACTTAGCATGTGTTACCCTCTATACCGTATATAGCTTGTTTTTCCTTAAGCAAATTGGTCACGGGTTGTTATCATCAGGCTTTGCTCTGATATTACTTATGAGTGGGGTGGTTATGAATGACACATGGTTGAGACGATTCACCCCAAGATGGTTAATTTTCATTGGAAACATTTCGTACTCACTGTACTTAATCCATACATTAATGAACACAGGCCTTGGGAAACGGCTTGCGTGGACTGGTCTTAGTGACGGTGTAAGTGGGTTTGTGATTTACTCGGTTATTTCATTGATATTAGCAACTATTTCACACCGATACATTGAAACGTTATTTTTCAGCAGAAGTAAAGAAGGGAATCAAAATAGAAAAACAGATGGTTTAATTGCCGACAAGTGAAGTCGGCAAATATTAAAAAAGCCTCCTACATGATAGTCAGGAGGCTTTTTTTATTGTCGAACACAGGATGCCACTGCGGCATAGCATGAAGGCTTCCCTTGATTATTTGGTGTTGTTATTACCCAACGATTCCCAGGGTTATCTGCATAATTTGAGTCTGGAGAGTTGTAAGACCCACCTTCAGTCCACTTCGTCAGTTGATACCCTCCAGAAATTAATTTAGTTCCAGCCGGACACGTCGCATAAGCCGCTGTTAGGTTAGTACACGCAGATGGGCTAATCACTGTTTGAATGTCAAATGCTGGAGTTTGACGTTTCCACACTCCTGATTGACATGAAAGCAAGGCCCCAGTGGAATCATGACTAACACCTCCCGCATCACATCCCCAACCCTCATTGTTTATTTGGTCAAGCTGTAGGATCCCACCAGCAGAAAGACGGTCATCTGCACGAACGCTCCCCCCTCTGACCTGCCCACCAGTGTAGATATTTTTATCATTGATGGCTCGTACCCAGTCATTATCAGTCATAGTAAAACCACCTCCATGTGTTTCATTGAGCCAACCTTTACTGTCTCGGGTTATCAGCCACCCATTATTACTGCGGATATCACTGCCAGCGGTGATGGCGTTTCCCGCTGTAACACTATTGTTGACCGTTACGTTGGAAGTTGCATTCACATTCCCCCCCTGAACTGTACCGGCAGCAGTAACATTGCCACTAAAGATTCCCGTCTGCGCGTTAACCGTATTGGTATTGTTGAGGTTATTACTCCCCATATCAATGCTCGTATGCATGCGGTTCAGGTCAGGTTTTCCTGTCACCGAAAAACGGTACAGGCGGTCACTCTCCTCCCGGGCCACACCCAGTTCATCAGAAGGGATAAGCGCCCCGACGTGCCCGCTGGACGTGCTGACGCCAAAGCTAGCTAAAGGCACGCTCCAGCTCTCCATCGCGCCGGTCACATTGGTACTTTTCCAGACGTACGCCCCCAGGCCATCAATATCGACAGAGATCTGTCGCAGTGCGGCATACGGTAAACTTTCTCCGCCCTGGGTGATCACCAGTGCCTGCAGTTGGTCAGTGTTCGTCGCATTGCGCGTGACAGCTGCACTGATCTGCTGCCCGTCAGCCGTGGTATTACTGAATCCGGGTTCGATAAGCCCCGTATTTTTAAGCATCTGTGGCGTAATAATCACCGGTGCAGTGGTTCCTGCCGCAGCCAGAAGAGTGTCATAGTAGCGGCCCACGTAGGCTTTCACCGACGTTCGGAAACGGGTCAGCTGGGATGCCGTGACCTGCCAGCCGCGTTGCTGGATATAATCGTTGTAATACCCCATGGACCACACAGCCACCGCCAGGAGGATAAGCAGTCCGATACCGGTACTCATCACCGTCCAGCCGCGGTCAGCACGTTTAGAATTTGTCGACATACGTCACCACATGAATAAAGGATCTGAAACGTTAAGCGCCATGCACAGCAGCGCCCCGTAACCCAGCCACGGTCCCAGGGGACCACCGCGGGAGGCCTCCCGCGATCCGGCGTGCCAGAGAATAAAACCGACCAGCCCCACCATGAGAGTAAACAGCGTGAGGGGTGAACCAAACCAGGCGCCCAGACCTGAAGCCAGCCAGACGTCGCCCAGCCCAAGCACTTCCCGCTGAGCGAGACGCTCTCCCAGCATGCGGATGAGCCACCCGAAGCTGAACAGAATGAGGGACGTTAACGCATGGGCAGGAAGACACTGATTACCCCAGGCAACGCAAAAACCTGCGGCAGTAAACGGCCAGGTAAAATCCCGAGGTAACCATCCCGTCAGGGCGTCGATGAGGCTCATCCGAAAGATAAATACGACAAAAAGAACCGACGTCATCAGCTCAAACGGTTTGCTGAGTGAAGACAACATGACTATTGCGCACAGGGCAATGGCGTGAAGCCAGATATGCTGTTTGATAGCACGAGCATCAGTTTCAGAAGATGCCTGATGCCCGTAATTCATCATCACGTCCGTTACCTGAGCGGTCTCATAACGCAAGAAAAGTAGTGCTAGGCAAAACAGTGGGAGCGACAGTGGCCAGGGGCCTACTATCGTCAGTACCGTGACGGGTTCGGTCATATCACTATTCCCTTTTCCTGTTTCAGGATCCGTTTGTAGATGGCATAAATACGGTTGGCGTAGGACTCACGCGTTTCATGGCGGTCTTTACGAAAACCGGCATTGTAGGAGCCCAGACAGTTCCAGCTGATGCCACAGACCTGAAAATGTGACGCCAGAATCCGCGTACCGATTTGCACATTGAGACAGGGGCGCGTCAGGAGATCGCTTTTTTGAGTGATCACCCCGTCGCGAATAAGCTCCGGAATATGCGTTGAGTTGACCTGCATCAGCCCGTAATCCTCACTCAGGGCACGGCCGGTGCGTTTGTCGCGGTTAATGTTAATGGCGGAGGGGTTCAGGCTGCTCTCTCCCCGGGCAATGGCCTTTAACAACAGGGGATCAATGTGGTATTTGGCACCGGCCGCATCAAAACAAAATGCGGCCGCCGGCTGGCACACGACCAGAAGCAGGAAGAAAAGAACGCGTGCCATGCACTTTTACCCGTTAACCGTAAAAGTCAGCGTGTTCTGCCCCGTACCACCGCTGTCCTTGATGCACTCCTTGGTCGCCGTTTCAGCAGACACGTTGCCGTCTGTGTGTGCCGAACTGTTAATGCTCACGCTGGTATACGCACCGTTACCCATTTGCTGCGCGATAGAAATACAGGCATCCTGCGGGATTTTGGCCGAAGACAAGGAGAATCCGTTGTTGAAGCCATTGGCCGCGACAGGCGTAATTACCACCTGACCACCAAAGGTGTTGGTCATTGTGGCAGTCCCTGAGGTTTCGTCACCCTGAATGGTCATGCCCTTGGCCCCGCCGGCAGCAATCACGGTGCCGGTCATTGTGGCTGCGCTGGTGAAGTTATACCCACTCGTTTGTTTAAAATTACCCCGGACATAGGTGATGATGCTTTGGTAATTCGTAACCTCCATGGCCACATCCTTCTGCGTCCACAACCCCCACAGCTTACTGACGACATACACGATGACAATGATGGCCAGGATGGCGAGCGTTCCATTTTCGATAATGCCCCACCCGCGATGAGGCTGACGACGAACGGAAAGGGATAACGGATTAGCTGACATAAGAGTTCCTTTAATGAGGAGAAGTGTGGGTCATGTCCTGAATTTGCATCACCATGCCCAACATGAGTAAGAAGAAAGTGATTATCAGAAACAGAGAGAAAAGTTTTGCGACATTTGCGCGCTGACCAACCACTACCAGCACCTGCTCAAGCCAGCGGTCAGCGTAACGACTGATAAGCGTAGAGGCGCCGTTGCCCTGTCCCAAAATCGACAGGTAGTTGGCCGCTTCCTGGCTCGGGAACTGGTATCCGCAATCGCGCAGCGACCTGCCGAGGCCGCTGCCCATGCTGATACCGTCCATCACGGCACTAAGCCGCTCGCGTAGCCAGGGGGAGCCAAAATCATGCAATATTCTGACGGCATCAAGATGCGGCACGCCCGCCTCAAGCAGCGCAGAGATGTTCATGAGAAAAACCGCGCCCTGCAGATCCTTGTAAATGGACCACGGCATCAGCCGGTCGGCAAAGCGACGCAGCTGGCCCTGCCAGCGCGGCAGTGACCAGAACACAAGCCCCACTAATGCCACGCTACCAATGGCAGCCACGCTGCCGTAAGCCGTGGTGAACGCCGACACCTGGTTCATGAATCCGAGGGAGCCCGTCCAGGACTCAGGAGGTGACAGTTTGCTGAGCGTCGGGATAAGCAGCCGGTTATTGACTGTCAGCAGGCCGGCACCCAGGGAGAGCAGTAAAACCGGGTAGACAGAGGCCATCAGTACCTGTGCCATAATCCGCCGCCGGGCCACAATCAACTTGTCGGCTTGCTCAAGAGAGCGAGGCACGCTGCCGCTGCGGATACCGGCGCTGATAAGCGCGGCCTCTTCCCGCGGAACCCAGGTAGCGAGCACGTCGGGCAGGGAATGGCCGGCACTGTTATCGGCAAGTGCTTCAAGGCAATCTTCAACCAGTTCGATATAAGGATGCCAGCGGCGGCCAAAATCGGTATGCACCTCACCGATCATCGTCAGCGCCTCTTTGAATGATTTCTTGTTTTCCAGCAGAAAACGCAGCGTCTCGTAAAAGGGTTGACGGTATCTCCCGGTAAAGGTCCTGCGCACGAGCTCGTAACGTACACGTTCTAACAGGCTCATCTCCTGCGCACGGTAGGTCAAGGTTGAATACTCAGACATGGGGCACCTCACAGGCGAGCAGCTCATCTTCATCGAGCGGACACACGAGATCGCCGTCAAGCGGGTCCACAAGCCCTTCGGCCAGGCGTCTCAGAAGATGTGTGCGCCGGCTTATCCCACCCAGATGCTGCAACCAGTATTGCCGCGCGACGGAGGTTCCGTGAGACAGTAACAGGCTCATAAAACGGGCATCGGGTCGGATCACTTCGGCCAGCACGGTACGGCCGGTCACGCCGCGGCTCACAATTCGGCCGGTGAGCTCGACCTTTTTCTGACAATGCTCGCAGCCGTCGGGGTGACGAAACCAAAGCTGCGCAGGCGCGCAAACGTCGGGTTCATCGCAGTATTTCTCCAGTCTCTCCCTGATAGGCCCCGCAAGCGTGGGTGCCTTCTCAGCCCAGGGAATGCGGCAATGCGGACACAGAGTCTGAACCAGCCGCTGACTGAGCAGCCCAACCATGATTTGCGGATCGGCAATGAGCTGAAGATTGACGCCCATCGACCCTATACGGGGAATGGCACCGGCCGCGCTGGGCGCGTGGAGCGTATCGAAAACGGTATGGCCAGACTCGACGGCGTGGACAGCCGCCATGACGGAATTACGCTCCTGCATTTCACCGATCACGATACTGTCCGGATCGGAGCGAAGTGCGGCAGCATTGGAATCTTCCCAGGCCTCCACCACGTGTTGCCGGGAACTGCTTTCGGGCGTCACTGAGGTTTGTATAGCCCCGGCTATACGACCCTCAACGGGAAATTCGATGGTCAGCAGGCGTTTTTTACCTCCCGTACGGTCAAGCCAGAGTCGGCAAAAGGTGCGCAGTGTCGTACTCTTTCCTGACCCCGTTGGCCCCGTCAGCGTCACCATGCCTTCCGGTATTCTCAGGATTTTTTCTATCAGTGCCCGCTGCTCGGATAAAAACCCAAGTTGTTCCAGGGTAGGCACTTTATCGCTGTCATCGGGAATAATACGCAGCACCACGTACAGACCGTCCGGCGTCGGCATATGCTGATAACGCGCCCCAAACACCCCGGCGCGGCGGGCATACTCCGAGCCTACCCTGCCTTTTTGTGCAACCTGCTCAAGGAAATCAGTCGAAAGCAAATCGCACATGGAGCGGTAAATCGTCGACACCAGGGACAGGCCTTCGTCATAGGTCAGCTCATCAATGACCTCGAGCTCACCGTGTATGCGCATTTCAATAACGGTGAGTTTTTCATTTTTACTTAAGGTCAGGTGAATATCCGAGGACAACAGCTGCCCCGCAGCCGCCATATAGGTCAGCACCTTTTGCTGGGTGGTACTGAGATCCTGCATTTGCGGACTGATAGATAGCACGCTGCGCCCGGAGTTTACCTGCCTGTCCCGCCGCGCGTTGAGCTCGCTGAGGGACACAAACTCCTTCGTGGCCAACGGATACGCCTTGACCTTATCCATGACCCAACGCTGCACCCGCGGGTCGGTACGGCGGTTGGTGTCAATCACCAGCCTGACGGCCCCATGACTGTCGGGAACCTCCTCAGCCAGCACAAAATCCATAATTTCACTGTCCGGTTGCATGGTTTTTCCTTAATCAGAAGGACAGTTCTGTCCCGTCACTCAGTTTCACTGTATTCAGGGTGACTGATTTGACCGTCAGCTTGCTTCCCGGCAACTGATCGCCCGGAGAAACCTCGGTCACCCCACCCTGAGGCAGAACAATGCGGGCACGCAGCTGCGCGCCCTTCCCATAAATCTCCTGAAGACGGACAGGCGCCGGGACAATTTTCTCTGACGGTGCCCTGGTAGCTTGCTGCTCCGCCCCCGCAGTCGGGGAGCCTGAAGGGATGAAAGGCAGCGACGCCGGGGCATTGGCCACAGGGCTTGCCTGACTCATCTGAATTTCACTTTCGCTCTCACGCAGCTGCCGCGTGAGTCGGGCGGTTTGCACCTGCTGTTCCAGCAGGAAGTTGCGGGACTGAATGGCCTCGAGCTGGCCAATCGTGACATTCCCCGTATCGGCAGAGACCGGGCTTTCTGCCGCCAGGCACGGCAGGCTGAAGACAGCAAAAATGCCCAGCAGCCAGAGTCGGGAGGTGGGCTTAACGTTGTGCATAGAGACTCCCCTTAACGGTGTAGTCAAACTGCCCCTGCGGGCTGAGCGTAAAGGCAATACTGAAAAGACGAAGCCCGGTATCATCGCAGCCGGCCAGCATCCACTCCGGTGCCAGACGGGCATTGACCGCAAAGGTAAACTCACGCCAGTCCTGAGGGGAAGGAGGATTGGCTGCACCGGGTATGACTTCTGGCGGTTTTATTTCGGTAAACTGGACGTGGATGTCGCGCCGCTGCAGATGAGAAACAAAACGCATCAACTGTGCGTTGCTGTCGGGCACGTCCTCATCTCTCACGGGCTGAGTGCTGGCAGCATAGGGCACATTGACATCCCCGTTCTGTCCGCCCTCTTTCAGGTTGAACTCCGCGCTCTGCCCAAAAATCTGTTTTGCCCGGCGGGCAAAATCCTCCACCGTGGTACCGGGCATCGCCACATACCGCAAGCGCAACCCCGTCTGGGTACATTCGCCGGCGGTAAGCCGCCATCCCACCACCGAAACAGGCAGGGGCTCACGGGTAAACCAGCACTGACTCAGAAAAACAGAGGACGGCAATAAAGACGCCCATGGATGCGCTGCCTTCGTCTGGACTGTGGGCTTCGGCACCGTCAGAGCCTGTGCTTTGTACTCAGCCAACGCAGCCGCCTGCCGGGCCCGCATGGCCGCATCATCCCGCCAGTAAAAGAGCGCGGCACAGACACCCACCACCAGTAATACCAGCGCGCCTAATTTTGGCAGAGAGAGGAGCTGTCGCAGCTGAACACGACGACGCTGGATGCGGTTTAATGAAGCGGTCAGGCTTTGCCAGGATTGAGGGGATTCTGGCGTCGCCGTACATTGCCAGCCGCGCTGCACATCACCCGGGTCGTTGAACTCAATGAAACGCTCCTGAGCGGCATTGACCTCCTGCAATGTTCCGACCACGTCTCCCATTACGGAGAGGCGCCCCCCGACCGTGGCAAAAAACACCCAGCTGTCAGCGCCTTCATCAAGACGATAAATGCCGTAGCTGTCGTCCCCTTCGCGTATTAAAAAAGCAGCAGCCAGCGAAAAGAGGCCAACACCACGCCTGACCCGGGCAGGTCTGGCGAAGCCAACCATTCTGTTGGGTTTTCTGCCCGTCAGGATCCGATGGGTATCACCGCGGTTATTGCGTCCAAACCCAATCCCGGCGCCCTTTTCATCTGCCCAGCGTAATCCTGCCAGCCATCCGCAGCGCCCCTGAAGAAGAACGGGCTGTGTCGCCGCCGAAGGACGATTTTCTTTAGATTTTTTCATCATTACCTCAGCAACACGGGTGTAACTAAAATGACCAGAGTTGTCCGCTTCGTGCTGCCGTCCTGACCACCGCCTAAAATAAAGTTGCCTGGTGTAAACGTCCCCTGCTTATCAGCAGTAGTCGTTACCTGGTCAGAGCCCGTCAGTACAAGTGTTTCACCGGCACGCATGTTGACTTTCTGGGTCAGCGCTTCTTGTTGGAACGTCGGGACATCATTGCGGGTGTTGCCATCCTGACTGATGAATTTCTCAATCTGTGGCGGACTGGAATAACTGAACGCAAACTGTAGCTGCACATCACCGTTTTCCTGGATATACGGCAGCATGGTCATGAACAGGCCAGTCGTCAGAATGCTGGTTTGCATAGAGGATGTGACCCCGACGTTCGCCGTCGCTGTCGAGCTTGAGCTGGTCAGAATGCCTTTTTGATTGGAGAGCTGATAAGGAACCGGGGTCAGGTTTGTGGTCGCACGATTGAGCTGGGTGACAACGCTGACATTACCTTGCTCAGACAGGGCCTTGATAAGCAGCTGTGAGCCGGAAAAACGCGCCGCACTGCCGCTGGCCGTATCCAGGATGGAGAATCCTGATGAGACGGCATTAGCAGCAGCGTTAGTGAAATTACCGGAAAGTGTCGCGCCGGCCGTATGCAGAGATTTGTACACCAGCCCCCAGTCGAGTCCCATCTGTTCATTACGGGTCTGCGTTACACTGAGTACACGTACGCTCAGTTGCACCTGGCGGTTTAAAACTTTGTTCTGGTAATCGATATAACGACCAATGCGGTCGAGCACGACCGGTGTATCCGTTACCGTTAATGTTCCGCTGGCAGACGATAGCCAATAACGCCCCTTGGATGGGGTGATCATGTTATCGATGGTTTTACGAATATCATCATAAAGATTGCTGCTGAGATCATAGGCCGTTTTCTGCGCCGAGTTGATATCCCCTGAAGTACCTGAGCTTCCCCCGCCACTGCTGCCCAACTGATTACCGGAACCTGAGTTCACCGACGCAGTACTGTCGATTTTGGTATTCAGGATCACCAACTGGTATGTACGGGTATCGAGCTGATAAAAAACAATTGTACCGTGGTCATTACGCGCGGACAGTCCAAGGCGGCTGGACACCATATCCAGGAACCCGCGAAGTTTGCCCTGCCACTTCAGGCCGGTAAGTACCGTGTCTGTCAACGAGACGGAAGCGACCTGCTGTGCTTGTCCCCCAATATTGGGCAGAGGAACCCTGCCATTATCATCCGGTGCAGGCAGTTTGCCCGTTAGCTGCTGGGTAGTGATACTCCCGCCACCGGTTGAGACCAGCGCCTGCAGGGCATCAGGTGTAATGGTTACCCTCAGACCACACATTGCCGTAATGCGCTGCCCAATCTCAGGCAGGGTCATTCCTTCAGGCCGGTTAATGGAGATATCGCAGTCAGGGAATGCGCTGTCTTCGGGCGTTGACACGACAGGGATGACAGGCTGGAGATTTACCCAGGGCTTATCCGTCCAGGTCACCGGTGCTTGCTGTAAATTAGTTCGGCTTTGGGTGATCCGTTGTGCGGTATCTGCATCGCCACTCGCCTGGCGGTCCATACGATTAATTTCTTTGAGAGAACATCCGGCCAGCATCACCAATGCAGCCGTGATAGCAGCGCGGAGAACGGGTCGGGAAAGGCAAAACTTCAGCATTCTCGATTCCTTCAGTTGAGATAAACGACGTTGCCTTCCGCCACGCCGGCGGGAAGGGACAAATTCATATCGGTGCCGTCAGACATTTTCAGACGTCCGCCTGATACCGTGCACACCAGGGCTGAACCGACTGACTGGCTGTTCAGGGAATCGACCAGGCCCGAGCGATCCGCAGACCAGACCCAGAGTCTCCCTCCCTGAATGGCCGCCTGAATGTGACTGTCAGGGACCGGAACAATGCCAAACTGCTCGACGGCAACCGGCCCCTCGGTCAACTGGCGGGTGTAACGCCAGTCATTCACCGCGCTGGCCAACCTGAGCATGTCCGAGGCGAGACGGCCTGCATTCATCTGGGTCCCCTGACGCTCAAGGCGGAAGGCCTCCCGGGTCTGAACGTTGCCGACAATCAGCAAAAAAATCAGGGCCAGTGCGGCGATGGCGTATCCCATCAGTTACGACCTGGTTGGTCACTAACAGATACCAGGCACTGCATCCGGCTGGCGGCGGCGTAAAGCGGTTTGTCAGCCTGGCGATACAGGTCAAAAACCTGAACCAGCACCGACTCAAAGTTGCCGTGGAACGTCAGAGGCGCATCGATGCGGTAATCGAGTGATACCGGCCAGATAACGACCCAACTCCCGCCGTTGTCGCACTTCGCCGAACTTGCCCAACGGGTTAGCGTCTCTTTTAACGTGGACCCCACCTCGGCACGCCACAGCTGCCCTGACGGGGCTGCGGTTACCGGCGTGCCTGGGACAAACAGCGGGCCTGAGGCAGAGGTCGAAGGATTTTGTAAAGGAGGTGCTTTAGGCACCGGGGAAGTCTGGGAAGTTAATAAAGACGTCGTGCCCGCTGCCGCGACAGAAGGTGATGACGTTTTTGCTGGGGGTTGCACCGTCAGCCTTGGCTGTCTGGTTGGTGGCACAGCAGGCGAATATTTCGAGCCAACGGGGGTTGATTTACTCCCCAGTGTTCCGCTCTTCACAGTCGTCAGCACCGGAGAGGGTACCGGGACACTTTCCGGTTTCAGCACGGTTTTTGGCTGTCCTGCAGCGGGCACGGGAATCAGAGATGTAGCCAGATTATTGTTTGAGACTCCAACTGACGGAGCGGTGAAGGGATTACCCGACAGTCGCGGGGAAGCCGTCACTGTAGTCAGCGCACGGGAGGATACGGGCGTCGATGCGCGTGGAGCGAAATCACGATAAGCATCACGAAGCGTAAAACACACCTCGCGGTTGACATCATCAACGCGTAAACGCCAGGCGGGGCCGGCCAGGACCTGCAACGCCTCGCTCAGACGAACGGGACCTATCGAGCGCTGCACGGCCGGTAACGGGCTGCTGAGCAACTCGGTAAATACGGAAGAGGATACCGGGCAAAGAGAGTAACCAGACTCCAGCAGCAGGTAGCGGAAACCATCCCCGACAGAGCGCACTAACTGCGCCGGCATTGTAATATCGACCATCTGGTTTAACGGGTCACGCTGCGCATCCGCTGGCCGGGTGCTGACCAGGGTGTATTTGTCATAGCGCACCACCTCGGGCGACTGGCCCTGGTAGATATCGCTGACGCGGGGATTGGCTGAAATACGCGGCAACACGTCAGTGGACGTGCCGTTATTGGTGCATCCGGCGGTCAGCAATGACAGCGTAAGCCATGCCAGTTTGCGCCCGGGATGCTGGGTCAGTTGTGCCATCAATGTTCACCGTAAGAGTATTCCTAATGAGAGACGGATATTCTGACGACGGCATAAAGTGGGACAACGTTAAACTCTTTCTGAAAACTGAAGAAAAACCCTGTAACCGGGTTAGCAGAAGTGATAGTAGGACGTGGGCATTAGCGTGGAGTTCGTGAGGAGACAGTTTTTTACAGCAGAAGGATAAAAAAAACGCCGGACAAGCCGGCGTTTCGTGCAGAAAAAAAGATTGGATTAATCAGGGTAAAATTCACTGTCCATGATCTGTTCAAACGACCACGGACATGATTTTGGGAACGTGTTTTCATCCATACCTGTTTCTCGTGCTGCAGACAAAATGGCATCGCCGTAAGCATCTGTCGTCATCTCATCCAGCTCACGCTTTAAGCTTGGACTTTTTGAAAGACGACGCGCAACTTTACGACGTTGTTCTGCAATGGTCAGTTGCCAGCTGCGACCACGATGGGAAGGCTGGAAAGCCCACTTAAGAAGATGAAGGAACAAAACCTCAAGGCGTGACTCCAGCTCGCTTCGTTGGCTATTGCCCATGCTCTCGATTTCCTCCAGAAGGTTCTGTGTATCTAACTGACCCAGGCTCCCGGAACGCAGCAAATCTGCCTGCTCCTTAGTCCAGCCATAAAAATCAGTATTATAACGGTTAGTCATAGTGTCCTCCGCCAACAGCGCACTTTACCTTCGATAAGGTGAGTCTGTCAGAGAATCGAACGCCAGTCAAAACTGGCGAAGAGTAATGTACACAAGGCTTCATACAGCGTAAGCGGCTAAAACCTCCGGGTCCTGAACATCAAAAAGTTCAGGTTCCATAAGGGCTAACACTTCCGGATGCTGACGCCAAAAAGGGGCTACATCGGCAAGAAGAAGCTGTCTCGCCTCACGCCTGAGCGTTTTAGCTGTGGAAAAATTATCCCACCCGCTTTCAAAAGCGGCCTCGGCAAGCAAGGCATCACATTGTTGATGAAGTTTTGCTGCCGCAGCGTTGTCTTTTACCGGGATGATCCAGAAAATTTTACCGTTACGGATACACCCTCCGAGGACTTTTCGACCCAGTCTGTCACTGATACAAACAGACTGAGCAAAGAAGCTTACCGGACCACAATCATGACCTAACTCAGCGTCATAGTAGTCTTTATCCTCGTCCCGGATAGCCCAGGCTTTCCGCTGACTGATGTCAGTAATCTGAGTGATAACCTCACTCAGCGTCGCACCGTAGCAAACACTGTATGTCTCTTCACGGGTGTAAGTCCCGCAGTTAAGATCATCTTCCGGATATGTTGTTGTACCTGCAACAACCACCGTAAACTGACGAGCATAGACATCGGCACGAAGCGAAACGCCGAGTTCATAAGGCGAGTGGATAAACTGAAGGTTATGGTGAGTCATAAATATTCTCCGATAAAAAAGGAGAATCTCCCTGGGGGAGTTCTCCCCACAGGGTGGATGCTTACAAGCAATGAGTAAAAATACTGCTCAGGAAATACCGTAAAGCGCGCCGCGACATGCTCCATATCCATAACCAAGGAACGGGATGTCGTCATCAAAATCCATCGGCGGTTCATTGCCCATAGACTGCGGCGTTGACTGTGACGGAGGTGTCCCGCTCTGCGCAGGCGCTGCAGCAGAATGCTGTTTATTTGCAGGCTGAGCACTTCCACTGGTGTTGGTGCGATTGTTACTGCCCAACATCTGCATTGTGCCCTGCTGTTTGACCACGATTTCAGTAGTCCACCGTTCGCCCCCTGCATTATCAGTCCACTTACGGGTTTGTAACTGGCCTTCGATGTAAACCTGAGAACCTTTATGCAGGTATTCTCCGGCGATTTCAGCAAGCTTGCCAAACAACACCACGCGGTGCCATTCAGTACGCTCTTTCTCTTCGCCTGAATGTTTATCACGCCAGGATTCAGAGGTGGCCAATGAAATGTTCGTCACTGCCATACCATTTGGAAGATAACGAACTTCAGGTTCCTGCCCTAAAAAACCGATCAGGATAACTTTGTTTACGCCGCGACTGGACATATTGAATTCCTCTTAAAATAGGTGAGAGGAACACACCCGCTGGTGTGTTCCAGCTGGGTGTGTATCCGTGTCAGGTCAGAATGAATTGTCAGCGTAGCTTTTCAGCTGCTCAGCATTCTGTCCCGGCGGAGTAGAGGTCGGTTTTTCGGACTTGAACACGATCTCGCCACCAATCTTTATCCACTCGACAGCAATAAGCCGGGCTTTTAAGCTTGGGCGACTTTCACCGGCGTGATCTCCTTTAGACAAGGTAAATACGTCAGCAGTAAGACCGCTCAGGACAAAACCAATCAGCACCTGTTTCTCTTCATCCACTGACTTTTGGCAGCGATTGATGAGCGAAACACTTTCCTTGCCAGCAACAGTCACGTCAAAACGGGTGTAAGACGCATTGTCTGTCGGGCCGGTCAGGGCATTAATGACGGCACAGGTGAATTCACCGGTGGTGCCAGCCACTTTGCGGATGTTTTTAAGATATCCGATGCCGGTAACATTGAGATTGAAATATTCAGCCTTAGGCTGAGAAGAAGAATGTGTAGCGTTGTTTGAAGCAGGGGTATTTACAGTAGCAGTCATGATGTTCTCTCCGGAGTGAAAATAAACAGGTAGCGGAGAAACAATCATCCCCTGCGGGAGAATGTTTCCCGCAGGGAAGTCAGTAACGAGGTCACTGACTGGCTGAATTTGTGAAGGTGGCCTTAACCCGAAGGTCTCTGTTTGCAAAGGTTAACAGATTTAACGTAACCGCCCGAAAGCGCCATCTCTCAGGTCATGATGGCATTGGCATGTGATTACCCGAAGGCGTTCCTCTCAAATCACCGGAACATTGGCAGTTGTCAGAGACAACGATTGGCCTGTTCAGTTTTAAACCGCGGCGGGGAGAAGTCAATATAGCGGGTCTAAAAAATTGAAAATGGGGAGGCATAAATAAACAGCGGCACCCTAAGGTACCGCCATTGCGATCTGCACCATCGATCTGAGGTTAAGCTGTTTGCACAGCAGCTCCGGGGCATGTTCAGGACCCGGCACGGTTTTCACGGAGGTTATGTGCCTTACAGACTCTTCTCTCAGGTGTGGGAGCGGTCTGTCAGACTGTTCGGCCAGAACGCAATGCATGTAGCATTCTGGCAGACCGCAGTCACGGGGTGCGGCTTCAGAGCCACGAGAAACATAGCAAAATACATGCCCCGCCCGCAATCGGTTAATTCTGCTTTGACTTACGGGACTTAAGCTTAGGAGGCTTTTTCTTCGCCTGGTCAGGTGCGTTAACGATGCCTTTGCAGGCTGGGTACTTCTCACAGCTGTAAAACGTCCCTTTCTCGCCGTGCCGCAGCCGGGTTTTACTGCCACAAAGAGGGCATAGCGGGGTCGGGAGCACGCGGATAATGACATTTTGAACCTGCCCCTGAGCAACAAGTTGTCGAGTCCAGCCCTTCTGTCGCGCCATAAAGTCTTCCAGTCGCATCCGACCTGCAGCAACCTCATCGAGCGCCTGCTCCCATAGTGCTGTCATACCCGGCTCTTTCAAAGGGGCAGGCAAGGCATCTATCAGATCCATCGCCACCTCGGTGGCCCGCAGATAGCGGCCCTTAATGACGATATATCCCCGCTTCAGGAGCGTGTCGATGATACCGGCGCGGGTCGCTTCTGTTCCCAGACCAGCATTCTCTTTCAGTACCTTTTTTAACTGCAAATCTGTCACGTAAGACGCCGCGTTCATCATCGCGGCTATCAGCGTATCGAACGTGAAATGCAGCGGTGCTTTCGTTTTAAGACTCTTCACCTCAGCATCCGTCACTGTGCACACATCCCCTTTGTTCAGCGCGGGAAGCGCGTTGTCCTGCTCGTCCCCGGTGTTCTCTTTCCCGTCAGTGACTGAGTTAAACAATATTTTCCAACCGGGCACTACGACCACCCGGCCAGTTGTGCGAAAAAGCTGTCCTCCGATACTGAGGTCCAGGCGTGTCACATCGCTCTCGTGCAAAGGAAGGAACTGGGCGAGGTAGTGGCGACGAATGAGCTCATACACCCGCTTCTCTGCGTCATTCATTTTTCCCAGGTCGCAAGCATGCTTAGTCGGAATGATCCCGTGGTGAGCCGTGAGCTTTTTATCATTCCAGATACGTGAGGCAAAACGAGGATCCAGGGTTGCAATCACAGGTGTGAGGGAAGGGTCAGTTTTGGCCAGAGCGGCAAGTACCTGAGGGATTTCTTCACGCATCGACTCCGGCAAAAAACCACAGTCGGTACGGGGGTAGGTCGTGGCCTTATGGGTCTCATACAGACTTTGGGCGGTATCAAGCACCTGCTGAGGTGACATTTCCCAGAGTTTCCCACAGGCCTGCTGCAAAGCACCTAACGAAAAGGCCAGCGGAGCAGCTTGTGTCTCATGCTTTTTATCCTGCTCAAGAACATGACCCTGCCCCGTCTGACGGCCCAGCTGGGCCACCTGCTGGGCAATGCCCTGATGGACACAGCGTTTTTCCTCGTCGGTGTACATTTTCGCAGGTACCCACTGGGCAGCAAACGTCACATCACCCGCATGCAAAACCGCACTGACCTGCCAGTAGGGTTTCGGGACAAAAGCGGCAATCTCTCTGTCCCGGGTTACAAGAAGTGCCAGCGTCGGTGTCTGTACCCGGCCTACCGACAGCACCCCGTCAAAGCCTTTTTCACGGGCCTTCAATGTATAAAGGCGGGTAAGATTCATGCCGGTGAGCCAGTCAGCACGGGCGCGCCCCAGTCCCGCATAGTATAAAGCCAGAGTCTCGTTACCAGGTTTGATGTGATTGAGCCCATCACGGATGCTCTGTTCATCCAGGGCCGATAGCCAGAGCCGGCTTACCGGTCCCCGCCACTGGCAAAAGTCCAACAACTCGCGGGCAATGACTTCGCCTTCCCGGTCGGCGTCGGTGGCTATCACCACTTCATCAACCTGCTTCAATAATTTTGCGATCGTCTTAAACTGATCTTCCGTGTCCTTCTTCACTATCATTTGCCACTGTGCCGGCAATACCGGAAGGGCTGAAATGTTCCAGGGTTTCCCGAACTGCGGACCATACGCCTCCGGAGAGGCGTTTTCGAGTAAATGGCCAACTGCCCAGGTGACCGTCACCCCAGGCCCCTGAAGGAAGCCGGTGCCTCTTTTCGTGGCACCAACTATGGCCGCGATGTCCCTCCCCTGAGAGGGTTTTTCACAAAGGAATAGGCGCATTCTCCCTCCTTTATTTAGCATTATCGCTATTATTAGCCCGGTAGCGGATCCGCAGGAGGTTAACACTTGCCTCATTAACGGGCGGGGAGAAAGCAGACCGATGGTTACCCAGCAGCACGTCAACATCAGGTTCACCAAGCTCTAAAACGGCCTGCTTCCAAACAGGGTTATTTTCGACTGCGTCCTGCCTGGAAACATTTACTGAGCGATAACTCATCGCAGTACCATAAATCTCACGAAGGAGACGACTTCCTTCACTTAACATGTCGTAACGTTGTTGACGTGAAATCAATCCATAGTGCGATGCCTGAAGGACCTGCTTGGCAAACTGATCAAAACCAAGAAGCAGAAAAACACAGCGGTAACCCAGGGGGGTATTACTGAACACCCGAATATCAAGGGGTTCAGAAACGGAAGCCTCACTTAACGTTGCCCCTTTCGGTAACCATTGCATGTCTTTTTCAAGACCTTCGATCAGCGACTGCATCTTTTTATTCGCGGCATTGAGCTTCACCTCCAAAGTCCACATCGTGGCATCTGCCCAAGGATTATTCTTAAGAGAGTCCTGATTGATTTTGGATGCCAGACTGAGAAAACGCGGCATTCCCATGATGGCAGGCTTGCCTTTACTCCCCTCTAACCCTTTCTCTGCTCGCCTGCCCTGCCATAACCCAATCGCATAGTGGCTGTGGAGTTCAATTTTCAACTCTGAGTGCAATGCACCCGTTCTTTTCTCAGTATTATCCGCCATCGTTGTCACCGTCTTATCAGTTAAGAAGGAGCTGATAGTCCTGAAAATACAGAGGTCGCAACAACGTAAAAGTCTTCATTCATTTTCTGAATATATGGCCACACCATCCCAAAGCCGGTTGCGAAATAGGTTTATGTGCATTTTTTGACCTTGTTGCGCCCCGCAACAAGGTTGTTTTTTAGGCGATCAGCTATAGTAACTAGTCGCTTTATGGAACCACTAAAAAATCTGGCTATTTTTTAAACTTGTTGCGGGCCGCAACAAGATTACTTTTTAACCACCTCTGTGCCCCGCAACATCGCATTCCGAATGTCAGCGATAACGCTTGAAACACTTTCGGCAGAGGCCCGTTGTGCAGGCCTTTGAAATGCTGGCATCGGTGATAAGGCGGCGTTTGCCTGTCCGATAGGCTGGGACGAAGTGACAGCGTCGGGCATCACAAATTGTCCATCACGAGCCCGTTTGAGCATTGCCAGCATCCAGCCCATAGGGTTGGTTAACTGGCCCTTACGCAGCTGTTTTTTCAGCATGCCCATAAGCGCAGAAGACTCCGGCTCAGGCAAGGCAGCCAGCTGAGCAGAGAGCGCTGCCGCATCCTCCGTTGATATCTTGCTGGTCAGCGACTCAGGCAGTTCCGGTACTGACAAGCCCTTACCACCGTTCTCATCCGGTACGTACGTTTTTTTATTCACACCTTGTGTGAAAATACGTACGTTACAGTTCGATTTCCGAACTCCGGCGTAACTTGCTGATATTAAACTGAGTTCGGTTTCCGAATCCGGTTCAACACTCCCCTCTTTTTCACTGAGTTCGGTATCCGAACCGGGTATATCATGATGCTTTTCTGCGTTTTTTATACTGAGTTCGGGAACCGAACTCGGCTGATAAGCACGGCGTAGGCTGGCCATCTCCCGCGGCGTTGATGGCGAACCGAGCCGACTGTCAATAATGGCCAGACGCGAATGACGGTGACGCATGGTCGGGTCATTCTTAATATCGGCAAGCACGGCCATGGCCGTCAAGCGAACTGCCTTATTACGGTGCTGGCAACTCGATGCAACAAGGTCAAGCCAACCGGGATCAAAGGTTTCCGCATCACGGCAACTGAGCGGCTCATCGTGCTGGGCATAAATGTTTCCCCTTACGCGACCGCGCGCATCACGGACGCGCTTACAAAGGCTCAGCCAGCCGGTTATCCTCAGCATGAGAAGCACTCTGCTGATGGTTTCGCGGGAAGCCTTTTCGGCATGAGGCGAAGCGAGCTGGAGTTGCAATTCATCGTAGGTAGGAAACACCGCGCCCTCATTTTGCTGCGCATAGAGGCGAATCATTACCCACGCCGTTTTATCCAGCGGCGAAAGACGCGTATCCATAAACAGCTGACGTGGAAAAGCATCATGCACGTTGCCCAGGAAAAGCAGGCCGCTGCGTTCGCTGGTGACGTCATTTTCCGGCGTTCTGCTGGCAAGGCTGTTCTGCATTCGTGACAGCGTAAACTCTACGATACTGTCTGGCGGTAATCCCATCTCGCGTCCTCTTGATACATGACAGTGACAGCACTGCGGGGCCATAAAGGCCCCGTTCCTGGATGTGTGCGTCAACGTAAAACTGTGCTTAACCTTCTGCGTTATTTCCTAATTTCACGGTTATAGGTCTCGTGATTCATCAGGAACCAGCGGTGCCCGCCGTCTTTGCTAAGCATCCGCCAGAAAGGACCGATATCAATTTTGAGATAGCCTTTTACATCCAGACGCTTGCACACCTTTTGGCCGCTCTCAAGAGAGTTCACCATCCCTATGGCTTTACGACGCACTGCAGGGGTGATGTGCTGACGCGGGTTGAAATCGAGAAGCTCAGTCATACCCCCTCCCGTTTATTGCCCTTACGTTCACGTTCGCGACACCATGTGGTTACGCGCGTCCAGACGGCAGTCAGTGAGACATTATGGAGCTCGGCGGCGAGCATCATTACGTCCAGTGCGTCATGAGAGTCTGGAGAGTTAAGACCCGATGCGTCCCACTGCGTCCAGATGCCGACATCCGCCTCTTCATCCGGTGCCTGCGTACGCCCACGGGCGGTATCAATTCCTTTGAGACGACGCCGGGCACTGACCTCTGCCGCGCTGAGGCCAAAGTAAGTCTGCATCAGCTCGATGGATCCGCCGAGCGCTAACGCCCGGTCAATGCGCTGCATGCGCTTCTGCTCAGTTCTGGACTGCTGAACGATGATCCAGAAATTGTCATGATTGATGCTAAGATTCAGTACCGACACGCTGCTTTGCATCAGGTAATGCAGGTCGTCGACGGTCAATTGACTCAACTGACGCACCTCTTCGATCGTCATCCCTAAAGACTCACACCGGCGAATATTCCCTGATTTAAGCTCCATAAGGAGATGTGTCAATATGGCATTCGTTGCCTGAGATAAGTTTTGGCTCACAGTACCCCCCCGTTCATCCCCAAATCCGCAAGTAACCAAGCATCCGTCATCCAGCAGGCAGTGCATGCTATGAAAATCAGTGCATTACTCATCATCTTTTCCTCCGATCACGGACAAGGCTTTCAACTGCGACGTCTGACCGTTAAGCCCTTGACTCAGTTGGGCTTGCCGCCCGGCCATCCAGCCTGATTCGCGGGCTTTTGAGTCACCGCGGCAACTGCGTGCCTCCCTTACATTAAGCTCAGACAGCGCCTGATTTCCGCATCGCTGTTTCAGCCAGTTCCGCAAAACTCCCGATTCTTTCTCTGAGGGTTCAAACGACTCAAGAACGTTCCAAACTCCCACTACCCAACCCTCACGAAACTGGTCAGCCCGGTTTCGCTTTGTTTGTACCTTGAGCCGTTTAAGCCGGTAGGCTGAGTGCATGTGCAAATCAGTGGCCTCTCTGAGCTGGCGGGAGAGGACAGTGAACACGTACAACCCCACCTCAGGACGTTCATTCAGTCCATAAAAATGCAGTGAACGCCGGCGGCGGGACTGGCCGGTTCGGGTGGCGGAGTGATGCCAGCTAAACCAGCAACGGCACCCCGTGGCCATACATACCACGGCAGCCAGTGCATTCAGCCACCCCGGGATACTGATGGCATCGGAATAAATTTGATAACTGACCGCTTCCTGGACATCGCCGAATACTAGATCCTGCGGTGAGAGGTTGTGTCGCTGCATAAGAATCTGTGCAAGACGCACAGCGCGCGCGGCCTCATAAGCGTTGTTATTGCGAGTTCCTAAAGCCATAAGCTTACGGATACGGCGCAAGAGCTTTTCATTATCTCCGGCTGTCATAGCGTTTCCCCGTACCAATGTGCTGATAATGTTCCCGGACTTCCTGACAGCCGATGCAAAAACGGACGCCACGAACCGCCTGACGGCGCGCTTCCGGGATGGCTGCTCCACAGTCCTCACAAAAGTGATGTGACGGTTTATCAGAACGGACTTCGTCAAGAATAAGACTCAGACTTGCACTGAGCTGCTGCTCCGTGACTGCCTGTGCCATTTCATCATTGAGATCAAAGGTCATGGGAACCTCCCTTCGCGGTATCACGCTGTAACTCACGCAGGCGACGTAAAACGCGGATCAGGCGCATAGCTTTAACGACGTGCTGATCGGCAAAAACGGGCTGGTCGCTGATAACCGGTGAGCCGAAAAAATTCAGGCAGAACATAAACATATTGAAGGGCTGCTTAGGAAGATTACCCGTCATGCCCGCCAGGAACAGGACGAACTCATTGCTGCTCTGATCGGAAGCGTTGTAACCCGCTGATTGATTGGATTTATCTTCATAAATGCATTCTTCACATCCCATAGCCTCTGCGAGTTCAAAGGCCAGACGGTAGGCCATGTCCTGCAGGTGCTCAATATCATCCTGTAGTACCGGGATGTGCCAGATATCAGTGACCGGCTCAAGCCCCGTCGCTGCAAAAGCAACAGATGACTCATGAACCACCGACTGAGCAGACTCATCAGATGACTCCGACAACGCGGAAAACAAACTAATATCATTAAATGCTGATTGCCCACTCGGCTCACCGCTGAGAACAGCTGGCCCACCATAAAGATCTGGCTGTGTCTCCATTCGTTCCGCAGGGCGCAGCTGACTACCATCTGTAAGAGACTGCAAAGAAGCCGGTAATGTTGGAACCTCTACTTCAGCATTGTTATCCGGAGCAGGTTCAGGTCGGTTATGCGTTCCTGTCAGCGTGCCGGAGCGCAGCCCGGTTAAGTGCGTTTTATCATCAGGCTGCGGTGGTAACTGCCTCACTTCTTTTTCTTGAAATACTGATAGGGACGTATCCTGAACTGGGCTCATTACGGGCGGTGCAGGCGGTTCACCAAACATCTCGCGACGCTGTTGCTCTTTCGGGTCAAGCTCAATCAGCCAGCGGTCATAATTCAGAGATGGGTGAGGTAATGCTTTGAGAAGCTCGCCAATGAGCTCATCGCGAAACATCTCAAAGGAGTACAGTTCTGGGTTATTGAATAAACAGCAGGTATCGGCGAAAACCTCATGAAAATCACGTTTAGCCGATACGTCAGGAGCAAATATTTTCCACGTTTTCTCAGCTGTCGAACGCAGACTAAGTAAAGGGGTTACCTGAGACCGACTTAGCCCTGAATCAAGAAGAATCGGCATAGAAGGGTATAAATAGGTCAGGGTATCTTCCATCCGGCTAATCCCTGAGAAATGTATCGGATAGCCCTGCTGATTAAGCAAATCGGAAAGCTCACGCAATGTGACACTCTTGCCGAGCTGTTCCTCCCAGATTGTCCGGGCTTTATGGATACCAAAGGCCTTTTCGATGTAGGTAAGATCACCGCGAACTTCGTTTTCAGCAAGATGCCCAATCACGCACTGGAGACGTCCAGGCCAGGGCTTAACAATGGTCTGGATTCGATAGAAACGATCGTCCCCTGTCTCCTGCCAAAGTTCGCAAAGGATCTGAAAACGGGTGTTCCCGCCATCGCTAAAGATATACACATCTTCACCATCCGGATCGCGCGTTACTTTGGGAATAGAGTCCAATCCACGCGAGCGAATAGAGGTTTTGATATCATCGAAACGGGGATTGCGCGACGTGCGCGGATTATCAGGATTTGGACGCAACTGATCCAATGTAAGCACCATCGGCATTTCACTAAGAGGAAGAACTGCTGGTGAAGCGTTATCGTCTGTTGTGAGCTGCGACGGTGATTTACCACGCTGTAGCATGGCATCAGAAAGATTAATTTTTGTGAACTTGCTCATCTGTAAACTCCTCCTTGTAAGGCAGGAGCTCGAAGAGACTCAAAGCGGGTAAAGCGGCTGTCAAAACGGAGTGTGACCATCCCAATAGGTCCCTGCCTCTGCTTTCCAATGATCACTTCAGCCAACCCTTTGTCTTCTGTGTCGGGGTTATAGACCTCATCGCGATAAATAAACATGATAACGTCAGCATCCTGCTCCAGCGCGCCGGAGTCACGGAGATCACCGTTGTTTGGTCGTTTGTCTGCACGAGATTCAAGAGAGCGGTTGAGCTGGGAAAGAGCCAAAACCGGGCACTTCATTTCTTTCGCCAGCGCCTTAAGAGAACGTGAGATTTCGGCGATTTCCTGCGTACGATTCTCCTGATCGGGGCACCGCATCAGTTGTAAGTAATCGATCATAATAAGTGAAGGTTTACCGTACTTACGCGCGCTGCGACGTGCGCGAATTCGAAGCATCGACGGCGTCAAATAGCTGGTATCGTCAATGATCAGCCTATCCCGCCAGTCATTAGCGATTAGGCCAGCAACATGACTTATGCGAGCCCAATCCTCATCCTCCAGCAGTCCACTTTTGAGGCGTTGAAGCTCCACATTGCCCAATGAGGAAATCATGCGCATGAGAAGCTGTTCAGTCGGCTGCTCGAGACTATAAACCTGAACGATACTTTCCTTATGTTGCTCAAGAGCGCCCGTCACCATGCCCATCGCCAACGCTGTTTTACCCATCGATGGGCGTGCAGCCAGCAACACAAGATCACTGTCCTGAAGCCCGCATGTGCGGGTATCAAGATCGTCATAACCTGTTGGTGTTCCGGTTATCCCGTTACCTGACTGATTGCGCATTTCCAAATCGCTGATAAGTCGCTCTAACCCTTCGATTACGGAGGTACCTTTTTCAGGCTCTGCTTTTTCAGCGATATCAATGATCCGTTTTTCAGCCTGCTCGAGGATGCAAGAGATATCTGCACGGGGTGAAGCGACATCCCGACTCAGATCGTTACCTAAAGCAGCAAGCTGTCGCGCCCTGCTATAACGCGCAACAATTTCGCTGTACGCGACAATATTGGCCGCGCTTGGCGTGTTTTTACTGAGCGTTGCTGCGTAACCAAACCCCCCCACTGTCTCCAGCGTTTTTTGCTGATCAAGCGTGTCTGTCAGGGTGATAAGATCAATTGGTTTGCCAGCATCAATCAGGCGCTTCATTTCACGAAAATATGTCTGATGCGTCCTGCTGAAAAAATCATCTGCAGTAAGGACAAGTGCAACGTCATCCCAACGATCGTTATCGAGCATTAAGCCACCCAGCACGCCCTGCTCCGCTTCAACAGAAACAAGCCCTTTCAAGGCCTCCATGTTGGATTCAGCCATGTTTCGCCTCCATTTCTTTCAAGGCGATGCGGTCGAACTGCGGTTTCCATTCAGGGAAAAGTTCGCTTGCAAGGTTGTACATTGTGGCGAACGCAGAGTCGCTTACTCGGCCGGTTTTCTTTTCCAGGCGATGGGCAGGCTGACCAGCTGCGTGACCTTCAACATAAATTTCGAGGTCATAAATAAAGGTGCTGAGCAGCGAGACTTTGATTTGTTCGCTGTGCGCACTATACCGGCCATCATTGATGATCTCTTCAAGTTGCTGGTAAGTATCACGAGCAAGGCGGGTGTATTTCATACAGTTAATGAGAATGCGTATTTCTGGGAGTTTCAGACCTAGGGCTGAAAAAGGCAGCAAGTTTTCCATCATATTGATGGTGCCGCGAATGAATTCCCTTACATCAGGAAGTACGGGTTTTACGACACCCACGGCCGTTCGCGTTGCTGCCAGAACAATCAGTTCCAACATGATTGAACGGGCCCCCTGAGAATCGACGATGATGACATCGTATGACTGGAAAAGAGGGTGCTGAAGAACGTTACGTAAGCGTAAACGACCATCCGGAGCGTGAAGCATGGCAGTTGGAAGCTGAGCGTGAGGGTCGTTTGAAATAATGATGTCTAGCCCGCTGATGACACTGTGGGATATGAGACTCGAAGGTTGGTTTAGATCTGCAGTCTGCATGAGCAATTCATACAAACCTTTGGGGGCTTCATAGGAAAGAGAGAAAATGCTACTCGCAGTTGGCTGAGCATAGTCTCCATCGATAAGAAGGACTTTTAAACCTGCATCGGCTAGAAAGCCGGCAAGATTAGCGGCCTGAGTGGATTTACCTTCCCCACCCTTGGTAGAAATCACTGGTATAACATGCATTTAGGCACCTGATAATTATCTCAGAATGCGAATTTACATATATACCACAATCACTGATGAAATCTAACAACTCGACACAGGGATTGAAAATCCCTGTGTCCTTGGTTCGATTCCGAGTCCGGGCACCATATTTAAAGAAACCCGCCTATGGCGGGTTTTTTGCTTTCAGAGATACGGACTCTCCATCGAACTCCGTTCGATGACTCGCCTTGACAGGCTCGCCCTGCGGGCCAACGGCAAAGCCGTTGTTCAAACGCCTGCGGCGTTAGTCCGAGTCCGGGCACCATATTTAAAGAAACCCGCCTATGGCGGGTTTTTTGCTTTCAGAGATACGGACTCTCCATCGAACTTCGTTCGATGACTCGCCTTGACAGGCTCGCCCTGCGGGCCAACGGCAAAGCCGTTGTTCAAACGCCTGCGGCGTTAGTCCGAGTCCGGGCACCCTATTTAAAGAAACCCGCCTATGGCGGGTTTTTTGCTTTCAGAGATGCGGACTTCTTCAGTGTGTCAGGGAAACCCGTACTCATTAAACGCCCCGATAGCCAGGCGTTTAATGAAGTTTACGATTGTCGCTATTTCGACATTGTCACCAAAATAGGCTTTTTCACGAACAGTCCGTAGCTTAACGCGCCCATCATCAGTAAACCGGCGCCGAGAAAGAAGACGTTGGTGAACTGCCCGGTTGCATCCAGAATAAGCCCGGTGACAATCGGCGCACAGGCCGCCCCCAGGAAACCACCGAAGTTCTGAATGGCGCCCATCGATGCCACCTGCTCTTTCGGCGCAATGTCTGAGGCCAGCGTCCAGATGACACCCTGCGGCAGTTGCGAGAAGAAGTAGCCAACTGACAGCAGCGCGATACTCAGTGTTGTGTTGTGCACAAAAGGAATCGGCGCCACAAAGCAGGCCGCCAGCGCTGCCCCGGCCACAATCGGCACCTTACGCGCGGTAATCGTCTTCACACCGCGACGGATAAGACGGTCAGAGATAGCCCCGCCGCACAGCACACCTAAAATCCCCGCCAGGAACGGAATGGCCGCCAGCCAGCCTGTTTGTTTCAGGCTAAAACCCAGCGATTTTTCCAGGTAGCCCGGCAGCCAGGTCAGGTAAACCCAGATAGTGAACATGATAGAAAAGTTGCCGATCACCATAAACCAGGTGGTTTTATGCCTGAACAACGCTCCCCAACTCGCCTTGTTATTGCCGTTAACTTCGGTCACCGACTTCTGCACCAGCTGAGAATTGGCGTGGATCACCTTTTCTTCGCGCTCGGTCGGATTGCGGTAAAATTTCAGCCATACCAGCAGCAGCGGAATCCCCGCCAGGCCAATGGCAATAAACATGCCGCGCCAGCCGAGCGTTAACAGCAGCACGGTCAGGATTGGCGGTGCAATGGCATTGGCAATCTGCGAACCGGTATTGATGATGGAGGTCGGCAGCGCGCGCTCTTTATCAGAGAACCAGCGGTGAGTAATCTTGATGCCGGAGGTAAAGAACGGTGATTCGGAAATACCCAGCAGCATGCGCAGGGCATAGAACATGGAATAACCATTAACGAAACCTGCCATCACCGTGAAGGTGGACCACAGCCCCACGCCCCACGAGAACATTTTTTTAGGACCGAAACGGTCAACCAACCAGCCCGCAGGCAGGTTTGCCAGCGCATATGGCCACAGGAAAGCAGACAGCAGCAGGCCCATTTCCGTCTGGCTGAAACCAAACTCTTTCGCAATGGTGGTATTAGCAATACTTAAATTGGCACGGTCGAGATAATTAATGACCGCCGCCATTAACAAAATAAAAATAATGCCCCAGCGCAAGCGTGAAACAACAGGAGCAGCCGTTTTAACCAAAGATGTATCGGGAGGAGAGGTAGCGTCTTTCATCATTTTAATTATCCACTATTGGTTATTCATAAATAAGTCATCATTGAACAGACTCAGGTGAATTTTAATCACAGCTTTACGAATAAAAGACTGACTTCGGGTATTACAGCAAGGGCGATGTAAATCTTGCGGAAAGAAAACGGCAAACATGCCGGGTTCCAAACGAATCAGCGATTCATTATTCGTTTCCTGATAAAACACGATGTCATGCTTCTCCGCCCGGTCTTCTGCCACCTCGTGCTCCGCCGCACCGCGCGCCACGCCGATGGTTTCTTCTCCCTGCAAGAGAAATTGAATATCTGCAAACTTGAAATGTGACTCAGCCCGCATTTCATGAGCAGGAACGGTATTCATTTCCTGCAGAAGGCAAAACATCTTGTCCGGAATAATATCGAATTTCCCTGGTGTCAGCGTGGTAAAATCAGTTTGAGTAATATACTCAATACCTTTATTAATAATCGGATGGAAAGCGAATTTTTCACGTTCCCAGTCTCTCAGGCAACATACGATCATGTTGAATAATCCTTTTATATTTATATTCAGGGTCGGATTACGGCTAAAAAGGTTATAGATTTGAAACTGACGGCCTGGCAGCATCATCATGTACATTGAATATCCGACCAGGCCATTAATCAGCGGATAAGATGGCAACTCATCCGCATCACTCACTCATGGCTATCTCACCTTATACGGCGGCGATTTTTTTCTGCCACAGCGCCGTGCCGCTGTGAATTTGATCCAGCAATACGGTCAGCCCCCAGAACTTTTCCAGCACATTGTCTTTATTCACACGGCAGAACTCGCTGTCGAAAGTACCCAGACGCTGATGATAAATCTTGGCATTCTTCGGATACCCCAGTGTTTCAGTCACCGCGCCCAGCGACAGGAAAATGGCTAACTCGTCGGCGAGTTGCGGCTGGGTTGCCGCCTTGTGATACAGCCAGCTGTAAAGCTCGGGGTGGAAATTGGTGAACACGCCGCTGAATCCTTTAGACCCCGCCAGCATCGCCGGATAAGCAATCGCGGCATTAGCATTAATGATGTTCAACGGCGTATTTGCCACCAGCTTCACACGGCGGGTAACGGTTGCCAGGTCACAGCTCACGTCTTTCAGTACAACGAAGCGGCCGGTGTTGGCGCAGTAAGTGAGCTCTTCGTCGGTCAGCAGACGGCGATACGGTGCAGGACACTCATACAAACCCAGCGGCATGGATTCAGGCAAGGCACTCAGCAACTTATCCAGGGTGGCAAAGAAGGTCTCACTGCCCTGATTTTTCGGATCGAGATGGTTGGTGACCAGCACCAGTGCGTCGGCTCCGGTTTTCGCCATCGCACTCAGCTCACTGATTTGGTCATTGATATCATCACTGATATGGCCCGAGGCAATCACCGGCACGCGCCCCGCAACGTGCTTCACCACAAACCCGGCCAGCGCAACGCGCTCTTCGAGGGTCAGAAACTGCATTTCGCTCGACTGACACACGGCGAACAACGCATCTACACCTTTCTCAAGATACCAGTCGATCAAACGGGTCAGGCCCGGATAGTCAATCTGGTTGTCTTCGGTGAAAGGGGTCAACATCACCGGCACGATGCCTTCAATACTTTTAGTCATGACTGCTCCTTAAGACGGAATCGATTACGTGGCCGCTAAACTCAATGCATCAAGGCAGCGACCGTCACAAGAAACTAAAGAATTACCGCAGCATTTATCGCTGCGCCAGACGTGCTGAAACCTGGGCCTTATCAGGCATGTTTGATGCACCTTCACGCTCGACGGCCAGCGAGGCAAACGCCGCGGCATAGGTCGCCGCCTGAACCAGACTTTGTCCATTGGCAATACTTGAGGCCAGCGCGCCGTTGAAAGCATCGCCTGCACCGGTGGTATCAACGCTCAGCGCCGGGAAGGCCGGAATGTGCTGGAACTGATTACCGTCAAACAGCAACGCGCCGCGCGATCCCATGGTAATAATCACCCGCCTCGCCCCCTGGCTGACGATACGCTGTGCAGCCTCTTTGGCGCTGGCTAAATCCTTCACGTCAATGCCGGAAAGCTGCGATGCCTCAGTTTCATTAGGTGTAATAACGTCAACATATTCAAGACACTCAAGCGCATGGCTCGAGAAAGGGGCCGGGTTGAGTATCACCTTCACGCCCAGCGCTTTGGCCAATTTCATCGCGCTCAGGGTAGCGGCAAAATTGTTTTCGAGCTGTACGAGCAGCACGTCCGAATCTTCCAGTTCGGGGGCGATCGCTGCCACTTCGTCTTCGCTGATGGTTTTATTGGCACCGGAATAAATGGCAATCATGTTCTCGCCGTTTTCCTGCGAGACATAAATGATGGCGTTGCCGGTCGGCTCGGTGTCCGACTGATAAAGGGTAAAGGAGTGGATCTCCGAGGAGGTCAGGTGATCATAAGCAAACTGGCTGAACTGGTCCTTACCCACCTTGGAAACGAAATGCACTCTGGCACCCGCACGACTGACCGCCGTGGCCTGATTCGCCCCTTTGCCGCCCGGGCCGAGCGTGCTGCCCAGCGCCAACAAGGATTCTCCGCCTTTTGGAAAACGTTCAACCTTCGCCACGATATCGACGTTAAATGAACCCAGAATGCAAACCTTACCTTTCATGTTCTTTCCTTTCCCCTGTTGTACGCTCTGCTTTCTTTTCTGACTCTGCAGCCGTTGCAGCAACACTTCAAAGTTGCCTCCGGTGTCAGCAATTAGCTTTGACTGCAAACTCCGCCGTATCACCATTGCACCGCCATGACATCGCTGAACCAATTTTTCAGCCGCCAGGGCATTCAGATCACTGCGAATGGTCTCTCTGGTCACCGCAAACAGGGACGCCAAAACCTCCACTTTTACCCGCTCGTTTTTATCCAGATATTCCAGGATTTGCTGCCGACGTTCTTCAAGAAACATATCCACCCGCCTTCTCTGTATTCAGAATAAGTGCACGAAACTGATTAAAGAGTGATGATGCTCATAGCTTAACCAGCAAAACGGAAGTAAACAAAAATGGGAATTTTTGATTTGGCGAAGTGAGAAGAAAGGAGCAGAAAAGAGCCATCGAAAGTGAGGGGCTGTCACAAGAGGGCGCGCATCACCCCGGTGCTCGTTTCACCCGGACACACATGACGCCGCCTCTTTTCGTAACAGAAACTATACTTTATTTTCATCAGGATAGTGACGCTGGCAGGATAAAGAATGACCCAACAAAGACCGCAATTTTCATTGAAAGTACTGACGATTAATACTCACAAGGGCTTCACCGCGTTTAATAAACGCTTCATTTTACCCGAGCTGCGCGACGCGGTACGCACCGTCGGTGCCGATATCGTCTGCCTGCAGGAAGTGACGGGCGCACATGATGTGCATTCGTTGCATGTGGAAAGCTGGCCGGACACCCCCCATTACGAGTTTCTTGCTGACACCATGTGGAGCGACTTCGCCTACGGGCGCAACGCGGTCTACCCGGAAGGTCATCACGGCAATGCCGTCCTTTCACGCTATCCCATTGAACATTACGAGAATCGCGACGTGTCGGTCGCGGGTAGCGAGAATCGCGGCCTGTTGTACTGCCGTATCGTGCCCCCGCAGCTTGGGTCTCCTGTCCACGTGATTTGCGTACATCTGGGTCTGCGCGAAGCGCACCGCCAGGCACAGCTCAAGATGCTGGCCGACTGGGTTAACGCTTTCCCGCAGGGAGAACCGGTGCTGGTGGCGGGTGATTTCAACGACTGGCGGCAAAAAGCCAATCGCCCGCTTAAAGTACAGGCGGGACTCGATGAGATTTTCACCCGCGCAAAAGGCCGCCCGGCGCGCACTTTCCCGGTCAGGATGCCGCTTCTGCGTCTTGACAGGATCTATGTGAAAAATGCCAATGCCAGCGCGCCTGCGGTGCTGCCGCTGCGTAACTGGCGTCATCTGTCCGATCATGCCCCGTTAAGCGCGGAGATCCATCTATGAAAACCGCTTGGCGGGAAGGCAACCGCATCCAGCTTCTGGAAAATGGCGACGAATATTACCCGGCGGTATTTGACGCTATCGATAACGCTCAGCGTAAAGTGATTCTCGAAACCTTTATCTGGTTTGAAGATGACGTGGGTCGCCAGTTACACGCGGTGCTCCTGCGCGCCGCACAGCGCGGTATCGGGGTTGAAGTGCTGCTCGACGGCTACGGATCGCCTGATTTGAGCGATGATTTCGTCGGCGAACTGACTTCAGCAGGCGTGGTGTTTCGCTATTACGACCCGCGCCCGCCGCTGTTCGGTATGCGAACCAATCTCTTCCGCCGTATGCACCGTAAAATTGTTGTCATCGACAATACAGTGGCGTTTGTCGGCGGGATTAATTACTCCGCCGAGCACATGTCCGATTACGGTCCCGAGGCCAAGCAGGATTACGCCGTACGGGTGGAAGGCCCGGTGGTGGATGACATTTTGCAGTTTGAGCTGGAAAATCTGCCTGATCATGCGCATACCCACCGATGGTGGCAGCAACGTCGCCGCTATCATGCGGCGGAAAATCGCAATCCCGGCGAGGCGCAGGCGCTGTTTGTCTGGCGCGATAATGACGATCACCGGGATGATATTGAGCGTCACTATCTGAAAATGCTGGCCAGCGCCAGGCGCGAAGTGATTATCGCCAACGCCTATTTCTTTCCTGGTTACCGTCTGCTTCACGCCATGCGCAATGCAGCCCGCCGCGGCGTGCAGGTAAAACTCATCGTGCAGGGCGAGCCGGATATGCCGATTGTAAAAGTCGGTGCAGAGCTGCTGTACAACTATCTGCTGAAAGGCGGTGTGCAGGTGTATGAATATCGCCGTCGTCCGCTGCACGGCAAGGTCGCGCTGATGGATGCTCACTGGGCGACGATCGGCTCCAGTAATCTCGATCCGCTGAGCCTGTCGCTCAATCTTGAAGCCAATCTGATTATCCACGACCGGACGTTTAACCAGACGCTGCGCGAGAACCTGCACGGTATTATCGCCAGAGACTGCCAGCGCGTAGATCAAACTATGGCCCCGAAACGCACCTGGTGGAACCTGGCGAAAAGCGTGGTGGCGTTTCACTTCCTGCGTAAATTCCCGGCCATGGTCGGCTGGCTACCGGCGCACACGCCAAGGCTTGCCCAGGTAAAGCCGCCCGTACAACCCGAAATTGAAACGCAGGATCGGGTGACGTCAGAGAATTCAGAGGTGAAATCATAATGTCTGCATCACATCCGAAGTGGCGTCTGGCGAAAAAAATACTCACCTGGATTTTCTTTATCGCCGTGGCTGTGCTGCTGGTGGTTTACGCCCGCACGGTCAACTGGGAAGACGTGTGGAAGGTCATTCGCAATTACAACCGCACGCCACTGCTGATATCAGTGGTGCTGGTGATCATCAGCTATCTGCTGTACGGCTGTTACGATCTGCTGGCGCGCGCTTATTGCGGGCACAAACTCGCGGCCCGTCAGGTGATGCTGGTGTCATTTATCTGCTACGCCTTTAACCTCACGCTCAGCACCTGGGTTGGCGGCATCGGCATGCGTTACCGGCTCTACTCCCGCCTGGGTCTGCCCGGCGCCACGATCACCCGCATTTTCTCACTGAGCATTACCACCAACTGGCTTGGCTATATTTTGCTCGGCGGAATTATCTTCACCTTCGGCGTCGTGGAGCTGCCTTCGCACTGGTACATCGACGAAGGCACACTGCGCATTATGGGCATTGTGCTGCTGGCGATGGTGGCCACTTACGTCTGGTTCTGCGCCTATGCTAAACGCCGCCATATGACGGTGAAAGGGCAAAAACTGGTGCTACCGTCGTTTAAATTTGCCGTGGCGCAGATGGTAATTTCCAGCGCCAACTGGATGGCCATGGGGGCGATTATCTGGCTGCTGTTAGGCGAGGATGTGAACTATTTCTTTGTGCTGGGCGTGCTGTTAGTCAGCAGTATCGCCGGGGTTATTGTGCATATTCCGGCGGGGATCGGCGTGCTGGAAGCGGTGTTTATCGCCCTGCTGGCCGGAGAACATACGTCGCAGGGCACGATTATCGCCGCCCTGCTGGCCTACCGTATGCTCTACTACTTCCTGCCGCTGCTGCTGGCGCTGGTGTGCTATTTGATGCTGGAGAGCCGGGCGAAGAAATTGCGGGCGAAGAACCAGAAGGCGATGGCGAAGTAAGCCTTCTGGCTTTATTCCAGACCGGGGATATTCACGCCAAATGTTTGCAGCAGCAGGATGATATTGAGCGCCACAATCACCACGGTGCCGATGATGGAAGTCACGACAGTCAGGCGGCTGTTAACAAACTCCCCCATGATGTCGCGACGGCTGGTGAATATCACCAATGCAATCATCGGCGCAGGCAACGCCAGGCTGAGCACCACCTGGCTGTATACCAGCGCGTCGGTGGCATTAACGCCCATCGCCACCACGATAAACGCAGGGATCATGGTGACCAGACGGCGCAACCAGACGGGAATGCGAAAACCGACGAAGCCCTGCATGATCATCTGGCCTGCCATAGTGCCTACCACTGAACTGGAAATACCGGAAGCAATCAATGACAGCAGGAAGAAACCTGCCGCCCCCGCCCCTAACAGCGGAGTCAGGGTGTGGTAAGCCGTTTCGATTTCCGCCACATCGCTGTGGCCGGCATGGAAGGCACTGGCGGCCATAATCACCATCGCGATATTCACCAATCCGGCGAGGGTCAGCGCGATCACCACTTCAATATTAGAAAAACGCAGCAGTGTACGACGTTCGCCCGGATTCCTGGCATGGGTACGGTGCTGAGTCAGCCCCGAGTGCAGGAAGATCGCATGTGGCATCACGGTGGCTCCGATGATCCCCACGGCAATGGTCAGCGCCTGCGCGTCGGGCAGTTGCGGTGTCACCATGCCCAGACCGGCTGCGGCCCAGTCAACCTGCGCAATAAACATTTCAACCAGATAACACAGCGCAATCACCGCCACTAACCCGCCGATCATCAGCTCAACAGGGCGGAAACCACGCTTTTCCACCATCAAAAGACCGTAGGTAACCAGCGCCGTGATACCCATCCCGGCCAGTAACGGCATATGGAACAGTAACGACAGGGCTAAAGCCCCCCCGAGGAATTCGGCCAGATCGGTCGCCATTGCGGCGATTTCGCTGCCCACCCACATCCCCCAAACCACGGGTCTGGAGAACTGGTCGCGACACATTTCCGCCAGATTTCTGTTGGTGACGATCCCCAGTCTGGCGGAGAGCGCCTGAAACAGCATGGCGATCATATTGGCCATGACGACCACCCACAGGAGCGCGTAGCCATAGCGCGAGCCAGCCTGAATATTGGTCGCAAAATTACCCGGATCCATATAGGCGATCGAGGCGATCACCGCAGGCCCCGCAAACAACAGCGGTGTCATCAGGCCGCGTTTGCGGCCGGACATGGCGTTAGCAATCGCCGCATTGGTTCTGTCGGTTAGAGAAGAAGTCTGGCCTGTTCCACGCATACTGCCCGCCCTGTTCTTGCTTGTTATTTTTGTGTGAATTTTATCCGGCAAAGACGAATATAGCACTGGCTATACTCTATAGTGCAAGCTTAGTTTGAGGGTTATTAAGGGCTTTATGTTTCAAAATATGAAACTTGAATCATTGCCTGAGATTATAAAAATGGAATGATTTTTCTGATGATGAATCCGGCGTGACGGCCACACTGACGGCCCTGTGCCCGCGCCTTTCGTTCAGAGGTTATGCGCAACAGCGCGTGAAAACATTGCCGGCATGAAAACCTGACAGACATCACACTTTCCTGACAAACAAACCGGCTGTCCGCCCCCTGCTATCAAGTTTCCTCGCCAGTGTGCCGTTAACTTAATCACTAAAACTCATTCGGTTCACGTGACCAACTTCAGTTTCTTCCCGACAGATTTCTATCCTGTGTTTCCTGACAGGCTACTCCGGTAACGACATTTTACGCACGAGACTGATTGAAATGTTGTCATAACTTAAGGTGCCTGCACCTTTTTAATCGCAATTTCAGGGAGTTACCACTATGTCTTTTAAACACACTACTGTACGCACCCAGCTTACGCTGGGATTTGGCGTTTTAGTCGTCATTGTTCTCGCAGTAGTCCTGCTCTCTATCAACGCGTTAAGCCAGGCCAACAACAGATTCAAAACTCACGTACAGCAGGTTTCCGCCCGTGAGGCAGCTGTGAATTTAATTCTCAGCGGCGTAAAAGACAGTTCATTGAATATTTACGGGCTGGTGCTGGTCAGTGAGGCTGCTGATATCGAAGCAGGTAAAAGACAAGTCGCTGCTGCAGAAGAGAAAACCGCAGCCGCGCTGAACCGGCTTCAGGCGGCAATCAAAGAACACTCAGATGTCACAGATAAGGATCGGCAATTCGTGACCGCGATTTCTAATGCGGAAGAAGGATACCGTCCGGTGGCTAAACATATTGTTGATCTGGCCCTTGAAGAGAAGAAAGCTGAAGCGATTGACCGCATGAATCGCGAGCTACGACCTCAGTTGGCGCTGCTGCTGAATACGACCAATGACTATCTCCAGTACAGTAACGTACGGGCTAAAGAGAGCCTGAATACCGCACAAGATGCGTATCAACAAACCCGCCTCATTTTCATCGTTATCAGCCTGGTCGCACTGAGTCTGGCGGTTATTCTGGGGGGCATTATTATCCGTTCCCTGTTCCGTGCACTGGGTGAAGAACCGCTTGTTTTAGGTCAGGTGGTACAACGTATTGCTGCGGGTGATCTCAGTGAAGTGAAAGGCGCGGAAAATGCACCACAAAACAGCGTCCTGGCAGAGCTTGGCGGAATGCAGGCGAAACTGCACCAGTTAATCAACCAGGTGGCTAATTCCGCTGAAAGCATTGTCAGTGCATCCACCGAAATTACGTTGGGCAATGAGGATCTGAGTCGCCGGACCGAAGCCCAGGCTTCCTCGCTGGAACAGACATCAGCAAGCATGGAGGAACTGACCGCGACAGTGAAACACAACGCCGACAATGCCCATCAGGGGAATCTGATGGCCACAAGTGCGTCACAAGTGGCGCAACGCGGCGGCAACGTCGTTGAACGCGTCGTCAGCACCATGCATGAAATCGCCGAAAGCTCAGGCAAAGTGACACAGATCATCACGGTCATTGAAGGCATTGCTTTCCAGACCAATATTCTGGCGCTTAACGCCGCCGTTGAAGCAGCCCGTGCCGGTGAGCAAGGACGTGGTTTTGCGGTGGTTGCCGGTGAAGTGCGAACGCTGGCACAGCGCAGCGCCAATGCCGCCAAGGAAATTAAAAACCTGATTAGCGAGTCTGTTGAAAGGATTAACGTCGGTTCTAAGCTGGTGGATGAAGCGGGCACCACCATGATGGAAGTGGTGAATGCGGTCAAAGGCGTCAACAGCCTGATGGCTGAGATTACCCTTGCCTCAAGCGAACAACATACTGGCATCGATCAGGTCAATAAAGCCGTGGTCAACATGGACGAGGCGACGCAGCAGAATGCCGCGTTAGTAGAACAAAGTGCGGCAGCAGCGGACAGTTTAAAACAACAGGCCCATATCTTGCTGGAGGGGATTTCTGCATTTGATATTTCACGTGCGGGAAATCTTAATGTCACTGCAACAGCCACCCGCTAAGGTATTTACATGAAAATTTCCTGCGTTTTTGCCGTGGCGACGACCCTGCTGACATCGGCAGCTCTTGCCAGCAGCAATGAGAACATCACGATAGGCCTGATTACTAAAACAGACACCAACCCGTTCTTTTTGAAAATGAAAGAAGGTGCCATGCTGGGGGCCACCGTACACGGGGTCAAACTGCTTACCGCAGCCGGTAAAGAAGACAGCGATTATCCTTCACAGATCATCGCGATTCAGTCCATGGTGGCCTCTGGCGCGACAACATTGCTCATTACGCCGAGCGATGCTAAGGCCATTGTGCCCGCACTCGATGAGGTCCGGGCGAAAGGCGTGCAGGTTATCGCCCTCGATTCCCCGACGGATCCGATCAGTGCCGTCGATGCCCTCTTCGCCACCGATAACTATAAAGCTGGCGAATTGATTGGCCAGTATGCTCAGGCGGCCATGCCGCTGACGTTCGCGGGACAACCCCTCAAAATAGCGATGCTGGATTTATCGCCAGGACATCTGGTAGGGGCAAGAAGACACAACGGATTTATGAAAGGATTGGGGTTAACTGCGGCAGGTGCCGAATCCAGTGAACTGTCCGCCGCACCCGAAATTGTGTGTGCAGGCTATAGCGAAGGGGCTGAGAAACAAGGCTACGAGGTCATGACAAATTGCCTGAAAGCCCATCCGGACATTAATCTGGTTTACACCGTCAATGAACCGGCCGCAGCCGGAGCCTACAAAGCCTTGCAGGAAGCAGGTAAACAAAAGAATGCCATGATTCTCTCTGTTGATGGCGGGTGTGCGGGGGTAAATTACGTACGTGAAGGCAAGATTGCTGCCACGGCCCAGCAGTATCCTTTAACGATGGCGGCGATGGGTGTTGATGCTGCCGTTGCCTATGCCAGACACGGCAAAAAGGTGTCCGGGTATGTCGATACCGGCGTCACGCTTATCGCCGATAAACCTATGCCAGGTCTGGCAAGCAAAGATACTCAGGCAGGGCTGGATGCCTGTTTTGGCGCTAAATAAACAGCTTTTCTGAAGGCAAAAAAAAGCCGGAGAATGTCAGCGCATTCTCCGGCTTTTTTCGTACATCTTCAGAAACAGCGACTGGCGTTAGCCGTACAGCTTCAGACGAGCCGCCTTTTTGGCGAAGGCCAGATCCGCCTGCACCATCTCAATCACCAGATCCTGTAAGGAGGTTTCAGGTGCCCAGCCTAACTGACGCCGTGCTTTTGACGGATTAACCGAAACCTTGCTGACCTCCGACGGGCGCATATAGCGCGGATCGACGGCGACAATCACATCTCCGACTTTCAGCGCTGCCGCGACCGGGCTGATAATCGCCGCAATCACGCCTTTTTCCTCCACGCCTTTGCCGACAAACCGCAGTTTGATCCCCAGTTCAAGGGCCGCAAAAGTCACGAACTGACGCACCGTAAACTGCACGCCCGTTGCAATGACGAAGTCCTCCGGTTTGTCCTGCTGCAGCATCAGCCACTGCATTTTGACGTAATCTCTGGCATGCCCCCAGTCACGTAAGGCATTCAGATTGCCCAGATAAAGGCACTTCTCCAGCCCCTGAGTAATGTTCGCCAGCCCGCGTGTGATTTTACGCGTGACAAAACTTTCGCTGCGCCGCGGCGACTCATGGTTAAACAGAATGCCGTTACAGGCATACATACCGAATGTTTCCCGGTAATTCACGGCTGTCCAGAAATCACTGACTCTGGCGACGGTCTCCGAAGGTGGAAGATTAAACGTCACCATTTCATTGATGGTCATCCCGTTAACCAGCCCGCACAACGCGGAAGATGAGGCATGATAATAACGGGTTGTGCGCTCCAGCCCCTCAGAACGGATAGCCTCCAGCATTCTCAGCGCACTGATCCCGGTGACAGGAAATGTAGAATGCGCGGTAGTTTCACTGGTGATATCCAGATTATAAATTTCATCCGGGCGAATTAACGCCAGCAAACTCCTCAGATCTAAGATTTCACCCCAGCCATAATGATGAATATGGAAATCAGGATTGTTTGCATGTAAATCATCAGTGACAAATTCAGTATCGGGTACCGGGCTGTGCAGGATAATCCCATGGACTGTATAGCCTTTTTTAAGCAAAAGCTCAGTCAGATAAGATCCGTCCTGCCCGGAGATATTGGTAATAAGAGCGACCTTAGACATAGTAAACCCTTAGATTACAATTTAAAAAACGCATCCGGACAGATGCACGATTATAATTGCAAGGTTATGTTGAGTAAGATGAATCGCAGAATAAACAGTCAACGACAGAAAAAAGAACAATATTAAAAAGGATACAAATTAATAAACGATGCGTTTACGTTCATTGAAGTCATGCCATTTTGTTTTGATATACTCATCCAGCTCATCATGAAATCTTTGTGCAGAGAACTTTAAAGCGTTTTCGCGGCAGTCCTTGGGCAGGATAGAGTCTTTAATCGTATCAAAGTGACGCACGGCGTTAATCAGTGATTCCGCCGTTTGCTCTGAGAAAAATACCCCGGTGGCATTACGTTCGCCATAAGGTCTGATGGTCTCCAGAACACCGCCTTTGCCAAAGGCAATAACCGGCGTCCCGCTGGCCTGTGCTTCGACCGGCGTAATGCCAAAATCTTCTTCAGCAGCAAAAACAAACGCCCGGGTGCGCCGCATGTAATCTTGCATCACATCGTCAGGCTGATAACCCAGAATTTCGATATTGCTGCCAGCCCGGGATTTTATTTTCGCCATTTCAGAACCGTCACCGATCACCACCAGTTTCTTATCCGGCATCTGACTGAATGCTTCAACAATCAGGTCGATACGCTTATAAGGCACCATGCGGGAGGCGGTAAAATAGAAGTCTTCTTTATTCTCCTGCAAAGTAAAACGTTCTACATCGACGGGAGGATAAATAACATCCGCATCCCGGCCATAGACCTTCTTAATTCGCCGGGCAATAAACTGGGAATTAGCGATAAAGTGATCCACGCCATTGGCTGTCCGGTAATCCCAAATCCTGATTTTATGCAGGAACCAGCGGGCCAGTTTCCCTTTCAGGCCTTTGTTCAGCCCCGCCTCACGCAAATACTGGTGCTGAAAATCCCAGGCATAGCGGATCGGCGAATGCACATAACTGATGTGCAACTGATCAGGGCCGGTCAATACGCCTTTAGCCACCGCATGACTGCTGGAAAGCACAATGTCATGCCCCGTCACATCAAGCTGCTCGATAGCCAGCGGCATTAAAGGCAGATACTGCTGATATTTCTTCTTCGCAAAAGGTAACCGCTGTATAAAAGAGGTCGTCGCTTCTTTTCCATAGAATTTCTTCCGGGATTCATCAGAAAGAAAATCGACAACAGAATAAATATCAGCATTTGGGTATAATTTAATAAACTCTGCAATAACTTTTTCTGACCCTGCAAATGTCACCAACCAGTCAGCAACAATCCCAACACTCACATCATGTGACATAATTTAAACCTTATAAAATGAAAAGTGAGTAATACAAACCCACAGCGAGTTATCATTACTCACTTAAATAAGATATTTTTAATAATTACATACTGCGGAGGATAGAAAGAATTCTTCTGGTTTGTTCCTGCATGAGTTTTGTATTTGCGCGGGATTCAACATTCAACCTTACAACAGGTTCTGTATTAGAACTGCGGAGATTGAAACGCCATTCGTCAAACTCAAGACTGATCCCGTCAGTATGATCGACATTAACCGCCTCACCTTCATACATGGCTAATACACGGGCAATGGATTCTTTAGGCTGCTGCAAATAGCTGTTAATTTCGCCGGACGCAGGATAGGCCGTGATCCGGTCATTAATCAGTTGCCGCAGAGACTTGCCTTTCAGATGCAATAATTCAGCGACCAGCAGCCAGGGGATCATCCCACTGTCGCAATAATAGAAATCGCGGAAGTAATGATGGGCGCTCATCTCACCGCCATAGACCGCATCTTCCTGACGCATACGCTCTTTAATAAAAGCATGGCCGGTTTTCGACATAACAGGCACGCCACCCGCACCGGTGACAATATCAATGGTATTCCAGCTCAGACGCGGGTCATGGATAATTCTTGAGTTGGGATATTTTTCGAGGAAGGCATCGGCAAGCAGACCGACGATGTAATACCCTTCGATAAAATTACCGGCATCATCAAAGAGAAAACATCTGTCAAAATCACCGTCAAAAGCGATCCCCATATCTGCGTTGTGCTTAATGATGGCATCCGTCGTGTCCTGACGGCACTCCGGCAATAACGGGTTAGGAATACCGTTCGGGAATGTGCCGTCTGCCTCATGGTGAACTTTGATAAATTCAACCGGCACACCCGCTGCAATAAACCGTTGTTCGATGGCATCAACAACATGGCCCGCTGCCCCATTACCGGAGTTAAACACCAGCTTTAAAGGGCGGGTAAAGTTCTCTACATTGATAAAGCTGAGCAGCTTATCAACATACTCATCCAGCACAGAGGCTTTCTCGTAACTGCCGCGCTTAGCCTGATCGACCGGTGGAAAATTATTAGCTTCCGCCAGCGCCTGAATATCACGTAAGCCGGTATCGCCGCTGATCGGACGGGAATCTTCACGCACCAGTTTCATGCCGTTGTAGTTCATCGGATTGTGGCTGGCTGTCACTTCAATGCCGCCATCAAGGCACAAATAAGACGTCGCAAAATAGATTTCTTCTGTACCTGTCACGCCGATATCAACAACGTCGGTTCCCGCATCCTGCAAACCTTTCGCCAGCGCAAGTTTTAATGCTTCGCTGGTTAAGCGGACATCGCCCCCCAATACCATTTTATTGGGTTTTAAATATTCCCCGTAAGCACGCCCTATGCGATAGGCAATATCTTCATTTAATTCGACGCCTAATTCACCGCGGATATCGTAAGCTTTAAAGCAAGTTAATGTACCTGACATATTTCATCCCCAAATTAACAGCGACCATAGTGATCTTTTATACGGATAATATCGTCATCTTCCAGATAGGATCCCGACTGTATTTCCAGAAGTTCCAGAGGAATTTTCCCCGGGTTCTCTAACATATGCTGAGCCCCAATAGGGATAAACGTTGATTCATTTTCACTGAGCAGATAATTTTTATCTTCGAGAATAACTCTGGCGGTGCCCGAAAGAATAACCCAGTGCTCCGCGCGGTGATGATGCATCTGTAATGAGAACTGTCCGCCCGGTTTAACGGTGATGCGGTTCACATGATAACGGGGTGCAGTCACGACATTATCGTTACGGCCCCACGGGCGATAGGATTCGCGGTGCAAACGATATTCCCGTCGTTTATTATTTTTTAAATATTCGACGACTTTTTTAACGTCCTGCACCTGGTTTTTATCAATGACTAAAACGGCATCTTTCGTATTTACGATGACCAGATTATCCACACCAATGGCGGCCACCAATTTCTCATCGGTGTTGATATAACAATTGTTCGCATTATGGGTAAATACATCGCCATTGATGGCATTCCCTTCAGCGTTTTTATCATTCACTTCCCAAAGCGCCGACCAGGAACCCACATCATTCCAGCCCGCATCTAACGGAACAACAATCGCATCCGTGGTTTTTTCCATTACGGCATAATCAACCGATTCATCCGGGCAGGAAATAAATGCCGCTTTATCTACACGAATAAAATCTTGCTGCTCATCAGTATGCGAAGTTTCAATCGCTTTCTGACAGGCTTCGAGTATGTCCGGCCTGAATTTCGCCATCTCTTCAAGAAAACGTCTGGCGCGGAACAAAAACATACCGCTGTTCCAGTAATACTCGCCGCTTTCCAGATATTGCAATGCAGTCTCAAGATTCGGTTTCTCGACAAAACGCTGCACCCGAAAAACAGGATCGGCATCACTGCTGAATTCTGTTCCCCGCTGGATATAACCGTAACCGGTTTCAGGGCCTGTTGGCACGATACCGAACGTGACCAGTTTCCCCTGCTCAGCGAACGGAATAGCATTCTGCACGGCCTGATGGAAGGCATCCGGAGACTCGATCACATGGTCGGCAGCAAGCACCAACAGTAACGGATCAGAACCGTTGTCGATGGCACTGAGCGCAGCCAGCGTAATAGCAGGCGCCGTATTGCGCCCGACAGGCTCAAGAATAATATTGTCGGAGAGCTGGTCTATTTGTCGTAATTGTTCGGCAACAAGAAAACGATGCTCTTCATTACAAATAACCAGCGGTGCAGAAACGTCCAGCCCTTTTAAACGGGTGACCGTTTCCTGCAACATGGAATTATCGCCATGCAGACGAAGAAATTGTTTTGGATAAAGCTCACGAGACATTGGCCACAAACGGCTACCGGTGCCGCCAGCCATGATTACTGGAAGGATCATGATTACCCTCACCTGATTGATATATTTAATATGGAGAACTAAATGTATTTTCTAAAAATTATTATCTAAAATAGAAAATGCAATTTTTTTCTATACTTAAGAAGAAAGAGCGATGTCACTAAAGTTAAACCTACTGTAATCATATATATTTGAGGAATAGTAAATCTTGAACTAAGATTGATCAGGAAAATAATATAAGGATGGACAAAATACATAGCCCCACTGAGTAAAGCTAAGTTCTTGGTATTAAAACCCTTAAAGTAACACTCATGATTTTTCATGAGCAACACAAATAAAACCGGACAAACAACAAGTAGTGAAAGTATAAAATCAATATGATAAGTATTTTCGTTAAAAATAGTTTTATAAGAAAACGTAAGTTCAGTCACTAAAAATACTAATCCAACCACCAGTGCTAACAAACTAATTTTAACACTACTCTTTTGGATTAAACTATTCTTAGCAATGAATGAACCAATGTACATCATTGGAAAACCGAAAAATAAACCATTTCTAAAGATCCAGTACTGAGAAAGGATTTTATAATAAGTGCTATCAATATTTATAAAAACTCGTGAGTATTGCAACAGTAGACCTAAAATAAACAATCCAACAGACACATGCAGCCCATATTTAATATCCTTGAAGTAATATAATCCTATGCCACCTATTGCCATTGCAGAAATATACCAAAGGTGATGATAACCAAAAATTATTTCTGAAATAAAAACAGCCAGGTGTCTAGCATTTAATCCATCGTAAGGAATGTACATCGGGAGGTAGATAACCTGCCAGGAGACAAATAATATCAGCACTCTTACTAACCAGCGTTTGTATAGATTTAAATCTGTAACATTAGTTTGGAAATAATAACCATTAATAATAAAAAAAATAGGCACTGCAATTCTAAAAAAACCATCCACAGTATAAAAACTTAACGCAGGGTCATTAGGGAAAACATCTACGTGTATTGCTATAACCATTAAAATCAATATAACCCTAAAAGCATCAAGCAATTGATTTCTATCTTTCATATATTTAGACATCTAATTTACCAACGTGAGGATTATAATTAAATTTACTATCTCAACTGTGAAGCAATAAATTTTTCATCTAAAAGGATTCTATGACGAAGCTTTGTAGAAACCGCGACATCGCTAGATGGTGAATAGATAAAATTATTGGTCGCATTACTATTTTTCAAAAGAATTATAAACTTACTATTAATGCCTGATATTGATTTAATAACATTAAATTTAGAATAAACTGCCATAACAACATCACAGTTAACTCCTTCTATGTTGTTAAATATATTATTTTTTTTATCATTTAATGTTTCAGGCAAACTAAAGAAAACAGACACTGCCGTTTTTGCATTTCCAATATATATATTCTCGACCAGACAACCAGATGAGTTATTAATAAGGATACCCTCTGATGTTACTGTTCTGCCGAGATTAGGAATACGAATATTCTTTATCGTGCAGTCTTCACAAAGGTTTGTTGCGATACCACTACCATTCATACTGCCCGGAGTCATTGGATTATATTGAACGGCATTTTCGATTAGACAGTTTGTTGAGTTTGCAATAAATCCAATGGAATAATAAGTTCTTTCCAGATCCGGACTAATTACATATAAGTTTCGTGCTGAGCAGTTATGATTTGATGGGGTTTCAGGAGGTACATCAGACCCCATACCTATTAATTGCGTCCACCCACTTCCCCAAATATTATAAGCATGGCAATCACGTGCATTAACGAAATTAATCCCATACCCCCCCCATCCTCTTGCATTTTTATTTGTAAATTTAGCCTCCAAAAAAACATCATGAATCAATGAGTTTTCTGCTTGTAAAAAATGAGGATTATCACGGAGATACTCTCTCTGGGATGGATTTTTAAAACCCAAGTTAATGGTAGTGGGATTTTTCTTATTCTTATACCATTCATTAGCAAAATTTTTGTTTGCTTCCTGGCTCGAGCCTATAACAAACCCCCCACGCCCTTTAATAAATAAAGGATCTTCAAACACTATTCGTGTAGTTTTACCTTCACCAAAAACCTCTGTGTTATCAGATAAATATACGGGAAAAGATAATTTGTAATACTTAACAGGATCAGGGATATATATTTTTGCGCCACCTATTTTTAACGCATAATCGCAAGCATTCTGAAATGCTGAGGCATCATCGTTAATACCATCACCGCGGGCACCAAAATCCATGACGTTTAATGAATGCTCTTGTGCAGCTTTTTTCAATGTGCCGTAGGCATTATTAACAAAAAAGTAGGTTCCAAAAAGTCCGATTGCTGAGTTTTTCAAAAACAATCGCCTTTCAGAGTTTATGCATTCTTCCAGATACTCATCTTGATTCATCATTAATCACCTTCATTATGACTTATGAATGACTTTCTGTTGTATAAACTCATTGTGAATAAAAACAGTGGCACACTTACCCAAAATGTAGATATATCAATGAATATGCCAGATATTATGTACGCAATAATCAATGGGAATTTCTCTTTATTATTTTTATAAACAAATGCACACATTGAAAGTAGGAAAGAAAGATAGAGGAATAAACCAACAACACCTGTTTCCACTGAAAGTGAAAGGAACATATTATCGGGTATTAGGCCATATTTTTCTGTCGATAAACGATAACCCACACCCAGTAGCGGATTATCACCCACCAGCCCTAACAGCAGTGCCCAGGTTGTGAATCTTCCAGAACTGATATCTTCCTGATTAGCGCCAGAAAGTCTTCCCCAGAAAGATGTCAAATATTCATTATTCATACCAAAAATAAAAATTGAAATAATAAAAGCAGATATAAAAATTAATGTTACGGGTTTTATCTTGCGCTCCATTCCTAATGTTATAACAAAATAAACAAATACAGCAACGATGAGACTTCTGGACATTGATAGATAAATGTTAATTAGAAAACAAAATAAAATACCTGTGAAAATTAGAACGTTTTTCCCAGATTTTTTAAGCTCAATAAATGCCGTTAGTCCCAAAAGAAGTACAAGATTACTATAAGCACTGGAATCCTTTGCAACACCACCAGCTCTAAATACATAACCCATTCCAGGGTATTTATACATTTGTGTCGCTGTCAATGCCTCACTTTGCAAAAAAAATCCCAAACAAGCTTCAAGTGTCACTAATACAAAAAGAGCAATAAAAAAATACGCAACTCTTTTCTGCTGGCTTTCCGTAATCCCACGACTGAAAGCTAATATAAGCACACCAGGAACATACATTTCCAACATTCGTAGGTATCTTAAATAAGAAGGCATATGATCTATCGAGCCTGGATAATAAAGATAACTATACGTAAGGCCTAATAACACCCACACAAACCAAAGAGAGATAAACAATATAATATAAAAAGAAAGTCCATTTTTTTTCTTTTTAGTCAACAAGAAAAAAAACAGAGATAGCAAAGAAAAAGGAAATGCGACTTCTAATCCAGATAGGTTCCCCCTTCCAAAGGGTATTAATGTAATTATTGCCATGGCAAGACATGAAAATTGAATTGCAATGCTATCTTTATTTACAAGTTGCATTAAAAACCTTCATCATTTTATAAGATCAGTATATAAATTTAGTTCAGCGAGATAAGTTTGTTCTGGAGAAAACCTACTGATTATAAAACTCCTGGCACTGGCTATTATTCTTGCGTGATCATTTTTTACGAGTTTTAACTTCTCAGAAAGTTGCTCAATATTTCCTAACTCATAGAGATAACCTGTGACATTATCTTCAATTAATTCTACATTCCCCCCAGAATTTGATGCTAAAACAGGGATTTCATAAAGTTGTGTTTCGAAGATAACTCGCCCTAGCGGCTCACGATCCGACGGGACACAAACCAAATCAACATCTTGCAACTGATCCCGGACGTCGGAGATAAATCCTGTGAATTCGACGCGATCCTGAAGATTGTGTTCCTGAGTATACAGCTGTATTTCTTTATAATAGTTTTTATCTTTCTCGGAACTTCTTGGTTCACCAATAAAACGAAGTTTTACAGAATGGTCGTTCATCAGTGCAAAAGCTTTTAATACTTCCATCTGATTTTTAACTTCTGTAATTGCACCTATAACGGCTATCACATAGTCATTATCACTTTTAGTATTATTTATACTTTCACCATCTGATTTTCTAAGAAATTTCAGGTCTAATGGGTTGTAGATGACTTTAACCTTTGATAATGAATCCGACACTCTTACAAATGTACTTTTTACATACTCAGAATTTGCTAATATTACGGTAGAAAGCCGGTATATGATATTATCAACGAAACCATGATCAGATAATTCTATACCACAACGAGCTCTGAACACTGTTTTTTTCCCTCGAATTCTGAAGGAAGGCATCGCAAACAAACCATCATAAAAAGTATTACAATGGGCTATGGAGTAATTTTTACTTTTATTAAATGTTTTGAGCATCAAATTTACGCCACCCAAGAATCGCGAATTCAATGGCTTACTGTCTATGTAACAAATGTTATTTTCTTTTATGCCGGACTTTAATAACTCATTCTTATATTTACTATTATCACTGTCTATCAGGATATCGAATTCAACTTTATCACTTATTTTTTCTAAGAGTGCTATCAGGCTTCTTTGACCACCTGCCACATCATGGCAAGTATCAACGTACAATACCTTTTCTTTTTTCATGGTAATCCTCTCCACTAAAATCGTTCAATGTTAAATCGGCAAGTTTTGACCAGGTAAATTTCTTAACCTCAACAATGCAATTATTGCTTAATCTAGCAAGTGTTTGCCTTTCATTATAAAGCTTCAAAATCGCCGCTGAAATTTCATTAATACTTTCTTTCACCACCAAGCCTGTATGATTATTTATCACTACTTCGCTTATAGCACCGACATCAGTAGCAATAGAGGGAACGCCATATTTTGCTGCTTCGAGAAAAACGAGGCCAAAACCTTCTATTTTCTTATTACTATGTTTTGCAGCAAGTATAAACACCTTATTATTTTTATAAATATTTTCGAGTTCTTTATCATCTACCCCAGTCCGTATATCTAGATTAACCTGATTTTTCCTTGCCAAATCCTTTAATTTATTTTTATATTCATCACTGCCATTCCCAACCACGGTGTAATGAATCTCTTTCCGAATATCAGGGGGGATTAAACCTAATGATTCAATCACATAATCGTAACCTTTTCTTTCATCAAGTCTCCCAACAGTAAGTACATTGAACTGCTTTGAGTTGATGTTATCAATGTAGTTTTCGTTACTGAGGTTTGAATCCTGTGAAACGCCAAGATAGGTTACAACCACGGGGATATTACTTGGAACCGCATGATTTTCTAATAAAATTCGTTTTGTATAATTACTATTAGTAAAAATAGTTTTAATACCTGAGAACAAATTCAGAGACTTAGCAAATATAGATGCCTTGCCATTTTTTAAGTTTAAGACTTCACTTCCATGTAGCATAAGATTGAACTGAATCTTATTTTGGATTCTCAACATATTAATGCATTGAATTGCTACCCAAAATGGCCAGTCTGCTACTAAGACATAGTCATACTTTCTGAAGTCTACTGAAATGACTTTTTTTATTAATCTAGGAAGGTGCCAATATTTAAACTGTCCACCAGAAAATAAATCCAAGGTAATTCCATGGCTCAACTCACTATCCTTAAGTGTAGCGTTATATTCGGGCGCTATAAGTGTTACCAGATTGTCATTTTTAATAACGTTGATTAGCTCCTCGCAATATCGACCTATTCCGCCTTTGAATGGGTAAAATTCATTTGTAAGTACTAATATCTTCCGCATTACAAACCACCTGCTTGTTTGTTTTTAATAATTTTACCTTTGGCATATGCAAGCACTTCCCAAAACGCATTAACCTTTAAGACTGCGCAAAGAACCAAATACACAAGTGCACCGATAAAGAACTTAGTAATTATGTCAATAAATCCACCATCAATCGTAAAAAAATACGTTGCTAAAAACATAGATAAGGTGGCTATGAAAACTAATGACATGTCCTTGAGTTGCCTAAACGCACCATACCCGAAGAGTTTTCCAGGGTAATATGCATTTATAAAAAAATATAAAATTGAGATAATGAAATTACTAATTACCATATATTTAAGGCCAAATGGAGCGGAAATAAATAACCCTAATATCGTCAGAGGTAACTTTATGAGATCTATTTTCAAATATAGGTCTGAACGACCAATTGCATTGAGAAGATTAGCATTAATGGCCCCGAGAGGAATGATCATACGAGAAAGTGCTAACCACTGTATGATGAATACAGAAGGTAACCATTTATCGGTAAGAAATAATCTAACAAAAGGCTCTGCAATCACAACCAAGCCAACCATACAAGGAAGCACAATAAAGGCTGTCATATCCAAACTTTTTTTATAGATCTTAAGCAACCGCGCTCGGTCATCTTGAGCCGCTGCCATAACAGGAAATAACACCCCTTGTAATACATTGAACAGGTTGACAGACAAGAGATCTGGCAGATTACGCCCCTGAGCATAAAACCCAACTTCTTTACTTGTAAAAAGGCGGCCAATCAAAATTGAATATGAATTATCGGATAATACCCCAGCCAGTCCTGCCAAAAAAACTTTAGAACCAAAGTTAAATAGTTCTTTTGTTCTTGAAATTGAGAACTCTAGTTTTGGTCGCCATTTCGATACAATAAACATCAATACCGTGACAATTGCTGAGTAGCTGATTGCCTGGTATACCAGTGAATATACTCCATACCCGTTGTAAGCAAGGTAAATGGCGAACACTCCACTAATCAGCACCGCCCAGAAATTGACAAGCGTTTTCAACCGAAAATTTAGCTCAATACTCAACTTTGCGATTTGTACCACACTCAAAGATTTTATAACAATACTCACTGATATAAGTCTTATTACATCAATTAAACGCTCATCTTTGTAAAAATGTGAAATCTCCGGGGCAAAATAATAGAGTAAGACATATATCAACATCCCCAGAGAAAAGTTTATGTAAAAAACAGTTGAATAATCTAAATCTGTACGGTCTTTTTTCTGTATCAATGCCTGTGAAAAACCGCCATTAATGATCACATCAGAAAGAACCAGAAAGACAGCAACCATTCCTACCAAACCGTACTCTGAAGGGGTAATCATCCTTGCAATCATTATGCGGATAATAAATTGTCCCCCCTGAACCATAAACCTTTCTACCGCATTCCAGATGAGACCAGAAATAGTACGCTCTTTCAGAGTTTTCGTTGTCATGTTTAGATTTAAATTAGGTAAACTTTAGTGGTTAATTTACGTCAGTAATATGCAAGTCACTTATTATCTGAATATTCATAGCCATAATTGCTATAGCCATAACCATAATAACTGCTAGCTTTTTTAATGACACTGTTGATGATACAACCCTTAACCAAAATACCGCTTTGCTCAAAGCGCCTGATGCTGACCTCAACCTCTTTGACGGTATTCATCTCAAATCGGGCTACTAATAATGTTGTTCCCACATAACGACCTATAATAGCGGCGTCTGTAACTGCCAGAATAGGTGGTGTATCCACAATAACGAGGTCATAATTTTTCGAAGCCCAGTTCAGTAGTGTTTCGAAACGCGGATGCATCAAGAGTTCAGCTGGATTAGGCGGTATTTCCCCACGGGATATAAAATCGATACCCACTGCAGGTATTTTTACAGGCGCTGATTCCTGATTGATTTTCCCGGATAAAACAGCTGAAAGTCCGTTATCCAAACCGACCTTAAACAGTTTATGAGAATAGCCTCTTCGCATGTCTGCATCAATTAAAAGAACTTTCTTATTAGCTTGTGCAATTACCGCAGCCAGATTACTGCTTATAAATGTTTTACCAGCACTCTGGCTCGGTCCTGATATCATAAGGACGTTATTTTTCGCCTCCATCATCGCGAAATGCAAGCTCGTACGCAGACTACGTATAGCTTCTATAGCGAGGTCGGCTGAGTTCTCCACCGCAAGAAAGTTGGTTTGTGGTCCGCTTCGCTTCGTTTTAGACGATTGGTTTTTACCGAATTTACCTTTCTTAGTCAGCCATTCTGATAACGGTATGCTTGCATAAACATTGATTCCTTTTTCTTCCAGTTGCTCCGGTGAATCAATACCTTTCCGCAAGAATACGCGCATAAACACCAGACTAATAGAAACCAACGCCCCAAGAATAAGGCCAATTAATACAATCAATACCTTTTTAGGTTTCACCGCTTTAGGTTCAGTGACGGCTGAGTCAATTATCCTCACATTTCCTATTGCACTAGATTTTGCAATACTCAGTTCCTGCTGACGATTAAGTAACTGCATATAAATTGCACGGTTAGATTCTGCATCCCGGCTCAATCTGGCAACTTCTTGTTGTGTCCCTGGCATGGCGGAAACACTTTTATTTAGCCGATCCCTCTCTTTAAGCAACGTCTGACGTTTCTCAAGAAGCGCTTTATATGTCGGGTGGTCTTTAGTGTAGAGCTGCGAAATTTCCGCTTCACGGAAAGTCAGTTCATTTAACTGACTTTCGACGTTGACGATTTGATCCAGCACAGATTTTGCCTCAAGCGACAGGTCTACCGAGTCTTTCTGCCTGCGATAGGTATTCAATGCATCTTCTGACGCATTAAGGTCAGTACGCACCTGAGGAAGTTGGCGTTCAAGAAAATCAAGGCTTTTGGCATCCTGAGCAGCCTGACGCGCAATATTTTGATCGAGGTAATTTTGGCTAATGCTGTTCAGTGTGGCAGCAATAAGTTCCTGATTATCACCATTCAGCGAAAGATTCAGAATACCCGTGTCCTTACCTTGGTCATTTACACTGAAAGCATCGAGTAAATCATTAATTGCTCTTAGCCTGGACAGATAATACACGTCAAATTGGGTGCCTGGTACGCTTTGAATATCATTTACCAATAAGGAAATCCCTTTCTCATTAAGAAGATTTCCAACTGTTCCTTTGATTTCAAAACCATCGCCTTCAACCAGGTAGTTGTTATTATCAATTACCTTAATCGTGATTTGTGGTATATCACCGCCACCTGCGGGTAAATACAAGCGAGTAATCGTAAGCTTGCCAGGTGCCTCTCCGGTGATCCTCGCCCATCCACGTCCAAACACCGGGAAATACTTCTGTTTAACCACAGCTTGCAGATTCAGGTCATCCACCGTTTTGCCTAAAATCATCCGTGATTGTAATAAAGCAATTTCCGGTGCGGATTGTGGCTGAGAATCAGGTAATACCTGGCTCAGACTTTCAAGAATCGCATTCCCTTGTTTCTGTTCCACCTGGATCAATGCATCAGCCTGATAAATAGGCGTGGCAAAAAGAACATATATAATAGCCAGCACCGTAAATACGGATGTGATGATAATAATAAGTTTACGGTGGTCAATGATCTCACCAATCAAACGACCCAAGTCGATTTCGTCTGAATCTGGTGAAGCGGGGGTTTTCGAAATTACTGGAGACATACGTAGTTTCCCTGATGAAGTTATCCGTTCAGCTTTTGCAGCCAGGATTGACACGCCTGATCAATTAATCGGTAAACAGACTCAAAGGCTTCCTGACTCTTACGGTAAGGATCCGGAATCTCTCTCTGTCCGAGCCAGTGGCCCAGCAACATTATCTTCCCGCGAGCTTCAGGGGAGATACGACTAATCTGCTCTTGGTGGAATTTTTCCATTACCAAAATAAGGTCATACTGGCGCCCGAGCGCGGAAGTAAATTGAGTCGCCCGATGGTTATCAAGTAACAGCTGATGTCTCCCTGCTGCCACAATCGCCCCCTCATCTGCAGAGTGACCAACCAAAGCAGCCATTCCAGCCGAGTCTATTTTCTTGTCCGGTAATAATCGCCTTAACAGCCTCTCCGCAATCGGAGAGCGACAGATATTTCCCGTACAGACAATTAATATTGAGTCAAACATTATGGATTCCATTGCCGTACAAAGCGTCCCGCTTCAATCATGTCATGCACTCCCGTAATGGTGGGAACAATCTGTGAAATGACACGATTCCAGCGAACAATCGGCGCAGTGGTGACATAAACGATATCGTAAGGCTGGAGCTGGAATTCCGTACTCATCACCATAGAAGAGGCATCTTTGGCATTCAGCTGATAAATATTGGCGATTTTGCCTTTCTGACTTCCCTTCAGCGGACGAATAACAAATATCCCGGAAGCATCAGACATACTTTGGCTAATCCCCTCCGAATTCCCTAACGCCTCGGCGAGAGTCATCCCGCTACGGTCCATTTTCAACGTGCTCTGTTTGGTGACTTCGCCCATCACAAACACTTTCAGGTCATCATTTCGTGGCACAAACAGAATATCGCCAGGGTAAAGCAAGCGGTTCTGTGTGAGGTCACCTTTCTGCATCAGGGCCTGAAGAGAAATCTGTGTATCCTGACCGTTGTGATTGAGCACCACGTTACGCCAGTCAGCATCAGGCGCTAAGCCCCCTGCGGCATTTATGGCATCAATCACGGTAAGCGGGATATTGGTAATAGGCTGTTGTCCGGACTTGACGACTTCGCCAGTGGTATAAATTTTCTGCGAACGGAATGCCGCAATGCTGACGTCAACCTGCGGACTTTCAATGTACGTCGCCAGACGGCTGCTGATCTCCTGACGTACTTCACTGACAGTTTTTCCGGTGACCTTCAGTTTCCCGATATAAGGATAGAAAATTGTCCCGTCGGCATTCACCCAGTTACCCGTATCACTGGCACTGCGGTACTGACCTGCCGGGGTAGTCAGTTCCGGGTGATCCCAGACGGTAACCATCAGCACATCACCAACCCCAATACGGTATTGGTAGTTTTGTAGTTGTATATCCAGCTGAGGATTTGGCCGTGCCTGAACGCTGTCAGGGCGCAGCTGATCGATCAGGCCGGGCGTCATCGGGTACACGTTCACTAATTTATCAATGTCATAATTGCTATCAGTAGGTTGAACAACGTCTTTGTCCATGGTACTTAACGACTGCCCTGGAATAACCGTACATCCGCTCAGTAACAAAGCCCCGAATAATGCAGAAATCTTAAACGTTTTATTTTTCATAAAATCCATATCATGTGGTTCAACAGAAATTGATGTTGGCCATGACGCTAATAACTAGCAGCCAATACATGAGGGTGATGCATTATTTAAATGACTGTTAATAAGCACCGTCTTTTCTAAGCACAACACTTACTGTTTTAAATAAGATGGCAATGTCATTCCACATCGACCAGTTTTTTACATACCAGGCGTCAAGATAGACGCGGGTCTCGTAATCCACATCACTGCGACCACTCACCTGCCATAATCCGGTCATTCCCGGTTTGCTCAGCAAGTAATAATCCACCTCATCACTGTAACGCTCCAGTTCAGCGTTAATAATAGGCCTCGGACCAACAAGGCTCATTTCTCCTTTTAATACATTAAATAACTGCGGCAATTCATCCATGCTGGTTTTACGTAATAAATGTCCGATGCGCGTAATACGTGGATCGTTTTTCAGCTTAAATGTCTCATCCCACTCAGCGCGTGCTTCGGGGTTATTTGCCAGCAATTCCTCAAGCACTTCCTTGGAATTGATTACCATTGAGCGGAATTTAAGACATTTGAAAGGACGGCCGCCTTTACCAATACGCTCATGGCCATAAATTGCCGGGCCGCCATCTTTTCTCACTTTGAAGCTGATATACAGCAGCAGCGGAGACAATATGGCAATAATCCCCAGTGAAGCCACAATATCGAAAGCACGTTTCAGGAAGCGTGATGACCATTTCGCCAGGTTCTGATGAACACGTAAGATCATCACTTCGTGACTGAAAATAAACGACATATCCGTACTGTCGAGCGGCATGCCGCGCAGTGTCGGGATCACTGAGACATAGCGGTAACCGTGGATCATAAACACCCGCAGCCAGTAGTTACGGATATCGCTCTGGTGTGCTTCCACGGCGACAATAAACTGGGTTTTCTTATCGCACGGGGTTAATAACCACAGGTCATCGCAGAATATGATCGGAATGCCATCAATGCTGTCCCCCGGCTTGTCAGTCAGTTCGCTGGAAATAAATCCGGTGACGTTCAGCCCGAGATTCTTTTCGCTTTGAATCGCTTTGTAAGCCTCGTGAGCATTTTTACCGGTACCAATAATAATGGCATCGCGTTGCCAGATACCCAGAACCGTTAATACACGCTTAGTCATCATGCGGGCACAAGGTACAAATATCAGCACCAACAGCCAGGTGAGGATCCACATATAGCGGGAAAAATTCCACTCCGCGAAAGCCATCACCGCGATCTCAATAACGGCAAAAATGACCAGCGTGCGTAAAATTTCTTTCAGTTCAAACCAGAAGGTTTTGCGGTAGTAATAATGCCGCAAGCGCATGGAGAACCAGCCAACACAACAAAATGCCAGCGTCCAGTGTAATAAAACCAGGGCAGTAACATGTTGAGCGGGAATATAGTCATCAAACTCTTTGAGCATGAAGCTCAGTAATATTTTAGCGACATAAATCGACAGGGTAAAACTGACGAAATCCGAAAGAGCAAGAAACAGGCTTGAGTAAAAATTTCTGGTGAGAAATGTCATATTTCCCTCACAACAAGTATCAAAAAATAATTATTACCTGAGAGCATCAGGTTAATAGGCTTATAATAATGGACTTCATTAACGGTCTCCTGACATGCTGACATATCAGAAAAATAATAAATAAGTCATTTTGTAGGTGCCTGACTGTTGCAGTCAGGCACAACCTTTCATTAAGGCAACTGCGGCGTATCTCTGTCTGAAGTAATACCGTACAAGCCGTACTGTCTGCCCAGCATCTGGCCACCATCACGCGTCAGTGGTGTCCAGCTGACGGTTGGTGTACTGCGTGTCGGTTTGACCGTCAGCAAGTCCAGCGGAACAGAGATGTAGAAGCCTTTAGTAAAGGAGCCTTCACCGTATTCCTGTTTAGAGACATTCGTCAGCGTCGCATAGGCTCCCACGGTGACACCGCTGTCAAAGCGTTTGGAGAGATCCAACGTGCCGCCTTTGTCTTTAGCCAGATATTGCCCGACACTCATTTTCACCAGCACATCATCCATAAATGCCGGCCGCCAGTAGGCTGTCAGGTTGCCGGTAGCGGCTTTGTAATCGGTAAAACGCATCATGTCGTCCCAGTCGCGCTGTTTGACATAGTTAGCATCAATACCCAGTGCCCAGTCAGAATCCAGTGGCCGGTAGAGCACTTCGCCCCCGACGCCGCCGTACATCATCTCCAGATAACCGCCATAAAGCTGTCCGTAGAAACCGTTGCCCAGATAACGGAAGTAGTTGGCTTGCAGGTTATTCACATAGACATCGTTCTGAACGTATTCACGGATATGCGTTCGTACGCGTGGCAGAGAAGAGTCATTACTGACGCCGTCATAGCGAAACTTATCGTAGTTATTGGCAACGTTGCCAAACACGCCGCCATCGACAAGCAGGTGATCTGTCAGCCAGTAGTTGGCATCCGCCAGCACCCCGATCTGATACATATAAAAGTTTTCAGGGCCGCCGACGGATTGTCTTAATACCGGCGACAGGCTGTAATTAAACCGGTCCTTGCCGATAAAGAATCCCTGACCGACATCCGTGACCGGTTCAATCCGTTGCTGGTTCAGGGACTGTTCCTGCCCCAGCGGATAACCCTGTTGCTGCTGACGCAGGCTCGCCACGCGGGTACGTGTGGTGACCATCGGCATACCAAAGCGGTTTTGGGTAACATCCAGTGTGTCGACATTCTCCGGCAGATTATTCAGCATGATGAGATTGGCACGCTCTACGCCTTTGGACGTATTGCGATATTTATCCTGCTGACCCGTAACGTTGAGGGTGTCGTCACGGATGTCGATACGCGGTTCGCTAAACCCGGCATTGCCTTTCAGCTGAGCCAGTTGTCCGGTCGCGACGCTGTAATTAACCATTCCCGCACTTTGCGGCTGCGGCTGATAGGCAGGAACCGGATCATCAATCTGATGAGGAACCCAATCGTTCATGTTACTGCGCAGGGTAAACCCGAACATAAAGGTATTGCCACGCTCGTAGCTGGCGTTGACATCCATCCAGCTTGCCAGGCGATAAACAGCACCGAAGTTAAACTTACTGTTCTGTTTTAGTGCCCCGGCAAAATCATCGCGGTAGTTATTACCATCGTATTCCATCTTCAGGCGCAACGGCTGCCAGGGGGTCTGATACTCCACGCCGCCGAATACCCCCGCAGGGCCCCGGAACATATCATTGAGTGAAATATCGCCGGTGGAATGGCTTTGCGCGCGGGTACAATATTTATCGCTGGCTTTGCAGAAAGGGTTCGTGATATTGCCGCTGTTGCCGATATAACCCCAGCCTATCCCCAGCGTGAAATCTAGCGGTCCGGCCGCTTTACTGGCGACCAGATATTCACTGTCAAACAACCCCGTGCCGCCGATATCGCGCTTGCCCAACGCAACCTGCGGAAGATAGTAGCCCTCTTCCCACAGCCTTAATTTCACATCGAAAGACTTGTCTTTATAGGTTTGATTGCCGCTGAAGTTTGGATCACTACTGTAAAGCCGGTCACGCACGTCGGTATAACGCAACGTGGTCTCCAGCCAGGGAAACAACGCCATCGAGACCGAATAAAAACGGTAGGCATCATTATCGCGGTAGTTGGCACTGAACTCCCCTTCTTTCGGGACCCGCGCCGTCGGTGTTTGTAAAAGTCCCGCGCCACCGAAATCGGACTGTGAAGGACCAAGGGGTTCATCATACGTTTGCGCCCGGACGGAATTAGCGTAAACCACGGACACAGCAAGCAGGCTGAGAAGATATTTTGGTTTCATCATTCAGGGATCCGGTGCGCCAAAACAGAGACGATGTGCTGATTAAGGTTTTTAAACTGGCGCGGCAGCGTCCAGTCAGAAAAACCGACCCAAATGATACTGCCCGGCAGGGCTTCAGCGTGGCGATAATTCCAGTACGCGACCGGCACGACCCGGATGGTTCCATTGGGATCAATCACCACGGCTTCATTCAGATTGGCACCAGAAAGAAATTGATGGTCTGCGAGATATTCACGAATCGTACGACCTGCAACCCACGGCTGTTTTCCCGCACCACTCACCGCACCCAGCAACAACACGCTGTTGGGACGCGTTGCGGTATAGACGCGATAATCCCCCTGTAACTGGCGGTTAGCGGCATTGTTGTTGAGGATCAAATCCGCATCCATCGGGGTAAACTGACGACCGGTAACCTGCAACCCCTGCAACTGCTGAATGACACGGTTAATGGTCTGCTGCGTATCGCCACTCTCCGTGGCACGCCAGGCCTTGAGCTGGTTCTGCATGGACAGATACTGTTGCTGCGCCTCAGGCGTAGCGGCAGGCACAGCAATCACGGTACCGGGCGACCAGGATTGGCGGATCAGATCGGACTCCGCCATCATCTGGCGCATATCTTTAATATGGCTGAGTACCTGGGCAGGCTGCCCCTGAGAGGCGCTGGTGTAAACGGCCACGTTGCCCTCGGAAAATGCCATCCCCGGCAAGGCGCTAAAAATGAATAAAAGCGTTTTTATTTTCATGCTGGTGGGATCCCCGCATTGGCAGGTTTGAGCAACGTCATACTCACCGGCATATCTGCTCCCAACCTCTGATTGCTCTTGAGCACCAATCCGCTGTGCAGATCTACCCAGAAAGTGTTTTGCCAGCGGTCACCCGTGGCCTCAAGCGTCACATCCTCGCGCCACACCTGACAGGCAACGACTCTTCCGGGAAGTGTCAGGGTTTCGTCGTCCTCACGGCTGAAACGGGATGTTACAACGGATGACAATGGCTGCCGGTTCTCCGTCCAGCGCATCAGACGTGTCCAGCCCGCCCCTTCACGCAAATTTGCTGCATGCAACAGCGGGTCTTGTTGCAGATTGGTGACTTCCAGCAGATCCCCTTGCGAATAACCGGTCGAACGGACCAGGCGACCATTTTGGGTAATAAATACGACCTGGTCGCCGGTACTCCATTTTTCAAAGCCATCCTGGAGATAGCCGACCACAAAGATTTGCGCAGACGTAGGCAGTTTTAAATAAATGCTGCCGTAAGGGATAGCGGCAATTCTTTGGGGTGGTACCACAACATCCTGTGTCCCCTTAACGGCAACTTTAAAAGTATCAACCAGACTGTTTTGCGAAGGGGTACATGCTTGTAATAAGAGGCAGAGGAACAATAAGGAATAGCGCACAAGTGATTCCCTATATCATTATTATCATGTGGGAAAATAACCACACGGATGTGTGGTTATAATTAAGTGACTTATTAGCGTGAGGTTGTGGTGGTAGTTGAGGTATTGGTGTTGCTGTTACCATCACTATCATCGTTACCTACAGCAATCAGACCAGCGGCTAATATTGCGCCGCTGGTACCGACCACTGCCGCCACTGTTGCCCCTGAGCTGAGTTCAGCAGCAGATGTTGTCTGCGAATATAGCGGCAGCAGCATCAGGGCAATAACAGAAAACATGAGTTTTCTCATAATTACTCCTCTTCAATTGACAAACGAATTGTTCACCCAATAACCAATGGGCCCTTTGAGTATATCAATAGAAAATAATTATTGTACAATTTAAGACCGGTATATATTTTAGCTATGCTACCGCCCCTGGTTTACGGCCACCAATTTGCCAAACGATAATTCCGGTAATAATTCGCACAGATTCCCCTCGCCAAAAATAGGTCAGGCGATAGGTTCCCGTACATTTAAAATAACCGCAGTAATTAGCTATTCGTGCTTATTACAGCGTTATTTTAAAAGTCATTCTTTTCAAAAAAATGACTGTATTAATTCATCCTGACTATAAGGCAGCCATAACGCACCTTGCATAGCAAGAATATCACTGCCGCTTAAGTACTCAATATGCTGCGAATTCTCGACACCATTGATAATAATGCCACGGCAATAGGGCCTGAGATGGGCGATCACTTTTCTTAGAGATTGAGTTCCCTGGTGTTGCCAAAAAAAGGTCTTACTGATTTTTATATATTCAAACTTTTCGCTCATCACCAGCGTAAGACTGGTGTTACCTGCGCCAAAATTATCCAGCCATAAAGGGCAGCATGCAGCTAAAGACTGAAGCACAGGACGTTCCTGCCCGGCATTGAATTCGTGAAAATCCTCACTCACCTCCAGTCTTATATATTTGTGCTGCTGTAAAACCTTTTGTATCGCCTGATTGCTGGCAATATGCACCGCAATCTCATAGTCAATATTGATCGACAATAAAAAGCCGTTAGCGATAAAGATACTTTCATTCACACACGCTGTGGTGACCTGCTCAAAGAAGTCCTTCACCTTCTCTTCAGCAGAAAGAGGTAATGCGTAATCCTCTGAATACTCGTTGCTTTCCTTTGTATTCTTTTTCTTAACCAGCTCAAAACCAAGTATCACTCCCGAGACGGACACAATGGGTTCATACAGGAAGCCAGGATGACTTCTTTTGAGTGATCGCATTTCATACCCCTGAAAAAATAGCAACGTCTGTCGCGGACCTGCACTGTGCAAGGTCAGCTTAAAAAGTTTTTTTGTTATCTGACAATTCTGTTACCCACGGCGTGTTTGTGCAAAAAGAACAAAGCTGAACTGCTGCTGGCATCAACGCCTATTTTTCTTAATGAGTTGCATTTATGAACACTAATCGTTTTAACACTGAGCTTTAAAATATTTGAAATGCTGGTGACAGACAGACCAGACATCATCATCACCAAAACTTTTTCTTCCATTTTGGTAATATTATAATTGAATTCTTCCTTGTTAATTGCACTGCCCAGAAGTTGTATGAATTGCTCGACCGCTCTCTCGAAATCTGCCAGACCACTCTTCTTCTTAAGGAATTTAAACTCCTTTTTCAGTAAAAGTTCGAGCATTAACATATCAACCGATGAAGACACAATCAAAATTCTCTCCGGGTCCAATATATTCAGATTTTCTCTTAAAAACTCATAACACCTGTGGAAGCCACCGCCTGAAGGATCGATGATCAAGTAATCTTTCGCAAACAAGTTCATCCCTTCGTTCTGGTCAAATGGGATGACATTGTCTACGTAAGGCAGCTTCTTGGAGATTATTTCTTTCAACGCCAACTTAGTAAATTGGCACTCACTCCAGATTATTACCCGAGGCATTGGGCCGCCTAATTATGTGGTTTTAAAAACGCTCAAATTCTGCCTCGTTAATCCGGGGAAGAATAAAGCACTCTCAGAAAGAGATAAGAAAAAAGAATGTTTAGAGCCGCTCTAAAACATATTTAAAACTTTTCAGTATCTGTACGTAGAGTAATACGCAGCCGAAACTCTTCAAATCGTTTTTCTCGCTCATAATAAGACCTAACAATAGGTTTGACCGATCGATTTACACTTTCTTATCGTTAAATGCATGCCTGTTTTCTAGGCGCATTCTTACAATTATTCCTAATTAGGAATCAAAATGTGACGTATACGACGCTTTTAAGGTTAAGCGCCCCCAAAATCTAAGAACTATCTCAGTGGGAATCTCTCTCATTTAAACAACTCCACCAACGCACTTAATTATCTGAATTTTTGTTTTAAAACAGGATTTTTCACTTTTTTAAGTATGATTTCAGATTTAGCTTTTTACGAAAGCTAAACATTTGTATTTCATTATTGAGACATTTTCTGAAAAATCGCTCATAAAAACTAAACTATTGCTCTTTTATACACAGCTATGCATAGCGATTAACCTGCAAAGTAAACCATATTTTTACCAAGAATATTCCTAACAAAGGACATAAGCAGCATTAAGTCTTTATTTTCAGTTAAATAATAATAATTATCTGATTTTTTATGATAGAAAATACCAAGATCATTCTTAAATGAATGCCTTTTTGGCGATTAATCCTTGTATGGAAAATAGGCTTTTTAACATTTACCAATCTACGGCTATCAGATAACTCGGATAAATATCAAAAAACCAGACTTTTCAATATGATGAGTTTATAGACAATAATGTGAGACGTATGGTCAATAAAAAACCAGCCTTTCGGCTGGTTGATGTTTTTTGTGCGGGCTACTGAAGCGCGGGAAGGTGAGCGGGTGAGTATTTTCTCTGCGGTAATATACAGGCCCCTGAGAGGAAAATATCCCAGGGGCTTGCCTTAACTCGCTTTGCGCCAGCGGCGGGTCAGCACTTTTTCTATTTCAACAATCACAAACAGCGCCACACCGATCATCAGGCCGATGATCCAATAGATGAACGGCAGCGGACGCGTACCGAACAGCGTGTTCATCAGCGGCACATAGATAATGATCGCCTGCAACGTAAACAGCACCAGGGTGACAATCCAGATGCCTTTATTGTGCAGCAGACCGCGGCTGAGCGAGAAGTTATCCGAATCGCGGCAGTTGATCATGTACACCCACTGCGCGGTAACCAGCGTCTGCAACAGCACGGTGCGGATGAATTCAGGTTCATAACCGCGCGGCTGCAGCCAGGCTTCCAGCAGGAAGGCGCTGATGGAAATCAGCAGCCCGACAAAGGCCACGCGCCAGATGGCGTATTTATCCATGACGTGTGCGCTGACGTTACGCGGCGGACGGCGCATCACGCGGCTTTCAGCCTTCTCAAATGCCAGCCCGAAGGACAACGTGGCGGAAGTCGCCATGTTCATCCAGAGGATTTGCACGGGTGTTAACGGCAGCAGATTGCCCATCAGAATGGCGATAATGATCAGCAGCCCCTGCGCCAGGTTGGTCGGCATAATAAACAGGATGGTTTTTTTCAGGTTGTCGTAAACCCGCCGCCCTTCCCTGACCGCGTTGGCGATGGTGGCAAAGTTGTCGTCCACCAGGATCATGTCGGCAGATTCTTTGGTTACTTCCGTACCCTTAATCCCCATCGCAATGCCGACGTTGGCCTGTTTCAGCGCCGGTGCATCATTCACGCCGTCGCCGGTCATGCCGACAATTTCTCCGGTATCCTGCAACGCTTTGACCAGACGCAGTTTATGTTCCGGACTGGTGCGGGCGAAAATATCAAACTGCTTCGCCGCCGTTCTCAGTTGCGCGTCATCCATATGCTCCAGCTCATAGCCGGTGATGGAATTCTCGCTGTTACCGATGCCGAGCATTTTACCGATCGCCATCGCGGTTTCCTGATGGTCACCGGTGATCATCTTGACGCGGATCCCTGCCTGCTGACATTCGCCAATCGCCACAATCGCTTCCGGACGCGGCGGATCCATCATGCCGGCAATGCCGATCAGCACCATGCCGTGACTGAGTTCCGGATGATCGAGTGAAGCAACCGGCTGATCGACCGGCTTCCAGGCCGCTGCGACCATGCGTAATCCTTCACTGGCATATTGCGTGATTGCTGATTCCCAGTAGGCGTGATCCAGCGGCACCGCCCCCTCCGGCGTCTGCTGGAACTGACACAGTTTGAGCAGCACGTCCGGTGCGCCGGTCAGCATAATCTGCGACTGGCCGTTTTTCTCACCGGCCACCGCCATATATTTATAGAGAGAATCGAACGGGATTTTACTGCTGAGGTTAAACGGCAATTCTGGCAAATGCGCCTTGGCTGCCAGCACTTTCAGCGCCCCTTCCGTCGGGCCGCCGGTAATGCCCCAGTGCCCCTGCGCATCCTGCGACAGTGTGCTGTCGTTACAGATATCTACCGACCGCAGGAACTGGGTCAGCAAAGGCGAAGAATCTGCAGGCAGCGGCGACGCCGAACCGGCAATCGAGAAGCTGCCCATCGGCTCGTAACTGTTGCCTTCTACCGTCCAGACATTATCCGCCAGAATCACTGCCTTGACGGTCATTTCGTTCATGGTCAGCGTGCCGGTTTTATCCGAGCAAATCACTGACATCGCACCCAGTGTTTCCACCGTGGGCAGCTTGCGGATAATGGCTTTGGAACGCGCCATCGCCTGTACGCCGAGCGAAAGAATAATCGAAATGATCGCCGGTAACCCTTCCGGCACCGCCGCCACCGCCAGGCTGATCACTGACAGCAACAGCTCGGCAAACGGAATGTCGCGCAGCAGATAACCAAAAATCAGCAATGCCACCATCATGAACAGAATGATGACAAAAATGGATTTCCCCAGTTTATCTATCTGCACCAATAGCGGCGTTTTGTTGTCTTCAATGGAGGACAACATTTCATTGATATGGCCGAGTTCGGTCTGGCCACCGGTGGCAAATACCACGCCGCTGGCGGTGCCGGAACTGACGGTGGTCCCTGAAAACGCGAGATTTTTACGGTCGCCGATGGATTTCTCACCTTCCAGCGCCCCGGTCTTTTTCGAAACCACGGTCGATTCACCGGTCAGAATGGCTTCTTCGACACGTAAGTTATGCACGTCAATCAGACGTAAATCGGCAGGGATTTTGTCACCGGGGCGCAGCAGAACAATATCTCCCGGCACGATTTCATCGGTACCGACGGTGACCTGTTGTCCGCCGCGTAATACCAGCGCTTCACTGGAAAGCATATTCTGAATGCTTTTCAATGATTTCTCAGCATTATTTTCCTGGATGAAACCAATTAAAGCATTAATAACCGCCACACCTAATATCACCAGTGTATCAACCCAGTGCCCCATAATGGCCGTGACGACAGCGGCCGCTAATAATATATAGATAAGAATATCTTTAAAGTGCGAGATAAACTTAATAAACAGAGATTTACCTTCTTTTTGCGGCAGGACGTTAGGACCGTAATGGTGGAGTTTATTTTTCGCGTCTTCGGGTGAGAGCCCGTCAGGCCCGGACTGTAGCCCGGTAAGGCTTTCTTCTACGCTTTGCTGATACCACAGTGTTTCTGTTGTTTTATTCACGGAATATGGCGCTGGATTATTCATGATGCCTGACTCCTTGATCCCTGAAAGGGTTCATGAATGATGCGGGTAATGCAAGAATTGTGATGTTAATTTCTGGCAAGATACGTAAAGCTGTATAAACTATAATATACCGTGTTAAATAGTGTTAATTCCCGGCTTTGAAAAAACAATTAGATTAACAAAAACAACAGATAACCAGAGTCTCAATAAGAATAGGTCAGAGATATAATATATTGGCACAGCACATTAAATGTCCTTATATATTCTGTCTTAATTTATTATTTCGTGTGTTGTTTATGAGGGGAAGTATTATGGACATTCGTTTCTCTCCCGCTCTGCTCATCCTATTTCTGATAAGCGCCTGTGACCAGAAAGCCCCGGATACACCCTCCCCGCCCCGACAGGTTAAAATTGCGACGGCAGAAGCCGCCAGCCCGCTCAGCACCCGCGTTTTTCCGGCGCGCATTTTAGCCGGTGATAACACCGACATTGCTTTCAAACGTGCAGGCCAGTTGCAAACGCTGGACGTCCGCGAAGGCGAAGCGGTAAAACAAGGACAAATTCTCGCCCGGCT